>Ga0187855_10001666_pt1 | contig 17385 bp, 17 predicted proteins | sample June2016WEW_8_10_2_FD_132969 | JGI IMG/M metagenome (GOLD analysis project Ga0187855, IMG submission 132969) | Peatland microbial communities from SPRUCE experiment site at the Marcell Experimental Forest, Minnesota, USA - June2016WEW_8_10 | ecosystem: Environmental > Terrestrial > Soil >...
AGGCGATCGTGTCGGGATCGTCTTGGGTGCGCCGCGGCGCCAGCACCGGCGTCAAATCGGAACCGCCGCCGAACCAGGATTTGGTGGTGACGACGAAGCGCGTGTTCATGTGCACCGCCGGCACATGCGGATTGTGCGGATGCGCGATCAGCGAAATGCCGGTGGCGAAAAAGCGTGGGTCGTCGGCGGCTCCGGGTATGTGGTTGCGGAACTCCGGGGCGAATTCGCCAAACACCGTCGAGACATGGACGCCGACTTTTTCGAAGACGCGGCCTTTCATCATCGCCATGACGCCGCCGCCACCCGGCGTGCCGCTGTGGTCGGTGCGGTTCCAGGGCTTGCGCACAAAGCGGCCGGCGGCGCGATCCGCCAGCGGCGCGCCGGCGGGCAGGGTGTGCTCCAGCTCCTCGACGGCGGCCACGATCCGATCGCGCAGCGTTTCGAACCAGGCACGGGCGCGGTCTTTCCGCGTTTCGATCAGGTTGGCGTCCATCGCTCGCCTTGACGTTCGCACAGCTTGCAGCGCCGCGGTACAACTGCCGGCGGGCCTTGTCCAGGAGGTCACATTCCTGCGCGACGCCGCGACGCCCTTACTCGGCGTCGACTTTCTCGGCCAACCAGACTTTGATCAACGACTGATACGGCACATCGCGCTTGTTGGCGGCGATCTTGATGCGATCGAGTAGGCCCTGTGGCAAGCGCAGTGAAATGGCGGTCGTGGACAGCTTCAGATTGGGAAACTGCACCCGCTGTGCCTTGCTCAGATCGAAGTAGTCCGCGGTGTCGTGGGATTCCCAGAACGCGCGTTCTTCCGCTTCGCTGCGGAACTTCGGTATCGTCTTAAGTTTGTTCCTCATAACGGGATCTTTCTCTTCGGCTCATAGCCCGCACCGAGACCACACGGACCAAAGTCCCATTCTGGCGCAGCGTAAAGCTTACCTGCAGCCGACGGCCGGCTGCCGTACGGCCAAAAGCATGATAGCGCGTCTCTTCGGCGCCATGCTTTTCATCAAGCAAGACAAGGAGCCGCGGGTCGAGAAAAACCTCCTCGGCCTCCCTTTGGCTGACATCGTGTTTGTCCGCGCTCTTTCGGCTATTGCCATCGTCCCAGTCAAATCCGAATGTTTGGCTCAGGTCGAGCATATATGTATATTAACAGAATATACAGAGACTGCCAAGCCTTACGCCGGGGGACGGGGCACCGGCGCCATCCCGCCGGTCTGCCGCAGCGCTTCGCCGGCGGCCATGGCGGCGGCGACCGCGACGTTGAGCGAACGCAGGCCGGGGCGCATCGGGATCGTAAGGCGGGCATCGGCCGCGGCGTGGACCGCTTCCGGCACGCCCGCCGATTCGCGTCCGAACAGCAGGATGTCGTCCGCCTGGTAGCGGTAATCCAGGTAGGAGACGGAAGCCGCGGTTGTGAACAGCAGCAGGCGGTGGCCCCGGCCGCTGCGCCATGCCGCGAAACTTTGCCACGATCGGTGCCGCGTAATCGCGACGGCGTCGAGGTAGTCCATCCCGGCGCGGCGGAAGGCGCGATCGGTGACGGGGAAACCGGCCGGCTCGATGATATCGGTCTCGATGCCGAGGCAGGCGCAGAGGCGCAAAATCGTTCCGGTGTTCTGCGGAATGTCGGGCTCATAGAGGGCGATACGCATGCGGAACACTCGGGACCGGCCGGAGGATGGCCGTCGATTTGCAAGCCGTTCCCGGCTGCGGCACGGGCAGGCAGGCCGCCGCGCCGAGCCTTGGGGGCGCCCTCCGATGGCACACTTGCGCTCTCGCGGTAAGGGTGCCAATAAAACGCCGCCGGATTGCGTCGTTTCTCTACCTTCCCCGGGTTACTGCTGGCCTATCAACTCGTTTCCAATACCGCGCCCGAGAACGCACAAGGTTGGACCATGAGCGAGCATTCGATCTACACGCCGCGAAGCCCCTTCGTGCGGTGGATGGAGCGGCGACTGCCGATCGCCAGCCTGGTCTATTCGTCGTTCGTCGCCTATCCGACGCCGCGCAACCTGAACTATTGGTGGACGTTCGGCGGCATTCTCAGCTTCATGCTGGGCGTGCAGATCATCACCGGCATCGTGCTGGCGATGCATTACACGCCGCATGTCGACTTCGCTTTCAATTCCGTCGAAACGATCATGCGGGACGTCAACTACGGCTGGTTGTTGCGCTACTTGCATGCCAACGGCGCCTCGTTCTTCTTCGTCGCCGTCTATGCCCACATCGCCCGCGGTATGTATTACGGCTCCTACAAGGAGCCGCGCGAGGTGCTGTGGATCCTCGGCGTCATCCTGTTCCTGCTGATGGTGGTCACCGGCTTCATGGGCTACGTGCTGCCGTGGGGCCAGATGAGCTTCTGGGCGGCGACCGTCATCACCAACCTGTTCTCGGCGTTCCCGATCGTCGGCGACCCCATCGTCACCTGGCTGTGGGGCGGCTACGCGGTCGGCAATCCGACGCTCAATCGCTTCTACTCGCTGCACTACCTGTTGCCGTTCGTCATCGCCGGCGTCGTGGTGCTGCATGTCTGGGCGCTGCACGTGGTCGGGCAAAACAACCCGACCGGCGTCGAGCCGAAGACCGAGAAGGATACCGTTGCCTTCACGCCCTACGCGACCCTCAAGGACGCCTTTTTCATCGGCGTGTTCTGCCTGTTCCTTGTCTGGTTCGTCTTTTACATCCCCAACTATCTCGGCCATTCCGACAATTACATTCCGGCTAATCCCAGCCAGACCCCGACGCACATCGTTCCGGAATGGTACTATCTGCCGTTCTACGCCATTCTCCGCGCCATCCCGAGCAAGCTTTTCGGCGTCATCGCACTTGGCGGCTCGATCGTCCTGCTCGCCTTTCTGCCGTGGCTCGACACCTCGCGTGTACGCTCGGCGAATTATCGGCCGCTCTACCGGCAGTTTCTGCTGATTTTCTTCTTGGTCGTGATCGGCTTGGGTTATCTCGGCTCGAAGCCGCCGGAGGGCGGCTACGTGATCGCGGGGCGGATCTTGACCGTGTATTACTTCGCGTTCCTGTTGATCATCCTGCCGCTGCTCGGGTTGTTTGAGAAAACCAAACCGCTGCCGAACTCGATCTCGGAGGCGGTGCTGCGCGTAGGCGTTCCGCTCGGTGCCTCGGCGCCGCCGCCGTCGGGCGGATGGGCTTAGAGGGGTCGGCCATGAACCTTCATCGCAGCACCATCCTCGCGCTCGCGGTCGCGGCTTCTCTGTCGGCGCCTTGCCTGCGAGCGGCGCTCGCGCAAGAGCAGGAGGTGCCGCCGCCGCCGCAACGCTGGTCGTTTGCCGGGCCGTTCGGGCTCTACGATCCGGGGCAGCTCCAGCGCGGCTTCAAGATCTATCGTGAGGTCTGCTCCACCTGTCACGGCTTGAAGCTCTTGGCGTTCCGCAACCTCGCCGATCCCGGCGGCGCCGGCTTCAGCGAAGCGCAGGCGGAGGCGATCGCGGCCGGATTTCAGGTGACCGACGGTCCGAACGACCAGGGCCAGATGTTCCAGCGGCCTGGCCGGCTGGCCGATCGTTTCCCGCCGCCGTTCCCCAACGATCAGGCCGCGCGCGCCGCGCTGGGCGGAGCGCTGCCGCCGGACATGTCCGATCTCGCCAAGGCGCGCAGCTACGAGCGTGGCTTCCCGTGGTTTATCTTCGACGCGATCACGCAATACCAGGAGGAAGGCCCCGATTACATCCACGCCATCCTCAACGGTTACGAGAATCCACCCGCCGGCTTCACGCTGCCGCCGGGTGCGGAGTACAACAAATATTTCCCCGGCCATGCCATCGGCATGCCGAAGCCGCTGAGCGACGGCCAAGTCGAATATACCGACGGCACCCCGACCACAGTCGATCAATACGGCCGCGACGTCGCCGCCTTCCTGGCCTGGGCGTCGGAGCCGAAGCTTGATGAGCGCAAGCGGCTCGGCTTCCAGGTGTTCGTGTATCTCATCGTGCTGACCGGGCTGCTCTATTTCACCAAGAAGCGCATCTGGCATGAGGTCAAGCATCAGCCCGAGCTCACCGAGCCGCGGCCGCCGACCGAATACCGGCGCAGCTGATTTCTGCTCAGAACGACCAGCGCCGCATCATGATAAAGCTGCTGTCGCCGACCACGGCGGCAATCGCGGCGGCCAGCAGCGTCAGCACGAAGCCGACGACGATTACCGCCGGGATGGCGGCGAGCGCCGCTTTGATGAAGAACAGCACCAGGCGGACAAACGGGATGCGCAGGTCGACGATGACAAAGCGCTGGGCGGTATCGCTCATGACGGGGTTCTCCGGTTGCGTCGGCCGCCATCGTTCGCCAGAGTGCGGCCGGCTGCAAGTCTGCCTCGCCGCGATGCGTGGATGCTGCTGCCGGATGAACGAAACCGGATGACCGGCTTAAATTTCCGTTCGTCCCGCGGGGCAGCGAGCGAAGCATGAGATGGGCCCGACCATGACCACCGTGGCGTTCGACAATGACCTCAAGGCTGCGATCCGTACGATCCCGGATCATCCCAAGCCGGGCATCATGTTTCGCGACATCACCACGCTGCTTGGCGACGCGCGGGCGTTCCGCCGCACCGTCGACGAGCTGGTGCAGCCCTGGGCCGGCGGCAAGATCGACAAGGTTGCCGGGATCGAGGCGCGCGGTTTCATCCTCGGCGGTGCCGTCGCCCATCAGGTGTCGGCCGGCTTCGTCCCGATCCGAAAAAAGGGCAAGCTGCCGTTCAAGCGCGTGAGCATCGGCTATTCGCTCGAATACGGCATCGACGAAATGGAGATGCACGAGGACGCGGTAGCCAAGGGCGAGCGCGTGATCCTGGTCGACGATCTGGTCGCGACCGGCGGCACCGCCGAGGCCGCAGTCAAGCTGTTGAAACAGCTTGGCGCCGATGTTTTGGCTGCCTGCTTTATCATCGATCTGCCGGACCTTGGCGGCGCCGACAGGATCAGGAGGCTCGGGGTGCCGGTGCGCACACTGGTCAGCTTCGAGGGGCATTAGCGGCGCAGCACAGGCCTCGCGTGTCGCATTGCCGCGGGCGGGGCGGCGCCTATATCACCGCCATTGGCCGGCCCTCTGGCGGAATCAAGGCCGCGAGGGCAGACTGGCTGAGGACCCAAGTAGAGGCCACCCCCATGGCGCTGCGCGACGTCAAGCTCGACGACAAATACGACCTCGGCCACAGCCACGTGTTCGTCACCGGGTTCCAGGCGCTGGTGCGGCTGTGCCTGATGCAGAAGGAACTCGACCGCCGCCGCGGTCTCAATACCGCGGGCTACGTCACCGGCTATCGCGGCTCGCCGCTGGGCGGTCTCGACGGCCAGTTCCAACGCGCTGCACCGTTCCTGACCAAGAGCGACGTCCGCTTCCAGGGCGGAATCAATGAGGATTTGGCCGCCACCGCGGTGTGGGGCACCCAACAGGCCGAGTTGCGCGGCGAAGGCAAATACGACGGCGTCTTTGCCATGTGGTACGGCAAGGGCCCCGGCGTCGACCGCACCGGCGACGTCTTCCGCCATGCCAATCTGGCCGGCACCGCCAAAAACGGCGGCGTGCTGGCGTTGATGGGCGACGACCACACCGCCGAATCTTCGACCACGGCGCACCAGTCCGAATACCACTTCATCGACGTCATGATTCCGATCCTCAATCCCGCGGGGGTGCAGGAGGTTCTCGACTACGGTCTCTACGGCTGGGCCATGTCGCGCTTCACCGGCGCTTGGGTCGCGCTGAAGACGATGCACGAGACCATCGAGTCGACCGCCGCCATCGACGCCAGCCTGGAGCGGATCAACATCGTCATCCCGAGCGATTTTCAGATGCCGGAAGGCGGGCTGAACATACGCCTCAACGATCCCATCCTGGCGCAAGAAGCCCGCCTGCATGACTTCAAGCGCGACGCCATGCTCGCCTTCGTGCGCGCCAACAAGCTCAACCGCGCCATCACCTCGGGCGGGCGCGATCCGAAGATCGGCATCATCACCACCGGCAAGAGCTATCTCGACGTCCGCCAGGCGTTCGACGAGCTCGGCATCGACGAGGTCAAATGCAACGAACTGGGCCTGCGCCTTTACAAGGTGGGATGCCCTTGGCCGCTCAGCCGGCGTGAGCTGCAGGACTTCGCCAGCGGGCTCGATCTCGTCATCGTGGTCGAGGAGAAGCGCTCGCTGATCGAGGTGCAGGTCCGCGAGGAACTCTACGGTACAGCCAACCAGCCGGTCTGTATCGGCAAGCGCGACGAACAGGGCAATTGGCTGTTCCCGGTCAAGGGCGCGCTCGATCCCAACGAGGTCGCGATCTGCATCGGCGAGCGACTGTTGAAGTACCACCGCAACGACGACATCGCGCAGCGCGTGGCGCGCTTGAAGGAATTCCAGCGCATCGCCGCGGAGACGCGCGACATCGCCCAGCGCATTCCTTATTTCTGCTCCGGCTGTCCGCATAATTCGTCGACCGTGGTGCCGGAGGGCATGCGCGCCTATGCCGGCATCGGCTGCCATTTCATGGCGCAGTGGATGGACCGTTCGACGCTCGGCTACACGCAAATGGGCGGCGAGGGCGCCAACTGGGTCGGCGAAGCGCCGTTCTCCAAGCGCGGTCACGTTTTCCAGAATATCGGCGACGGTACCTACAACCATTCCGGCTACATGGCGATCCGCGCCGCGATCGCCGCCAAGACCAACATCACCTACAAGATCTTGTTCAACGACGCCGTGGCGATGACCGGCGGCCAGGCCAATGACGGCGGCCTGACCGTGCCGCAAGTCGCCCGTCAGGTCGCCGCCGAAGGCGCCAAGCGGGTGGTCGTGGTCACCGACGAGCCGGACAAATATCCGAGCGATACGGCATGGCCCACCGGCCTCACCATCCATCATCGCGACGATCTGATGGAGGTGCAGAAGGGGCTTGCCGAGATTCCCGGCGTCACCGTGCTGATCTACGACCAGACCTGTGCGGCGGAAAAGCGTCGCCGCCGCAAGCGCCACACGTTTCCCGATCCCGACAAGCGCGTCATCATCAACGAACTCGTCTGCGAGGGTTGTGGCGATTGCGGCGTCAAGTCGAATTGCGTTTCGGTGCAGCCACTGGGGACCGAGTGGGGACGAAAGCGCACCATCGACCAATCGAGCTGCAACAAGGACTTTTCCTGCGTCAAGGGCTTCTGCCCGTCGTTCGTCACCGTGCACGGCGCCAAGCTGAAGAAGGGCGCCGGCGTCGCCGCCGATCATGAGCTGCCCGTGCTACCCGAGCCGAAGCTGCCGGCCATTGCGCGGACCTACAACATTATCATCACCGGCGTCGGCGGCACTGGCATCGTCACCATCGGCGGCATCTTGGGTATGGCCGCGCATCTTGAAGGCCGCGGCGTCGGCGTGCTCGACATGGCAGGCTTGGCGCAGAAGGGCGGCGCGGTGTTCAGTTACATCCGCTTCGCCGAAACGCCGCAAGACATCCACGCCATCCGCGTCGCCGCCGGCCGCGCCGATCTCGTGCTTGGCGGCGACATCGTGGTCGCCGGCACTCGCAAAATTCTGGCCGCGGTCAAGCACGGCGCCACCGAAATGGTGGTAAATACCGCGGAATTCCTGCCCGGCGAATTCACCCGCAACGCCGATTTTTCGCTGCCGAGCGAACGGCTCAAGCGCACCATCACCGCCGATGCCGGCAGCGACAAGACGCATTTCATCGATGCCACGCGCTTGACCACCGCGCTGTTCGGGCAATCGATCGGTACCAACATGTTCCTGGTCGGCTACGCCTATCAGCTTGGCGCCATTCCGTTGTCGGCGGCCGCGATCGAGCGGGCGATCGAGCTCAACGGCGAAGCGGTCGGCATGAACAAGGCCGCCTTCCACTGGGGGCGCCGCGCCGCAGTCGATCGCGCGCAAGTCGACGCGTTGGTCAAGCCGGCGACGGCGGCGACCAGCGACGCGCGGCACCTCTCCGAATCTTTCGATGAAACGGTGGCGCGGCGGGTTAAGTTCCTCACCGCCTATCAGAATGCCGCCTATGCGGCGCGCTATCGGGCGGCGGTCGACAGGGTCAAGGCGGCCGAGGCCGCGCGCGCCCCCGGCAAGTGCGGGCTGGCCGATGCGGTGGCGCGCTATCTCTTCAAGCTGATGGCTTACAAGGACGAGTACGAGGTGGCGCGGCTCTATAGCGACGGCGCCTTCGTCCAGCAGGTTGCCGGCACGTTCGAGGGCAACGATCTGCGCTTCGAGTTTCATCTGGCGCCGCCGCTCTTGGCGCGGCGCGACCGCACCACCGGACTGCCGCGCAAGATGAGTTTCGGCCCCTGGCTGTTGCCGGCCTTTCGGTTGCTGGCGAAGCTCAAATTCCTGCGCGGCACGCCGTTCGATCCGTTCGGGCGCACGCTCGAGCGCCGCACCGAGCGCAAGCTGATCGAGGACTACGAGTCTATGCTCGACCAGGTGCTCGCCGCGCTGACGCCCGACAATCACCACCTCGCGGTCGGACTGGCCGCGATCCCGGAGAAGATCCGCGGCTTCGGCTACGTCAAGGAGCGGCATCTCCTCGCCGCCAAGGCCGACGAGGCGGCTCTCCTTGAACAATTCCGCGCCGGCTCACCGGTGCTGCTCAAAGCCGCGGAATGATGCCGTCAGACGGTTGAGGCGCGTGCTGCAGCCAAATACGTCGGCGAGCCTTGGCTTGCGACCAATCAAGTTGCATGGGGCGTGCCGATCATATGCCGTGGCCCTTCAGCATCTCGTTGCACGCTTTGCTGAGTTTCGCCCTATGCTCCTGCAGGCAGGACAACATTTCGAATTGATCCGGAGGCAGGTCGCGTTGTGCAGGAAATACGTGCTGGCAATAGCGGTGGGTGTCGGCCTTGCATGCGTCGTCGTCCGGCGCGGCGTTTGGCCGGGCCCGGTTCTGTGCTGAGGCAACATTTGCGATCAAAAGCAAGACAATGACAAACGAGATACCGCGAACCATGATCGCTTCCTTGTTGAGGCGATAAATCGATATGCCGAGGAATAGGGCCACATTGAGGTTTCGGCCGTCAATGCGCCAATGCGGCCTGCCGGCAGGTATTTACGCAGCGTGGCGTTTGCGCACATGCAAGGGAATCCGCAATCGAGTATGGTGAAGCCATGAACGACGTGCCGCCCGTCCCGCCAATTCCGGACAAGCCGGCCGCGGAACTCTCGGCGCCGCCCATTCAGCCGGGCGATGCCGCGTGTCCAGTCGTCGAGCCGGTCGCCGCCCCGGCCGCGGCGCCGGCGGCATCCGGTATCGGCGTGCTCCTGGTCAATCTCGGCACGCCGGACGCCGCCGAGCCGGCGGCGGTCCGCCGTTATCTGAAGGAATTCCTCACCGATCCGCGCGTGATCGAGAAAAATTCGCTGCTTTGGAAATTCGTGCTCAACGGCATCATCCTGCCGCTGCGGTCGCGGCGCAAGGCGCGCGATTACCAGAAAATCTGGAACAACGAGAAGGATGAATCGCCGCTCAAGACCATCACCCGGTCGCAGGCGGAAAAACTCGCCGGCATTCTTGAACCGCTCGGCCAGCATGTCGTCGTCGACTGGGCGATGCGCTATGCCAATCCCTCGATCGTGTCGCGGCTCGAGGCGCTGATCGCCAGCGGTTGCGACCGCATCCTGCTGATGCCGCTCTATCCGCAATATGCGGCGCCGACCACCGCGACGGTGTGCGACGAGGTGTTCCGCTATCTGATGACGCTGCGCCGGCAGCCGGCGTTGCGCATCCTGCCGGCCTACTACGACGATCCGTATTACATCGAGGTGCTGGCATCTTCGCTCAAGGCCGAGCTGAAGGCGCTGCCGTTCGAGCCCGACGTCATCGTCGCCTCGTATCACGGCATGCCGCAGGAGTACGTGCAAAAGGGCGATCCGTACGAGAGCCAATGCGTGACGACGACGCGGCTGTTGCGCGCGCAGCTCGGCTACGACGAAAACAAGCTGATGTTGACCTACCAGTCTCGCTTCGGCCGCGCCCGCTGGCTGCAGCCCTACACGATCAAGACGGTGAAGGCGCTGGCCAAGAAGGGCGTGAAGAACCTAGTCATGATCATGCCCGGTTTCTCCGCCGATTGCCTGGAGACGCTGGAGGAGATCGCGGTCGATAACGCGCACGTCTTCAAGCGCTACGGCGGGCAGAACTTCGCCGCCATACCGTGCCTCAACGACAGCGAGGCCGGGATGCTGATGATCTGGCAGCTCGCGATGCGCGAGCTCAAGGGCTGGGTGTGATCGTACGGCGCCGTCCGGGCTCGCCGCCCTGCGAGCCGAAATGACGGTGGCCGCGTCCGTATCATCAACCTGTCGTTAACCATATCCGTTCTAACTCCGTTAACCATCGGGGCCAGCGCGGCGGCCCGTGCTGGTCATGGTGCGGCCGTCGCACGGGAAGGTCCGCGCGCCGGGCGTAGTTCCTTGACGGTGGTTGGCTTTGGCAGCTTCCGGGGTGACGCGGACAGCGGGGACGGTGCGCTCGAGTGCGTGGAGGTCGCTCTTGACGCGCTGGTGCTCCGCGCCGAACGCCGTCGGCGTCGCGCTTGCCGCGGCGATCGGGTTGTCGCCGATGCCGGGCCTGGCGCAGACGGCTGGTCCCGGGAGTGATCTTCTGCAGCCCTCGCTTTATGGCAACCCGGCAAACCCGCCGCGCTTTCGTCAGCCAGGGGACGCAGCGGCGCCGGGAAATCGATCGCTTCCGCCCGCCACATTCACCGCGACCTCCCGCCTTGGCGCGACGCCGATCTATGGCAGTCCGGCCGGTTTCGGAGCGGGCGATACCGGCTTCGACTCCAAGAACACGCCGCGGCGCAAAAAATTGGCGCAAACGCCGCCGCAGTCGCCGGCTGGCGGGGCTACCCCGCAGCCCGAAACGACTTTCGCGCCGGTGCCGAGCTACACGTCCCGCGCAACGTCCAAACCTGCCGCGTCGAAAAAACCGCCGGCGCCGGAGATCCATCCGATAAAGGCGGCGACACGGATCGGGGCGGCCTTGCCGCCTCCACCCGAGCCGCTGCCCTTGAGCAATCCGCCGGCCGAGGTGCATCCTGTGACGGCCGCCAACCGCCCCGGCGCGATCCTGCCCGTCCCGCCGCCGCAATATTTCGACTATTCGGCGAGCACCCCGCCGCCGACGGCGCCGCAGCCCAATACGCTCACGCCGGGGACCGTGCCGCAACGGCCGCTGCCGATCGCGGCGGGCGATCCCTACGCGGCGCTCGGCATTCGCGCCGGCTCGTTCCTGTTGCTGCCGTCGCTCGATCTGACCGCGGGCTACAACACGAATCCGGAGCGTGTGACCGGTTCTGGCGGCGCTCCCTATTTTATCGCGGCGCCGGAGCTGCAAGTCCGTTCCGATTGGGAACGCCACTCGCTCACCGCCGACATCATCGGCTCCTACACCGAATACGGCGACCACCTCGTGCCGTCGCTCAACGTTCCGTATCTCAATTCCAAGATCGACGGCCGTATCGATGTCTCGCGCGATACCCAAATCGTCGCCGAGGGCCGCTACCTTGTCGCCACCGACAATCCCGCCAGCCCGAACCTGCCGGCCGGCCTCGCCCAACTGCCGGTCAATACCGACGTCGGCGGCACGCTCGGCGTGGTGCAGACGTTCAACCGGCTCTCGGTTTCGCTCAAAGGCACCGCCGATCGCGCCGTGTATGACGATTCGTTGTTGACCAACGGCGAATTGGAGAGCAACGCCGACCGTACCTTCAACCAATATGCCGGCATCATGCGCGTCGGCTATGAGCTCGACCAGGGGTTCAAGCCGTTCGTGGAGCTAGAGGGAGATCAGCGCATCCACGACGAGCAGTTCGATCGCAGTGGCCTGCAGCGCGACTCGGTGGGCGAGAGCGGCAAAGTTGGAGCCGCCGTCGATCTGTTCGGCTCGCTCACCGGCGAGATGGCCGTCGGCTATGTCGAGCGCACCTACCAGGATCCGACGCTGCCGAACGTCAGCGGCGTGATCGCCGACGGTTCGCTGTTGTGGCAGGCGACGCCGCTGACCAGCGCTAAGCTCACCGCCACTTCGCAGGTTTACGAGACCATCGTGGCCGGCGCTTCCGGCGAGCTCAGTCGCGACGTCAGCCTGCAGATCGATCACGCCTTCCAATACTGGCTCGTCGGCACGCTGAAAGGCGGCTATGGCAACGACAATTATGTCGGCGTCTTCACCGACAATCGCTATTTCGTGTCCGTCGGGCTGGCCTACAAATTGACGCGCGAGATGCAGATCCGCACGGAGTTGCGGCAGGATTGGTTGACCACCACCGAGCCCGGATTCACCTACACCGCGACCACGGCTCTCATCGGCCTGCGCTTGCAGCGCTGAAGCCGGCTGCCGAAACCAACCCGGCACGCCTTCGCGTCACCAGGGAAGCCCGCACAGATCGAGCGCGCCGTCGTGCGGCGAAAGACGCAGATCGAACACGAATGCCGCCATGACGTCGAAGCGGACGCGGCCTCCCGGCTGTTCGACAAATACCGGGCCGGCGAACCGGCGCCAGCCCAAGCCGTGATAGAAGGCGAAGTTATGCGGCTCGCAAAACAACAGTCCGAAATCGGCGTCATCTTCTTCCTTCATATGCGCAACGGCAACACGCATCGCCGCCGAGGCGTAACCCTTGTTGCGTGAATCTTGGCGGGTGATAACGCCGCCGATGCCGCCGATCCTGACAGGGCTTTCGGTCCACTTCGCCGGCCGTAGATGGATTCCGACATGACAAACAAGTTCGCCGGCGTCATTCCATACCAGCACGCGTTGCTGCGCATGGGCAAAGACCACACGCCCCCAGGAAAGGGTCGCCAGCACTTCGGGCGGCCATACGGCCGCGAAGAGCGGCTCGGCCTGTTGCCAAGCGGCGTCGCCCGGACGAATGTCGATGCGCATGTCTACACCACGGCGTGACGTTGGCGAGATACGGCTCGCTCCCGGCTACGCACTCACATCGGTTTCCGAACCCAGGAGGGCGCTTCCATCAGTTCGCACAAGTTGGATCAAATAAGCTTCAAGGTCCCGACCGGGTTCGTCGGCGAAATTAGCGTTTGCGAATGCGACGTCTTTCATCCGATCCAGCCTGAATACTCGGAAATCGGCGCGATCGGGACACCAGGAAATAAGCAGCCATCCGTTCGAAAACACTGTGAGCGCCAGGGGCCGAACGCAGCGCTGAGTGAGCGCCTGCTGGGCATCGCGATACGCGAAGGTGACCATCGTCCGCGCTCGGAGCGCTGCCCGCAGCAAGGAGGCAAAAGCAGGTGCGCGCAGTTCCGACGGTTGCCATGCGCGGAGCCGGCGTTTCGACGGCGGCGGGGTCGGTTGTCCGACCCATGCTGCATCGACCTTGGCGCGCGCTTCGCGCGCGGCCATGGCGAGGTCTGGGTCGCCGACACGTTCCACATAAGCCAAACCAAGAGCTAAGGCCTCGAGCTGATCGTGGTTGAAGACCAGCGGCGGAAGGGTGATCTCGCCCCGTAGCATGTACCCAACGCCGGGCTGTCCCTCGATCGGCAGCCCATGGGCCTGCAGTGCCGCAATGTCGCGGTAGATAGTGCGCACCGATGTTTCCATCGCCTCTGCAAGGTCGTGAGCGCGCGTAAGCGGTTTGGTCTTCAATCGGGCGACAAGGTCGAGCAATCGGTCAGCGCGGCGCATGAAATGACTCCTGACATGATGCTGGCAGGAAGGCTCATGTATGACAAGGCGGGAGAGGTGGCCGCTACATGATCTCAACCGCTCTCGACAGCCTTCCCCCGCCGCCTTGCTCGAAGCTGCTCGGCCGGACGCCTCTCGACGCGCGTCCGCAAGAGGGTTGGATTCGCATTGTTTTCGATGGCAAGCCGGAATTCTGCAATCCGGCCGGATTTATTCAGGGGGGCATCTTATCGGCCATGCTCGATGACACGATGGGGCCGGCCGTTTTCGTCAAGACCGAGGGTAGGCTCTATACGGCGACGATCAGCATGCATATCAGCTTTCTCACACCGGCCGAGATCGGACCGATTTTCGGTGAAGGGACCGTCGTGCAGCTCGGAAAGGCCATCGCCTTCACGAGCGGCAAATTAATGAATAAAGCCGGGCGGCTTCTGGCGACCGCCGCGGCGAGTGCGCGGCTAGTGGAAACGGGAAAGGCAATAGGATAAGCCGCGCTTGGTATTTGATCCGTCCTTCCGGCTTCAGGACCCTTCAATGCTTAACGGGTGGGACACTTTCTTCATCATGACCGGCATGGCGGGCGCGACGCTGACCGGCCTGTTGTTCGTCGTCATCACGCTGTGCGTTCGTTTGTCCACGACGCGTGCCGCGCAGGGCGTTCACGCCTTCGTCACGCCTACGCTCGTGCATTTCGGCGGCGTGCTGTTTCAGAGCTTGGCATTGGTGGTTCCATGGCCCTCGGCGTGGCCACTCGCCATTATCCTCGGCCTGTCTGGGCTCGGGGGCGTTGCCTATGTGATTGTCGTTGTCCGCATGCTGCGCAGGCTCAATTTCGTTGCGCTGGATTTGCGCGACTGGATCGCCTACGCAGGCGCGCCGGCACTGGCCAATGCGACCCTCGTCGTCGGGGCAGCCGGATTGATTGCCGAGGACTGGTTCGCGCCCTATGCGATCGCGGGCTCCATTACGCTACTGCTGTTTGTCGGAATCCACGACGCTTGGGATCTGACTCTGTGGATCATCAGGAATCAGGACATCAAGTAGCAACGGTCAATCGCCGGCGGCGGCGCCACGTTCCGCTGTCGGAAACTGCACCGTCTGCCGCGCCTCGTTCTCCATCTCGCGTCGGACGCGAACGGCCTCCAAGTTGCCATCCAGCGCAACGTCGGCCGCTCTCACGAATTCCCCCGCAGCAACGTTGCGCGTGAGCTGGACGCGATGGGCAAGGCCGATCGGCAACGCGCCGAGCTTAAGACTGCGCGCCGCCGGGATGAGTTTGGCGTACACGGTATAGCCGCCTTCGCCGTCGAGCATCTCGCCGGCCTGCAAGGCGCGCTTGGCCACCGCCACGGCATCGCCGCGCCAGGCCCGGCAGCTTCCGGTCGGCTCGCGGCGCAGCGCGACGTTGAGCACCGAGATCGACAGCTCAAGCCCGATCAGATGGTAGGGCTTGTACATCGCCGCATAGCGGCCGGTAGCATCGGTCGGCAGGCCGTATTGCTTGAAACAGGCCGCTGCGTAGTCGTTCTGCGCCTTGAACACCACATAGACGCCCCAGCGCAGATCGCGCTCGACCGGCTGGCCGTCACGGCGAAGCGACGAGACGACCTCGACCATGCCGTCAGCGGCCAGCACGCCGCCGAGCTGCCGCGGCCGCAAGACGCCGGCAAGGTCGTCGGCGCCGCACGGCGGAAAGCTGAGGCCGTCATGCGGCACATCGAGCCCGCAGGCATTCGCCACCGCGACCATCTCGATCGCCGACTTGGTGCCGTCGAGAAACGAGTTGAACATTTGCGCGTTCATGCCGGCGCGCTTGGCCTCTTCGGCGGAAAGACCGTAATGCTCCCAAACGCCGTCCGGCGTGACCGTGTGATAGGCCGGCAGATATTTGGTGCCCTTGCCCGCTGCCGCGACGCTGAAGCCGGCCGCGCGCGCCCAGTCGACCATTTCGGCAATCAGCGCCGGTTGATCGCCGTAGGCCATGGAATAGGTCACGTCGGCGGCGCGGGCCTGGCGTGCAATGAAGGCGCCGGCGAGCGCGTCGGCTTCGACATTGACCATGACGATATGTTTTTTCGCCTCGACCGCTGCAAGCGCATGGGCGATGCCGGCGCCGGGATCGCCGGTCGCTTCGACGACCACCTCGACGCGCTCGTCGTCACAGGCATCGCGCCCGCGTTCAGCAAAACGCGTGCGCGCGATGCGGGCGGCGTCCCAGCCGACGGTGCGGCACGCAGCCTTGGCGCGCTCCGGATCGAGGTCCGCAATCACCGCGACGTCGAGGCCGGCGATCGACGGCACTTGCGCCAAAAACATCGAGCCGAATTTTCCCGCGCCAATGAACCCGACGCGGACCGGCTTACCGGCCGCAACGCGCGCGGCGAGGAGGGATTGTAGATTCATGTTTGCCTCGCGGTTCCGTCACCCTGGTATGCGCGGCGCGCAGCGTCTCTATGCAGGATGGCGGGCGCAGAAGGGATTGTACCTGCGGTCTCGCCCGTGTGAAGGGAATCCACGAGCGCGAACTTCTCTGTCATGCGCGCAGCGATGCGCTCGATCCGAAGCTGTTATCGTTGCTCGATAGACAACACCCCACCCGCGACCATAGACTTGAGTTTTCGAAATCCCGATCCAATGCCGAACGACACAGTATTGGGTTAACTCACAGACGCGGTCATTGGTGAAGGGCTTCACCCATGGGGATGGCGAGCGGCGCGGGGGCGATCGAGCGGCGCCGCGCGATGGTGCTTGTGGGTTGCATGGTCCTGATTTGGGGCTGCAACTGGCCCATCAATAAGGTCATTCTCACTTACATCAGCCCGCTCTGGTTCGCTTGCATCCGCATGGCGGTGGGAGCCGTCAGTCTATTTTTGGTCCAGGCCTTCCGCAGCGACGGCATCAGACTGCCGGCGCGCTCCGATCTGCCCATCGTGCTCAGCGTTGGCCTGGTGCAAATGGCGGCCATGCTGGCATTGATGAATCTCGGCTTGGCCAATGTAGCGGCTGGGCGCTCTGCCATTCTCTGCTACACGACGCCGCTCTGGGTGGTTCCGGGAGCTATCCTGATCCTCGGCGAGCGGCTGCGTTTGGCCAAGGCGGTGGCACTGCTGCTGGGGCTCGCTGGCGTCGCCTTCATGTTCAATCCGTTGGGATTTGACTGGAGCGACCGCAAGGCGATCATCGGCAACGGCTACCTGCTGGCGGCCGCTGTGCTGTGGGCGGGAACGACGGTCCATGTCCGCGCCCATCACTGGCGCGGTACGCCTCTGGCGCTGGCGCCATGGCAGATGCTGGTCGGCCTCATCCCAATGCTCGCTTTGGCGCGCTGGATCGAGGGGCCGGCCCCCGACGTCGGCTTTTCCTTAGATGCCGTGCTGCTCGCGCTTTACAGCGGTCCCGTGATCACCGCCTTTCCGTTCTGGGCCTTCGTCACGATCGCGCGGACGCTGCCGGCGCTGACCACCTCCTTGACTCTGTTGCTGGTGCCGGTGGTCGGCCTGCTGAGTTCGGCCGCGTTTCTCGCGGAACCCTTGGACGCCACAACGGTGGTCGGCCTGTTGCTCATCGTCGGCGCGGTCGCCGCGGTGAGCTTGGCCGACGCCAGGGAGGTCCGATAAGTCACGGGGACTAAAATCGGCCGCGGTCCTACTCCGCCGCGACGCGGCGGTTGCGCGCATAAGTGAGCAGCGCGTCGTCGGCGACCGGCACGATCGGCGAAAAATC
>Ga0187855_10001671_pt1 | contig 17338 bp, 18 predicted proteins | sample June2016WEW_8_10_2_FD_132969 | JGI IMG/M metagenome (GOLD analysis project Ga0187855, IMG submission 132969) | Peatland microbial communities from SPRUCE experiment site at the Marcell Experimental Forest, Minnesota, USA - June2016WEW_8_10 | ecosystem: Environmental > Terrestrial > Soil >...
ACACACAATCACGAACCCCAGATGGATGCTCTTGTTGATCGACTGCAGTGTTGCGTTGTAGCGAGTTCCATCGATCGCAGGATTCTTGATTAGAACGTATGTGCTGTCCTTCACCAGAAGAACCACTCCGATCGGAATCAAGCCAAGCGCCTTGATCGCCAGGTCCTCCGTCCTCGAACGGTGCTGCCAGGCGCCGCGCAGAAGATTGATGCAGCGCCAGACAAGTTGCAGAACATTCATTGCGACACACCACCAGAAGAAGGTCCACCAGACGGGTGCGAGCTCGAACGGGCTTGCAGCCAGGTAGACGGCGCCGGGCCCGAGCAGCAGGAATGGATGGCGCGGAACGAGCAACAGCCAGACCAACAGGATGAACCCAAAGACAACCTCCGCCACCGCATAGGCGTAGCTTCGCGGTTTCCCGACGGTGTCGCCTTCGTTCCCAAGGGGAGGCAACGAACTCGGCGACCATGGGCCGGAGAGTCCGGCGAGCGGAGGGAACTTTTCAGGAAATCAGGCGCTGAAGAATTCGATCAGCGAAGGCCAATGTCACCCACGCCGCGGCCGTAATCAGAACACCGGGTGTGCGCACTACGGCTGCAACGATAGAGGCCTCGCCAGGCGCGGTTACGACGATCACGATCGCGCTCACAATTGTGTAAGCCATGATGGCCAGCATCATCGTCACGCGCAGCACATACAGATAAATCGGGTAGAGCGCGGGACCGATGAGGTACTGCTGCGGCTGGTAGCGCGAGGCGACGATCATGGGGGACCCCATTTGCTTGAGCCAGTCTTTGGCTTCGATCCGGGTCAGCGGACGGCCCAGCTCAGCCTCTTTGTCTTCGAGCTGGGCCTCCATGTTGGCGCGGAGTTCGGCGATGATGTCGTCCTGCCGACGCGAGGGCAGATACTTTTTGACGGCTTGGAGATAACGATCGAGAAGTTCCATGGCGTTTTCCTTACTGACCGCGATTGATAATTGCGTCGATTGAGGCATTGATGGCATTCCATTCCTCAAGCAACTGGCTGAGCATCTGCGCGCCGTCGCTCGAGAGGCGATAGAATCGCTTGTTGCGCTTTTCCTCTTCCCGCCATTCGCTCACCAGCAGCCCTTGCGATTCGAGCCGGCGAAGAAGCGGGTAGAGTGTGCTTTCGTCGATAGCCAGGCCGCTTTCAGCAAGGTCTTTGCGCAGCGTATATCCGTAATGTTCCTGCCTGAGCTGCACCAGCACCGCGAGGGTCAGACAGCCGCGACGGAGCTCCAAGCGAAGGTTTTCAAAGAGGTTCTCTGCGAGCGTCATGCTGTGCCTCGTACACTGTATTAAGTACACTGTATGATAAATAGTGTATGCCGTCAAGTATAAAGTCAGGATTTTTCTCTGGGCACTTGGTCTTACACTTCTTGCCATGGACAATGAGCGTATCCGGGCCATTTGCATGGGGTTGCCGCGCGTGACCGAGACCGTGAACTGGGGCCACCACCTCGTCTACTGGGTCGGCGACCGCGACATCGGCGGAAAGATGTTCGCCATGACCGATCTCGATGGCACGGGAACCGGTGTGCTGTGGTTTCATGTGGGCCATGAGCGGTTTCACGAGCTTTTGGAGACCGAAGGCATCATCGCTTCTCCGTATCTCGCCAAAGCGGGATGGGTGACCATCGAGCGATGGGATGTGCTGCGGCGGCGTGAATATGAGGACGAACTGCGGCGGGCGCATGCGCTGATATACGAAAAACTGCCCAAGCGAACAAAGGCTGTGCTGGCCATGCCGGAGAAGGAACGAACCAAGCTGATTCGGGAGAGGAAAAAGCTGCTGAAGGACCGCGAGAAAGGAAAGAAGGGACGCAGCTCGAAATAGGTTCGAAGAGTGTTCATCGCCTTGCCGATAGGGAGAACAGGCGCGGCCTATGATTCGACTGCCGATCTCTCTGATGTGCGCTGGGCTCGCTCTGCAATTAGTTGCGCAACCCGGTGCAGTCGAATCGATTCCAGCGGATCATCCCGAACCGATCACGATCCGCATTCTGAATGGAAAGAACGGCCTCCCGCTCCCGCATCTGCATTTAGCGCTGATTGCCGGCTACGACGAACGCGATATTCGTCACCATTTATGGGGAGAAGAAGTCTCTACCGATTCTTCAGGCGAAGCGCGGTTGCCGCAAGGTCTCGTCGACTTTGGCTTTCTGCAGGTTTCGCTTCGGAAGGCAAAAGCGTGCCGGAGAAACCCTCAAGGAGAGCGCTACAACCTGGCCACGATTCGCCGCGACGGGCTCAGCACACCCAATGACTGCGGCATCCTCCGAATGCTGGATAGGCCGGGCGTGCTGACCATCTTTGCCAGGTCCGGCGGGGATTCGAACGCGGGCGCCTCTGCTAGCGGAGCGGAGTACGCATCTCGGGTTGTTGTCGAACGCACTTTGCCGGATTCCGTGCTGCCCTCCACACCGGCCACAACCGCGCAGAGCCCTGCACCGGCAAACCGAGAGAACGAGTTAGAATCCCTCATCGTGCATTGGTATGCGGGCGCGTCCGATCCTGCTGCTGTGGGAACTGACGCACTGCCAGACTCGTATGAAGAGATGTGCCAGCCCGAGCGGTAGCCGTGCGCCGGGTAGGTTAGGCGGTGAGTGATGGCAAAATTTCTTCTCTTCTGCATTCTCTTTGTATTGTGCTGGCCGGTTGCGCTCATGGCGCTCGTGCTCTATCCGATCGTATGGCTGCTGCTCTTGCCGTTTCGCCTCGTCGGCATCGCCGTAGGCGGCGCGCTCGAGCTGGTGAGCGCGATCATCTTTCTTCCCGCGCGGGTGCTCCGGGCGATCTGAGCGCCGTTCGATGCTTCCCCGGACGTCGCAAATCCGGACCCTCTTCGGTGCCAAGACGCGAGGGTGCCAGCATTCCCTGGCCTAGGTCTCGACATTCCGCTTGAACATGTTTTAGCTTGGCCCTATGGCGGGTGTGTCGTTGGTTGTCGAGGGTAAGGTTGCGCTGGTTACGGGCGGGTCGCGCGGCATAGGTGCGGAGACTGTCCGGCTTTTTGCAGCGGCTGGGGCGCGCGTGGTCTTCAGTTACAGGCAGGCCAAGGAGCAGGCGCATGCGCTGATGGCTGAGTGCGGGGGGCCCACCCGCTGTATTGGCATCGAACAGGAGCTGAGTACACCGAAAGAAGGCTGGGGACTCGTGGGTGCGGCGGTCAGGGCCTTTGGCCGACTCGATGTACTGGTCGCCAATCACGGCGTGTGGCCTGCAGAAGATGTCCCGATTGAGCTCATGACGGAAGACCAGTGGCGGCGCACTGTGGCGGTGAATCTGGACTCGGTCTTCGGGCTGGTGCAGGCGGCCGTAACCCAGATGGAGCTGCAGGGACCTTCCCCGAAGGGAGCCGACGGCAGCAAGGGACACATCGTGCTGATCAGTTCCACTGCTGGCCAGCGGGGCGAGGCCAACCACGCGGACTACGCCGTGACCAAAGGCGCGTTGATTAGTCTTACAAAGAGCCTGTCGAGCGAGCTTGCGCCCCGAGGGATTCGCGTGAACTGCGTGGCCCCGGGCTGGGTCGCGACGGAGATGTCGGCTTCGACGTTGGACGATCCTGAGTTGGGCGCGAAGATTTCTGCTGGAATCCCGGTGGGCCGGGTGGCAACGGCGCGCGAAATCGCCGGGCCGGTTCTGTTTCTGTGCACGCCGCTGGCGGGGTTCATCAGCGGAGAGATCTTGAACGTGAACGGCGGGGCAGTGTTGGTCGGATAGGGAATTGGATGAAGAGGGACAGTTTGGAATTGAAGTCCAAGATAGGGTTGAAATACACGGTTGTAATCCCGGTACTGGTCGTGCTTTTATTGGCGGCGCCGCAGACCACGCGCACTCAAACAGTGGACGACGCGGCCGCGCAGAACGCCCGGAAGGCACGCGCCGCGTTGAGTGCCATGGTGCAGGCGCTGGGTGGACAAGCCTGGCTGGATATCAAGAACGAGATGCAGCAAGGACACGTGGCAGCGTTCTTTCACAGCCAGCCCGATCTCGGCACGACCGACTTATGGCAGTTTCATTCCTGGCCGGACAAAGACCGTGTTGAAGTAACGAAACACCGCGACGTGGTGGAGTTTTACATCGGACGCGATGGGTGGGAGGTGACCTATCGCGGCAAGAAACCGATGCAGAAAGATCTGCTGGAAGACTATCTGCGTCGCCGCGACCACTCGATTGAAACTGCTGTAAAAGTCTGGCTCAAAGATCCGAACACCATCCTTGTCTACGAGGGGCAGACGATGGCGGAACGCCACATGGCCGAACAGGTCACCCTGATCTCCGCGCAAAATGAGTCCATCACGATCCAGATGGACGAGCAGAGCCATCTGCCGCTGCGGCGCTCGTTCCAATGGCGCGATCCACTTTACAAGGATAAAAACACAGATGCCGAAGAGTATGACGACTATCACACCATCGAAGGGTTCCCCACGCCCTTCAGCATTACGCGGCTCAAGAACGACGAAATCGTGAGGCAATACTACGTAACGAAGGTCGAATACAACCGCCCTTTGCCCGACGACTTTTGGAATGTGGATGCGGCTGCGCAGCGAATCAAGAAATAGCACTCAACCCTGAGATCAATCCGCCTGATGTCTTTGGTGCGGTGACCGTCATTCTTCGCTAGAAGCTTCGCTCTTTGTTCGCGAGGGTAACCAGCCCGCCGGTTCGCGCTGCATATCCTCCGGCAGAACAGCATTCGGCACCTACCAGACACTCCTTTGCCCGGTCGCGATGATCTTCCCCGGTCTATATAGCACACAGGTTGTAGGTTATGGCTAATTGGTTCCTTGCACTTTGTTCGTGTATCGCACAAAATGAGACGTCACTATCGCCAGGCTGAGGAGCTCAGAGGGCTTCCTTCTGATGTGTGATGCTTCACATTCTGAAGCGGAAGTCATCTCAAGCAGATTACCCATGGCCCTCTCTGGTTTTGATCCGATCAAGAAGCCCGACGCCCTCAGCAGATCGAGACAACCCACGAGCGAACGTTCAGAGTGGCTCGGCTCAAGCGTCACTGGGAAAGCTGAACCCGCGTTTGAGATGCAGAACAATGGTTCTGTGGACGAAGATCTGCGCCGGCAGATGCTTGCCTACGCGCAGCGCCACGACCTCCAGACCGGTCTTCTCAACTACCAGGCGGTTCAGGAGTCGCTGGGATGGCTGTTGCAGGAGAGGTCGGCAAACCAGGAAGTCGCTCTGCTTTGGATCGACATTCTGAATCTTCGCAAAGAGTTTTCACTTTGGGGAAGTGCGGGTACCGAAGCACTGGTGCGCCACATCGCAGCCGCGCTGCGCAATGTTGTCGGCCCCGATGCAGTCTTGGGCCGTTTCAGCGGCCGGTGCTTCATCGTCTCGATGTACGGGACAAAATTCGATCAGCATTCGCGCAGGCGTATTCAATCCATCGTCGATGCAATCGCGCCGATGAATTTCTGTGGCTCTGAAATGAAGCCGGAAACCGCCGCCGGCGTGGCATTCTTTCCAGCAGATGCTTCTTCGGCCGAGGATCTGGTCCGTTTCGCAAGCCTGGCAGCCAGCCGCGCAGCGCAAGTCAGAAGCCAGGCGGTCGTCTCGTTCAATGCGGGCATGAACAGCCTGGTCATTCACGACCATCGGATGGAAACGGAGATGCGCAAAGGCCTGGATCAGGGCCAGTTCAGCGTCCACTATCAGCCATTAATCGACCTGGCGACAGGACAGATCTCCGGAGCGGAAGCGCTGATGCGGTGGAAGCATCCGGAGTGGGGCAACGTGGCTCCGAATGAATTCATTCCGGTGGCCGAACGCTCCGATTTGATCCATCGGATCTTTGACCTCAGCCTGCGAACGGCGCTTGCTGATGCGGAATGCTGGCGCGCGCAAGGAATTGCGCCTCCGCTGATGACCGTAAATGTTTCCGCCGCAAATATGAAGGCGGAGGGCTTCAATTATCAGGTGCGCCGCATTCTTTCGGAATACGCGGTTTCACCCACAGAATTGGAAATGGAAGTGACGGAATCCCTGCTGTTCGAGGATGAGGAGCTTTTCGCTACGCGCGTGCGACAGCTCAAGGCAATCGGACTGCGCGTCAGCATTGATGATTTCGGCACCCGCTACACAGGATTCAACGTTTTGAAACAGCTTCCCATCGATACGATGAAAATCGATAAATGCTTCATCCGCGGCATTCACCAGTCGCATGATATGCGGGCCCTTTGCGAGACTATCGTTGCCATGGCGCGGCAAATGAGAATGCAAACGGTGGCCGAGGGAATTGAAGAATCGGGCGAGCTCGATGTGGTTCGCCGCATCGGCTGCAATGTAGGCCAGGGCTACCTATTTCGGCGTCCCATCCCGCCACTGGAATTTGCCGATCTGCTGCGCAGTTGGCCCGAGCAGATGAACGAATGGACCTCTCCGGCAGTCGCCCAGCAATTGAGCCAGGACGAGTTTCTGAAACGCGGCGCATAGTTCCTTTGGCGGAATCCCACGTCATCCGTTCGTTATAATCCTGTCGAGCGCAATGCCGCACACCCGCACGCTGTCTGGAGCCAGAGAATGACGTTCGACATCCAGGAGATCCTGGAATTCCTGCCGCATCGCTATCCTTTCCTGCTGATCGACCGCATTGTCGAGTTCGAGCCAACCAAGCGCCTGGTCGCAATCAAGAACGTCACCATCAACGAGCCTTTTTTTCAAGGCCACTTCCCCGGCTATCCCATCATGCCGGGAGTGCTGGTGGTGGAAGCGATGGCGCAGGCTGGCGGCATTATCATGATGGCGGAAATGCCTGACCGCCATCAAAAGTTGGTCGTGTTCACGGGAATCGAACGAGCCAAATTCCGGCGCCCGGTGACCCCGGGAGACCAGATTCGCATCGAGGTCGAAGTGCTCTCATTCCGCACGCGCGCCGGCCGCATCCAGGGAAGGGCAACCGTAGACGGAAAATTGGCCTGCGAGGCCACGTTAACCTGCCAGGTTGTACCCCGCGAACGCGGGAAGCGTGCCCACGACGACCCCTCAGCCGATGCGGGGCCGGAGGAGGACAAAGCTCCCGTGACGGTGGAAGCCGAGTGAGCATTCATCCGAGCGCGGTCATCGCTGCCGGAGCAGTAGTGCCCGCGTCCTGCACAATCGGTCCATTTTCTACCATCGGCCCTGAAGTAGTTCTCGGCGAAGAGTGCGTACTCGTCTCGCACGTCGTCCTTGACGGACGCACCCGCATCGGCAAACGGAACACGTTCTATCCTTTCGGTGCCATCGGTGTCGCGCCGCAAGATTTGAAGTACAAGGGCGAACCCACCGAGACAGTCATCGGCGATGACAATACGATTCGGGAAGGCATTACGATCAGCCGTGGTACGGCGGGCGGAGGCGGTCTGACGCGCATCGGCTCGGGCAATCTGCTGATGGCCTATGTGCACATCGGCCACGACAGCATCGTGGGAAATCATTGCATCCTGGCCAACGCGGCAACTTTAGCTGGACACGTGGTGATTGAGGACTACGCCAGCGTCGGCGCCTTCAGCCCCGTGCACCAGCATTGCACTGTAGGCCAGTACGCCTTCATCGGCGGCGGAACCATCGTGACCCAGGATGTGCTGCCGTTTTCGCTGACTTCTTCGAAACGCGAAAACAAAGCGTTCGGCATCAATAAAGTCGGACTCACGCGGCGCGGCTTTTCGCCGGAACGGCTGCAGATGCTACAGAAAGCGTTCCGGCTGCTGCTGGCGGCCAAGCTGAATACCACGCAGGCACTCGAAAAGATCAAGGCCATGGACGGCGAAGATGCAGCGGTGCTGGTGGCGTTCATCGAGCGAAGCCAGCGAGGGATTATCAAGTAGCTATGAAGCTCGGCCTCATCGCCGGAAACGGCCGTTTCCCCTTCCTTCTGCTCGACGCAGCCCGGGCGCAGGGCTTTGCCGTTACAGTTGCCGCAATCCGCGAAGAGACCGACCCGGAGATCAACCATCGCGCAGCTGCCGACGAACGCATTACCGTCCACTGGCTTTCGCTCGGCGAACTATCGCGGCTGATTGAGGTCTTTCACAAAGAAGGTGTCTCGATGGCCGTGATGGCCGGGCAGGTGAAGCACAAGCAGATTTTTTCGAGTATCCGGCCTGACTGGCGTTTGGCCAAGCTGCTGTTGAATCTCCGCTCGCGCAATACGGACATGTTGCTGGGTGCGGTGGCGAAGGTGTTGGGCGATGAAGGTATCGAATTGATCAGCTCGACCGCGTTCCTCGAGCCGCTCCTGGCACAGGAAGGGGTCTTGACGGAGCGCGCGCCCGACCAGGAAGAACGGAAGAACATCGACTACGGCATGAGCGTCGCGAACGTTGTGGCCGGGTTCGATATTGGCCAGACGGTGGTGGTGGCCGCACAAGCCTGCGTCGCAGTGGAGGCGATGGAGGGCACGGATGCTGCGATTGAGCGTGCCGGCAAGCTGATGCAGTCTCTGGAAGAAGGCGATGGATCGACCCCTACGCAAACATTGGAGCGGCGCCTGACCGTCGTCAAAGTGGCAAAGCCGAACCAGGATATGCGCTTCGATGTGCCCGTCATTGGCATTCGAACCGTGGAGACCATGGTCCAGGCAGGCGCAACTTGTCTCTCAGTGGAAGCCGGCCGCACGCTGCTCTTCGATCGGGAAGCGATGATGAAGAGTGCCAATCAAGCGGGTATTGCCATCGTGGCTGTCCAGCGCTAATACTTAGAGTGGACTTCCAGGTGGTTTTAACCTGAACTTTACAGAGTCATCCTGGGTTCCATCCCCGTCTTACCCAATGGAGGTTCCCTGTGAAAAGAACGATTCTCTTTGTGATGGTCGGTGCGCTGGCGATAGCACTTTCGCTCACCACTGCGCGCGCGGCCGATGATGCACTGCCCGCCGTTGGGCAGTCGGCTCCAACCTTCACTCTGCCCTCGCAGACTGGCGATCCCATATCGCTCGACAGCTTCCACGGCAAGTGGGTGGTGCTCTACTTCTATCCCAAAGATATGACGACTGGCTGCACGATTGAAGCCCACAACTTCCAGCGCGATCTTCCCAAGTTCGAAGCGGATAACGCTGTGATTCTTGGCGTGAGCGTGGATACTGTCGACAGTCACAAGCAGTTCTGTACCAAGGACGGTCTGACCTTCCATCTTTTGGCCGATCCCGACCATAAAGTTGTTGACGAGTACGGTTCACTGGGCCACTTCGGTACGTGGACCATTGCCAACCGGAATACCTTCCTCATCGACCCCCAGGGCAAGATCGTGAAAGTCTGGACAAAGGTCGATCCGAACCATCACTCGGAAGAAGTCCTGAGCGCAATCGCAGACTTGAAGAAGTAGGCCGTTCGTGGGCCGATGGCTCACATGGGGGTTCGAAGACCGAGATGCCGGATAGCGTGGCGCAAAAGTTTCGCGCAGATCTGGACGAAGTGCATCGAGCCCTCGTTGCGGTTCCGACTGAGGTGGCCGACCTGCCCTGGCGGGAAGGCGGCTGGACGCGAAAGGAAATTGTCGGCCACCTGCTCGATTCCGCTGCAAACAACCGCCAGCGGTTCGTGCGCGCCGCAATCGACGGGCAATACGCTGGGCCCATGTATGCGCAGAATGCCTGGGTGGACGCGCACGGTTATGCGTATCAGACGTGGGCGACGCTCCTGGACTGGTGGGAAGCGGAGCACGAAATCCTGATGGCCGTCGTAGATCAAATTCCCGAAGAAAAGCTCGAAGCGATGTGCGTGGTGGGAGACGACCCGCCCGTAACGCTTCGCTTCCTTATCAACGACTATGTGGTCCATCAGCGTTGGCATCTGAAGCAGATTACGATGGGAATGCCGCAGCTCTGAACTGATTCAGACCCGTTTTTCGGGCGCAAAAAAGTCCGCCGCGGCGGACTCTTTTGCTTGCCTTGATTTTTCGTTGCCTAATTACTTCTTCTTCTTGGCAGCGGACTTCTTTTTTGCTGCTTTCTTTACAGGTGCCTTCTTCACTGCTTTTTTTGCCGCCTTCTTGGCAGGAGCTTTCTTCGCAGCTGCCTTCTTGACGGCCTTCTTTGCGGTTTTCTTAACGGCCAACTTTTTACCTCGTTTAGTGGGTTTGGTGGCGCTCTTCTTCACCGCAGCCTTTTTCGCTGCGGTCTTTCCGCCCTTAGCGCCAGCGCTCTTCTTTACGGCGGACTTTTTCGCGGCCTTTTTGGCCACAACCTTTTTAGGGGCGGCCTTCTTGGCAGGAGCCTTCTTCGCCGCCGTTTTCACGGCCTTCTTTGGTGCCGGCTTGGCTTCGGGTACATCAGCGATTATGATGACCGCTTCCTCCACGCCCTCGTCGTCATCCGAGGAGGTAAGAATGCTGGAGGTTTCGACTTCATCATCCTCCTGAAAGTCGTCTTCGTGATCGGAGTCGAGCCCGAGCGGCTCCGCATCAGGGTTGCCGTCACTCATCGCGTACATCTTGTACACATCTTCCATCCGATTGCCTCCAGCGGATCACCGCTGCCCCATTGGGGTCTTCAATCTTCGCTGTGCGCGCAACGTTACGTCGCATGCGGAAGCTATTGTAGCAACAGCTTCGACTCAAAAGCTATCACAAGGACATGCAGGACAAGAAGTTTCAATCGATTTTTTCTACCTGCTTCGCGATTTCAGTTCGAGGCGCGCGTATGCTGAGACGATTTTCGCTTGGCGGCCACGCCAGATCCGGATTTCTTTTGGGACTTCAACGCGGTTCCCGTGGCCGTATGCTTTGCGGCGCGCGTTTTCTTTTGGGTTGTTGTGGCACCGGTCCTCAATTTCGATTTAGGAGCCGGGTCACGAAGGCTGGCCACGGCAGTGGCCCCGCGCCGATGGCTGCTGGTCCGTGTCCGAACCACGTGGGCGGGCTCGGCTATACGCAGGCGACGTCCCGGCGCAACCTTGAAGCCGCTGAGATTGTTCCAGCGCCGCAACTGGCTGAGCGAGACCCCAAACCGGTCGGCGATCGATACCAGCGTATCCCCCCGGCGCGCGGTGTAGAGCACTCCATGCGACGGGGCAATCGAAGGCGGGACGGGCACCACCAGGGCTTCAATTCCAGACAGGCTCGCGCTTTCACTCAACTGGTTGGCCGCCGACAACTCCGATACCGTCACGCGATATGTCCGCGCCACCGAAGACAGCGTGTCGTCCGGGGCCACAGGGTGATAGCGCCATGAGTTGCGCTTGCTTTCGGGAATCTGCTCAATGCGCCGCTGATAGACCAGCGCCGAGCCCGCGGGCAGGTGCAAGTCGAAGGCCGTATCCGCCGGCGTGGTGAGGCGCAGCAGGCTGGGGTTCAGTGCTTCGAGCTCGTCGATTGGCGCATCTACCAAGTCCGACACCAGGCGCAGGTCTACCGAATAATTAATCGTCACCGTGTCAGTGACCACGGGCGGATCCAGGGTGATCTCATCGAATCCATATTGAGTGGGATGATTGGCAATGATGATGGCCGCGAGGATTTCAGGCACGTAATTCTTGGTCTCGCCCGGCAGGTTGTTGCGCTTGTAGAGCTCCCAGAAGTCCGCGTAGCCGGTCTTCTCGACGGCGCGCTGGACGTTGCCTGCTCCCCAGTCGTAGGCGGCCATCGCCAGGTACCAGTCGCCGAGCTGGTCGTAGAGAAACTTCATGTAGCGGGCATACGCGCGCGTCGATTTTTCCGGATCGAAGCGTTCATCCATAAAGCCGTTGCGGGTGAGTCCGTAATTGCCGCGAGGCATGAACTGCCACATTCCGCCAGCTCCGGAGCGCCCATTGACGGCCCGCGGCTGAAAACCCGACTCGGCTACAGCGAGATAAATCAAGTCCTGGGGCACGCCCTCTTCGGCCATGACACGCTGAATCATTCCCTTGTAGCGGCCTGAGCGCTCGAACGAATGCAGGAGCGTATTGTGGCCCTTTTGCGTATTTGCAAAAAAGTTGATAAATGCGGCCACGTAGTCGTTCACTACCAGCGGAAGGTCAGACTTGGTAGTGGCTAATTGACTCTGTGCTTTGGCGACGATGTTGGGATCGACGGCGAAGGTGACATCACTGGCTACGTCTGCGGGCGATGGCTCCTCCTTGGGCGCGAACCCGTTGCCCTGTTTCAGCGCCTCCATCTCAAGAGCATTCACCGCATCCACGATGCGATCGAATTCATCCTGTAGCTGCGGCTCGCCTTTGATGTCGATGCCGCTGGTGAGCATCAAGTCGACAGCACGGTCGAATTCCGATTTCGCGGCAGGCAGGTTGCCTTTGCGATAGCTCGATTGTCCGTCAGCGTAGGCCTTTTCAACCTGCTCGATCAGGCTTTGCACACGCTGCTCTTGCTGCGTCTTCGCCTGTTGTACACTCGCCGCCTGTTTTTGTTCCGGTGTGGGACTTGGCAGAGCCGGTGCGGTGGCCTGAGGCGATGCGTTCTGCGTCGACTTCGCGTGCTGGGTGGGCGTGCAACCGGCCATCAGGAAGGCCAGCGTGATGCACGGAATGGATCGACACAAAACTCGACTCATGGGCAATTCAAAACGGCCACTCGGCCCCAATCAGGCGTCAGCAAGGCGATAGGAGAGCCTATGCCGATGATAAGCTATGGCCTGGAGGCATCGCGCCCCGAAGGTCGCTCCGGTCCTCCTTCGCCAATACAGTTCTTCCGGTGCTGTAGAACGAAGCCCAGCCTCTGAGCTGTCCGTCACGGCAAATCGGGCGGATTCAACTCAACATACAGCAGATGGACTGGAGAGCTGGCCAAACCCCTCATGGATGTACGTTTCCTTCGCAACTTCGCGATCATTGCCCACATCGACCATGGAAAGTCGACCCTCAGCGACCGTCTGCTTGAGCTGACCGGCTCGGTCACTGGGCGCGAAATGCAGGCTCAGATCCTGGACGCGATGGACCTGGAACGCGAACGCGGCATCACCATCAAGGCGCATGCTGTGCGCATGATGTACAAGGCGAAGGACGGCAATACTTATCAGCTCAATTTGATCGATACCCCCGGTCACGTCGACTTCAGCTATGAAGTGTCGCGTTCACTAGCGTCCTGCGAGGGCGCACTTCTCGTCGTGGATGCGAGCCAGGGCGTGGAAGCACAGACGCTGGCAAACGCCTACCTGGCCATCAATCACGGCCTCGAAATCATTCCTGTCATCAACAAAATCGACCTGCCCTCGGCGGATATTACACGCACACAGGAAGCCATTGAGCAAGCTGTTGGGCTGGACGCGACCGATGCCATCCCGGTGAGTGCCAAGACCGGACAGGGCGTGGACGAAGTGCTAGAGGCCATCGTTCATCGGCTCCCCGCACCGACAGGAGATCCAGGGGCTCCGCTCCAAGCATTGGTCTTCGACTCCTGGTTCGACGCTTATCGAGGTGTCATCGTGCTGGTGCGCGTGATGCAGGGAACGATGCGCAAAGGCCAGCGCATTCGCTTCATGTCGAACGGCAAAGCCTTCGAAGTTGAATCGATGGGCGTGTTAATGCCCAAGCCCGTCGAGATTGCCCAACTTTCCGCGGGCGAGGTGGGCTTCTTTGCCGCAACCATCAAGAATGTCGGCGACACGCGCATCGGCGATACGGTCACCGAGGACGCGCGCCCCGCCGCAGCGCAGCTGCCCGGTTTCGAAGACATCAAGCCGATGGTCTTTTCCGGGCTCTACACAGTGGATTCTCATGAGCACACGCTTCTTCGCGATGCGCTGGAGAAGCTCCGCCTCAACGATTCTTCTTTCTTCTTTGAGCCGGAGAGTTCCGTCGCTTTGGGGTTCGGTTTTCGTTGCGGATTTCTCGGCCTCCTGCACATGGAGATCATCCAGGAGCGGCTGGAGCGTGAGTATGAACTCGACCTGATCACCACCGCTCCCGGCGTGCGGTATCACATCACGCTTACCGACGGCACCGTTCTCGAGGTCGACAATCCCTCGCGCTGGCCCGAACCCACCAACATTGAGACCATCCGCGAGCCCGTAATCACCGCGAAGATTCTCACCAACGAAGAGTACGTCGGCGGAATCTTCAAGCTCGTCGAAGAGAAGCGCGGCAAGCAGATCAATTTCGAATACGTGACCTCAACGCGCGTGTTGCTGACTTACGAACTCCCGCTGAACGAAATCGTTCTCGACTTCTACGATCGGCTGAAGTCCATCTCACGCGGCTACGCATCGCTCGACTATCAGCTCGCCGGCGAGTGGGAGTCGCCGATGGTCAAGCTGGACATCCTGGTTTCAGGCGAACCGGTCGATGCACTTTCGTTCATCGTGCATCGAGACTTTGCTTATGAGCGCGGCAAGGCCCTGGTTTCGAAGATGCGGGAGTTGATTCCGCGGCAGCAATTCGAAGTGGCGATCCAGGCGGCCATTGGGGCGAAAATCGTGGCGCGGGAAACGGTCACAGCGCTCAGGAAAAACGTCCTGGCTAAGTGTTATGGCGGCGATATTTCCCGCAAACGCAAGCTTCTGGAGAAGCAAAAAGAGGGCAAAAAACGCATGAAGCGAATCGGGAAAGTCGATATCCCGCAAGAGGCGTTTTTGGCCGTGCTGCGCGTCGGAGAAGACCAGCAAAAGTAGACCTGAGAAGTCGACTTTCGGTGCCACCGCAGTCATGCCCTGTTAACCCTGGATTGTGGAAAGCTTGCCGCAGTTGCGAGTTGTGTCTCGTTTCGAGGCACCGCATCAAGGCGCCAATTGGGTCGCCGCTTCTATATGAAAAGGAAAGGTTTAGTCTGTTTAGCAGAATCGGTATTCAATTGGCAAGAGGAAAACCCGCAATTTCTCCACAAAATTGGAGGTTGCGATCCACAGTTTTTTCCACAGGATCGTGTGCGGTATTCGGGCGAGCTAATTGCATGCGAGGCAATGGCCCGGATCGCGTTTTCGGTGCGCAAAGAAAGGTCCCGAAAAACGGGACCTTTCTATTGGCTTAACAGCCCGTTTTAGTGGACGCCCGGCGCCTTAGGCGCAGCCTGCGCTCCCGGAGCCCCGGCGGGTGGAGTGGGTGGTGCCGGAACGCCCGACTTCACGTTGTACGCGTCGATAACGGCCTTGGTGATGTTGGTAGACTCGGTCGCATACAGCACCGGCGTCTGTTGCTGCGCGACGTCAAGAACCAGTGTGTAGCCGTGCTGCTGCGCGTAGCTGGCGAGCACATCGTAGACCTTTGAAGCGAGTCCGTTATACAGCTCCTGCATCTCCTGCTGCATATCGTTCTGCGCGTCTTCGGCTTCCCGCTGCAACTGCTTCTTCTTGTCGTCGATCGTCTTGGCGCGGCTGGCTTTTTCTGTGTCGCTCAGCTTATCGCCCTGCGTCTGCAGTTGTTTGGTCAGGCTTTCAACTTCGTCATTCAACGCCTTGAGCTGCTGGCGCTTCGGATCGTATTTCTTCTGCAGGTCGGCAAAATTGCGCTGGCCTTCATTGGTCTGCGCCACGGCAACCTGGAAAGCGACAACGGCAATTTTGGCGGGCCCGGCTGGAGCAGCGGGGACGCTTGCAGGTGCTGAAGCTTCGGCAGGAGCAGGAGCGGCTGGTACTTGCGCGGCGGCATTCAGGATAAGTCCCGAGGCCAAAGTAGTAGCAATTGCTAACGAAAGCTTCATTCGAATGGAGTACTCCTTCAAAATTCCTGGATCGCTGTTCGCACGCGTGCGCGCGGACAAACCTGTGCCTCCTGAGAAACCTCTCGGTCTTCCTTCGGGGAACACTGCCCAGGCATGAGCAGGAACTGAAAAGACACGGATGGAGACATCAGCAGGAACAAAGAGGATTATACGGCAAAACCAAAGCCAAAGCGGCTCCACAATTGCCGGTACCCCGAAGCCGCTACAGCCGAGTGGCGCTTTCCTTAAGAAAATCCCACCTTGCACGGACTTGGCAAGGGCACATGCATTGTGGAAACCCTCTTGAATGGACCAGCTTCATCAGCGTACCCATCCACTTGAGCCGATCGAAAAAAGGATTGTCAACCGACGATTCGCGACTGCAGTTTCGCAAGACCGGCTGATACCGGTCTTGCAATGAAGCCGCCCTCGGCAGAGCTCAATGCTGTGGCTGCGCTGGGTTATGTTGCGCGGGAGGTCTGGTTGCCGGCTTCGGTGTCGCTGCAGCAGGTTGCGGGGGCGCCGGTACTCCTGACTTCAGATTGTAGGCATCCAGAATCGCCTTGCTGATGTCAGTCGCCGGGTTGGCATATAGCACCATCTGCGTCTGCTGTTCACCACCATCGAGCACCAGCGTGTACCCGTGTTGCTGCGCATAGGCGATCAGAACCTCGCCAACCTTTTGTGCCACGCCATTGAACGTATCCTGCATCTCCTGCTGGAAGTCGTTTTGGTCGTCTTCCTGTTCCCGCTGCAGTTGCTTCTGTTTGTCGCTGATCGTCTTGGCACGGCTTTCGCGTTCCACATCGCTCAATGCGGCGCCCTGCGCTTGCAATTGCTTTTGAAGCGTCCCGATCTCATCATTTAGCGACTTCAAATGATCGCGCTTCGGTTCGTACTTCTTTTGCAGGTCGCCGAAGTTGCGCTGAAACTCGTTGGTTTGGGTGACCGCCGCCTGAAACGCAATGACTGCGATCTTGGCTGGCGCCTCGGTTGTCGATACATCGCCTGCAGCAGGCAGAGCACCTGTCTGGGCTGGAACACTCACGGCAAGACTGGAGAACAGCGCAGCGGTGAGTGCAAGATAAATCTTCATTTGACCAATACTCCTTTGACGAGCCACTACAGACGCGCTTTCGAGCGCCTTCAATAAGGGTACCTTAAGCGGTCCTACAATTGCTGTGTCCCGAAAGCATTGACGTTCAGTGGCATTTTCCTTAACCGGGTCCGCGCGGACGGGTCTTTGTCCGTGGGGGTGGAAGATAATGCCACCTCGCACGATATGAGAAAGGCACGTTCATTGAGGGACTGCTTTAGAAAGTCGTCGACACGGTCAAGCGGAAGGTCTTTCGCGGCTCGCGAAACAGATTCTGTGCTCCGTAGGCCTGGATGGCTTGCGCGTAGGTGAAGTCTCCCGCACCGCCCGGGGGGAACATGTCGCGCGTAATCAACTCTGCCGAGCAGCTTTGCACCTTGCCGCCCAGGACCACGTCGTTGCAGTAAGGTCGCTCATACAAGCGCAACGGGTTGTAGGCATAGTAGAGGCGGAATGGCGCGTTCACTACCGGCATAATTACGCCCAGCTCGCCGCCGAGAGACATGCGGGGCACCAAGTTGGTTCCTGCCACCGGCCGAATGTCCTTCTGGAACCCAACCTGCGAACCGGGAATGCCGCCCTGGCACGCGCCATTGTTATAGACCGGGCAGCCGTAGAGCGGCGCAGTCAGCGAGGCGAAGCCTTCAGG
>Ga0187855_10001672_pt1 | contig 17331 bp, 14 predicted proteins | sample June2016WEW_8_10_2_FD_132969 | JGI IMG/M metagenome (GOLD analysis project Ga0187855, IMG submission 132969) | Peatland microbial communities from SPRUCE experiment site at the Marcell Experimental Forest, Minnesota, USA - June2016WEW_8_10 | ecosystem: Environmental > Terrestrial > Soil >...
CCGCCCTGCACGACGCCGAACTCGGCCGCCTGTTTGATCGAATTCGTGGTATCGGCGCCGGCGTTGGCAAGCCCGATCACCTTGGCTTTCGAGGCTTGCGCCTGCAGCAGCGCCGAGGAGAAGTCCGACGTGTTGATCGGAACGCTGACGCTGCCGAGTACCTGGCCGCCGCTCGCCTTGACGACGCCGGCCGTGATCTTTTCGAGGTCGTGGCCGAAAGCATAATCGGCCGTCAGGAAGAACCAGGTGTTGTAGCCCTCCTTGACCATGGCGGCGCCGGTGCCGTGCGAGAGCGCGTAATTGTCGTAGGTGTAATGGATCGAGACCGGCGTGCAGGCTTCGTTGGTGATGCGCGCCGCGCCCGGCCCGTTGAGGACGACGATCTTGTTCTTGGTCTTGGCGACATCGATGGCGGCGAGCGCGGTCGCCGATGCGGCGACGTCCATGAGCGCGTCGACGTGCTGGTTGTCGAACCATTCCCGCGCCGTGGCCGAGGCAATGTCCGGCTTGTTCTGGTGATCGGCGGAGATCACTACGATCGGCTTGCCCAGCACTTTGCCGCCGAAATCTTCAACCGCCATCTTGGCGGCCGTAACCGCGCCGACGCCGGTGATGTCAGCATAGATGCTCGACATATCCTCGAGCATACCGATTTTCACCACGCCGTCGGAAATCTTGTCCTGGGCCTGGCCGGTCAGTGTGCACGCGAGCAATAGTGCGGCGCCGATTGCAGCCGATCTCTTCATTGTCCCCTCCCGAGTGGCCGGCTCGCTATGCCGCCAGCCGCAGGCGTTCGCCATCCGATACCAGATACGCGGGCTGTCCCATCATGCTCTGCGGATAGGCGTTGGCAGAACCAGGCCGTACGGACAACGACCGAGAGCGATGAAGGCGCTTGATGACAGAACACCACGATGGGCGGACGATAGACCATGTCACCCCCTCGGCAAAGCCGCCAAGGCATCGACTTTTATCCACTTGCGCGCTGTGATGGGTAACGGAGCTGTTGATGCGGACAACCTATGGGCCGGACTATCCGCGCACGCTCGGGGCGCTGCTGGAGTGGTCCGGAAAGGATCCGGCGGAACCGGCGGTGACCGACGCCGCGGGGACGATGCACCGGCGCGCCTTCCAAGACCGCGTGTTGCGGGTGGCGGCGGGGTTGCGCGCCGGCGGCGTCGGCCCCGGGGCTCGGGTGGCGCTGTGGTTGCCGAATAGCACCGCGTACCTCGCCGCGATCTTCGCCTGCGCTCGGTTCGGCGCGCTTGCCGTCCATATCAATACGCGCTTTCGCGTGGCGGAAGTCGGCAGCATCCTGCGCCGGTCGCGCGCCATCGCGCTGGTGACGGAATGGGGATTCCCGCCGGTCGACTTCCCGGCGATTTTCGCCGCACTGCCGCCGGAGGATCGCGCCGCATTGCGCTGCGTGTTCGGGCTTTCTTCCGGCGTGACGGAACTCGCCCGCCTGCCGGTGTTGCCGCTCGAGGGTGCTGCAGTCGATGCGGGGCCGGAGGAGGCAACCGGGACGACCCCCTGCCTGACGTTCACCACCTCAGGCACCACCAGCGGGCCGAAACTGGTCCTGCACGATCAGCAGACCATCGCCGGGCACGCTGTCGACGTCGCCCGCCATATCGGGCTGGATGCGGCGGAGGCGGTGCTGCTTGGCGCGGTGCCGTTCTGCGGAACGTTCGGCAATGCGGCGGCGATGGCCGCGATCGCCGGCGGGGCGCATGTCGTGTGCCTCGCGCAATTCGACGGTGAGGCGGCGGCCGGGCTGATCCGTCGGCACCGGATCACTCACGTGATCGGCGGCGACGACATGTTCGGCCGCATCGCCGCGGCGGCTGCCGGGCGTCCGTTCCAGTCGGTGCGCTTCGCGGGTTTCGCCGCCTTCCACTCCTCCTCCGCCGCCTCGATCGCCGCCGCGGAGGCGGTCGGCATGCAGCCCCGCGGCCTCTACGGCAGTTCGGAAGTGCAGGCGCTGTTCTCGATCTCGGAGGGCGACAACCGCCGGCTCGGCGGCGGCGTCCCTGTCAGCAAGCGCGCCCGGCTTGCGGTGCGCGATCCGGAGACCGGCCGCGCGCTGCCGCCCGGCGCGTCCGGCGAGCTGTGGATCGATGCTCCGTCTCGCTTCATCGAGTATCTGGAAAATCCGGCGGCGACCGAGCGCGCGATCGACGCCGACGGCATGTTCCGCACCGGCGATCTCGGCCGCCTGGACGGCGCGGGATTCGTCTATGAGGCGCGGCTGGGCGATGCCATGCGGCTTGGCGGATTCCTGGTCAGCCCCGAGGAGATCGAGACCGTGATCCAGGTGCAGCCCGGTGTCGCCGGCGTCCAGGTCGTGGCGGCGTCCGCCGGAGAGGGCGATGCGGTGCCGGTGGCCTTCGTGCGGCCGGCCGATGGGGCAGTGCTGGACGCGGGCGTCTTGCGGTCACGTTGCCTCGAGCAACTGGCGCGGTTCAAGGTCCCGGAGCGGATCGTGCTGGTGGATGCGTTCCCCATCGTCGACAGCCCGAACGGCCCGAAAGTGCAGAGGGTGCGTTTGCGCGAAATGGCCGAGGCGCTACTACGGCAAGAGCGCGGCGCGCCCCGCGATGCCAGTAGCGGAGTAATCCGCTGAGCAGGCCGCATTGTGCGCTGTCAGACCCTTTGACAACACCGAGAGCAATGGGCAAGGCTGCCGAAGGCGCTCCCTAACCTGATCGGCATCATGACAAAATCCGTCCTCGGCATCATCGGCGGCTCCGGCATCTATGACTTGCCGGGGCTCAAGAACGCACATAGCAAAACCGTCAACAGCCCCTGGGGCAAACCCTCCGCGGCTTTGCTGACGGGCGAGATCGACGGTCTGCCGATCGTTTTCCTGTCGCGCCATGACAAGGGGCACAGGCTGTCGCCGACCGACATCAACTATCGCGCCAACATCGATGCGCTCAAACGCGCCGGCGTGACCGACTTGGTCTCGCTCTCGGCCTGCGGCTCGTTCAGGGAGGATTTGCCGCCGGGCACTTTCGTTCTGGTCGATCAGTTCGTCGACCGTACCCATGCCCGGGCGAATTCGTTTTTCGGCACCGGCTGCGTGGCGCATGTCTCGATGGCGCATCCGGTGTCGCCGCGCCTGCGCATCCATCTCGCCGAGGCGGCGATGGCCGAAGGCCTCACCGTCGTGCGCGACGGCACCTATGTTTGCATCGAGGGTCCGCAATTCTCCTCGCTCGCCGAGAGCCTCACGTACAAGAACCTCGGCTATTCGGTGATTGGCATGACCAACCTGCCGGAGGCCAAGCTCGCGCGCGAGGCGGAGATTTGCTACGCCACCGTCGCCATGGTGACGGATTTCGACTGCTGGCATCCGGACCACGACGCCGTCACCGTGCAGGACATCATCAAGGTGCTGATGGCCAACGCCGAGAAGGCCAAGCAACTGGTGGCGCGGCTCGCCCGCGATTTCCCGCGCGAGCACGAGCCATGCCCGATTGGCTCGGACCGTGCACTCGACAACGCCTTGATCACCGCTCCGGAGGCGCGCGATCCGGAGCTTTTAAAGAAACTCGATGCCGTCGCCGGCAGGGTCCTTCGGCCGCATTAGCGATCGTCGACGCAGCAAAAATGCGGAGCTTTAGCCGCGACGCCGATCCGGCTGCAGGTCAAACGACGCGATTACTTGGGAGTCGGCGGATAGTCCGTTGCGGCAGCCGGTGCTCCGCCCAATACGCTCGCGTCAAGCGGCTTTCTCAAGATGCTTGAACGCAGCGAGTCCGCGCGCGCCGCTGATTGAAGCGACAATGCCTGGGGCAGCGGCTGATCGGACAGCTGTCTCGTTACCGCATCAAGCGCTGAGCCGGAGTCGCCGTCGTCGCTGGTGCGGTAGGTCATGGTCGCGCTGCGCCAGCGACCGATCACCGACGCGATCAGATCGCGGCTGATATCGGTGCGAAGGTCCGAACGGGTGTTGCCGAACGCCTCACTATTTGGCCGACGGTCGGCCGACAATTCCTTGAAACGCATGCAGGTGGGCAGCGCGACGGCGACACCGAAGGTGAACACCTCACGGGTGCCAAGGGAGGGAATAAATGAAATCAGGTTAGCCGCAGCATCCGAAACTGCGGAGCGGACAAATGCTTGGTCGCACTCGTTCGATAAACGCATGACGAATAGCGTCGAGCACTGGGACAGGATCGTCGGGTCGATTTCGGCTGGCCGCTGCGTAACCAAGCCGAGGTATACCCCGTATTTGCGGCCTTCCTTGGCGATGCGCGAAAGCGCGCGACGGGTGGGGCCGAAGCCGATATTGCGGTCGGCGGATGCGTAGCGGTGGGCCTCCTCGCAGACAAACAACAGCGGGGAAACACCGTCGCTCCAGAGACCGAAGTCAAAGGCCATCCGGCAGACCACCGACACGACCGAGTCCACAACTTCGGCCGGAAATCCGGCGAGACCCATGATGGTCATCGGCTTGCCTTCGGAGGGCAACCGGAACAGATCGCCGAGTACGTCGGCCATAGTATCGCCGCCGACATTGGCGTTCTCAAACATGAAGCCGTAGCGAGGATGATTCCGATAGGTCTGAATCCTCGAGATGAGCTTGTAATAGACCATGCGCGATGAACGGTTCTCGAGCTTGCCCATGCGCTCGTCGAGCAGGCTGATAAGATCCTCGATTCGATAAGGCACCGGCGTATCGGCGGTAAAACCGGCACCGCGCGCATCGCGTTTCTTGATGATCTGACGATCGTCCCCGGCACGAAGCTGCTGATAGACCGCCTTTGCCAGGGGAATGACCTCCGAAAGAATCTGGACTTCCTCGTCGACACCCGGCCGGCCGCCAAAGAAGACGTCGACGATCTCCTCGAAATTGAACAGCTAAAATGGCAAACGCAGATTCAGCGGTGTGAGCGCGTGCGCCTTGCTGCCGAAACAGCGCCCATACTCGTTGTGCCGATCCACCAAGAAGATGCGCAAGTGCGGTCGTGTTTCCAGGATCTTCTGCAAGATGATGGCGACACCGCTCGACTTGCCGACGCCGGTCGTGCCGAGGATGGCGAAATGCCGGCTCACCAGGTCATCGATGTCGATGTGCACCCCGATGTTCGGGTTCTGCTGCAGATTGCCGACATGTGCGCGATCAGCATCGGCCCTGCCATAGACGAGGCGCAGCATGTTCTCGGTGAGCATCAGGGCGGTGTCGCCGATATTCGGATACTCCGAGAAACCTCGCTGGAAGCGCAACACACCATCGTCGCTTGAGTAAAACTCGCCAATCAGGTCGAGGCTGGCAACTTTGCGGAATGTCTGACTGCCGGTCGTAGGGGCGAGGGATTGCTCAGTGACCTCGGTGATCAAGCCGATGACGACCGCCTTACTCGTCTTCAGGCCCATGAATTTGCCGACGGTCGGGGTGTCGTCGCGGAGCGCCCGCGCAACGAGCTCGACGGAAGCCTGCGAGCCATTGATGCTCACCACGCGGCCAATCGATTCGGGGCGCGTGCTCGTTGTGCCTGTTTGAGGTGCGACTGATGTATCCATGAATACAAAGGGGGTTGCCGGTAGGACCTGGTCTCACGGTACAGTACCATCGCGCAATTGCGGTTGTATTAATGCGAAATTTGCCGCCTCATTGATAGTTCGCTAACCAAGGTGCGTTTCGTTTTTGGGTCAACGGCTGAAGCAGCGCGAAAGCGCCGGCTCGGATTATTCCAACCAGCGTCAGGAAGGCAAACAATGAGTGGCGAAGTTACATATACCGATCTCCTCTATGACGAGCGGGACGGCGTAGCGACCATCACCATCAACAGGCCGGAGAAGCTGAACGCGTTTCGCGGCAAGACCTGCGACGAGTTGATCGACGCGCTGAACCGCAGTGCCTGGAACGCCGGCATCGGCGTCATCGTGCTGACGGGGGCCGGAACGCGCGCATTCTGCACCGGCGGCGACCAGTCGGCGCATGACGGCGGCTACGATGGCCGCGGCACGGTCGGGCTGCCGATGGAGACGCTGCACGGCTTGATCCGGCTGGCGCCAAAGCCGGTCATCGCCAAGGTGCGAGGTTATGCGATCGGCGGCGGCAACGTACTGGCGACGCTGTGCGATCTGACGATCGCGGCCGAGAGCGCGCAATTCGGGCAGGTGGGCCCGCGGGTCGGCTCGGTCGATCCGGGTTTCGGCACGGCCTATCTGGCCCGCGTCGTCGGCGAGAAGAAGGCGCGCGAAATCTGGTACATGTGCCGCCGCTATACCGCGCACGAGGCGGCGGTGATGGGCCTCGTGAATAAGGTGGTGCCCGACGACCAGCTCGATGCCGAGGTCGAGGCGTGGTGCCGCGAGATCATGGAGCGCAGTCCGACGGCCATCGCCATCGCCAAACGCTCATTCAATGCCGACAGCGATTCGATCGCCGGCATCGGCGCTCTCGGCATGCAGGCGCTCAAGCTCTACTACGAGACCGAGGAATCGAAGGAAGGGGTGCGCGCCTTCAACGCCAAGCGCAAGCCGGACTTTCGTAAATATGCCAAGTGAGCGTCAGCGATCGGCGGCGGATCGGTTGTTTCGGCGCCACACCTGGGAAGCCGCCAAGCCGATGCGGGCCGCCAAGGCATCGACGGTGAAATCGCTAAGACGGGCGTGGCGTCCGGGCACGAAGAGCTGCGCCAGCTCGATGGCGCCGGCAAACAACACGAACCCGATCGCAGTGGAATAGCGTTGGCGATAGCCGAGGCCGAACGCAAGGCCGGTCGCCGAAAATATGACGAAGTGCTCGAGCGCGTGAAGTCCGCCGAGTCTTGGCCGCAGTTCGGGAGGCACTAACGACAAGATGACGATGGCGAGGGTCAGAAGCCATGCTGACATGCAAACGGCCTTCATCTCTCACCGCGCCGCGGGCGCTTCGGGATGCGCGCCGCCGCCGCCCGCAGGCGACCGCATGCCATCGAGCAGCGCCGTGTAAAAAACGTCGGGTGCCTGGATTTGCGGCGCATGCCCCAAATCGGGAAACTCGACCAGATGGGCGCGCGGAAAGCGCGCCGCCGCCTCCTTCGCCAGCGCCGGGTAATTGCCCAACGTGGCGCGGATAGCGGGTGGCGCCAGGTACTTGCCGAATGCCGTCGTGTCCTTGTCGCCGACCATCAGCAACACCGGCACTTTGACTTGCTCGAACTCGTAGAACACCGGCTGGGTGTAGATCATGTCGTCGAGCAGGGCCGAATTCCAGGCGACGATGTCGCGACCCGGACCGCGATAGAGCCCCGCCAGCATCTGCACCCAGCGTTCATATGTCGGCGACCAGGTTCCGGCGTAATAGGTCGTGCGCTCATAATTGCGAATACTGTCGGCTGTGGTTTTCAGCTCCTGTGCGTACCACGCATCGACGCTTTGCCACGGCACGCCCTTCGCCTTCCAGTCCTCCAGCCCGATCGGATCGACGAGCACAAGCTGGTCGACGTCCTCGGGATACATCAGCGCGTAGCGCACGCCGAGCATGCCTCCGGTCGAATGCCCGACAATGGTGATGTGGTCGATGCCCAGCGAAGCCAGCAGCGCATGGGTGTTCCCGGCGAGCTGCTGGAATGTGTATTGGTAATGTGCCGGCTTGGTCGATTTGCAGAACCCGATCTGATCGGGAGCGATGACGCGGTAGCCGGCGTCGCTTAATACTCCGATGGTGTCCTGCCAGGTCGCCGCGCAGAAATTCTTGCCGTGCAACAGCAAGACCGCGCCGCCATTCGGCGCCTTTGGCTTCACGTCCATATAGGCCATGTCCAGGGCCTCGCCTTGCGAGGTGAAGGAGAAGTGCGACACCGGCCAGGGATACTCGAAGCCCTGCAATTGCGGCCCGTAGGCCGCGCCGTCATCGGCCGCACGGACCGGGGAGGGGGCGCAAAAGGCGGTGGCGACGCCGAAGCAGAGCAGAGAGAGGAGAGGAGCCCAGCGCATGATCCGACCTGCCATGAACAACCTGCCCCGCTGGGGGCGGAGCCCGGAACCGCCATGTTACGACGAGCCGCCCAGCGGTGCCATCGTAAGCCTTGGAAGCAAAACGTGTTTACGTTCCGGCCGGAATGGGTCGCCAGTCGGCTCAGGCCATGCTAGGTGGGGGGCGTGGGCGATACAGTCGAGGGGGAGCCTTTTGAATCATGGCTGAGGCTGTCAGGGTTGGCGCAGACGGTCCCTTGAAAATCGGGGTGGTGGGCGTTGGCGTCATGGGGAGCAACCATGCGCGCGTGTTATCGGGGATACCCGGCGTCCACCTGGTTGGTATCGCCGATCCTGACCGCAAGCAGCGGGATTTCGTCGCCCGCACGCTCGGTTGTGACGCCTTCGCCGACATCGACGGCTTGCTGCGCTGCCGGCCCGACGCGATCACCATCGCGGCGCCGACGCACCTGCATCATGATCTGGCGCTGCAGTGCATTTCCCGTGGCATCCATCTTCTGGTCGAGAAGCCGATCGCGCCGACGGTCGAGGAGGGTCACGCCATCGTCAGCGCCGCCCATCGCGCCGGCGTCACGCTGATGGTCGGCCACGTCGAGCGCTTCAATCCGGCGGTCGAGTCGATGAAGCGGGCGATCAAGGGCCAGGACATCCTCTCGATCGCCATTACCCGCGTCGGCCCATTCCCGCCGCGCATGTCGAACGTCGGGGTGGTGATCGATCTCGCGGTGCACGACATCGACCTGATCCGCTGGTTCACCGATTCGGAGATCGTCGAAATCCAGCCGCAACTGTCGAGCGCTGTCGCCGAGCGCGAGGACATCGCGCTGTTGCAGTTCCGCACCGCCTCCGGCGTGCTGGCGCACATCAACACCAACTGGCTGACGCCGTTCAAGGCACGCACCATCCACATCGCCACCCGCGATAAATACCTCATGGCCGACTTGCTGACGCTGCAGGTCACCGAATGCTTCGGCTTCCAGGCCGACGGCAGCTACTCGATGCGGCATTTGTCGGTCGGCTATGCCGAGCCGTTGCGCGCCGAGCTATTGGCATTCGTCGAAGCCATTCGCAGCGGCCGGACGCCCGCCGTGACCGGGGAGGAAGGGGTCGCGAGCCTTGAGATCGCGATACGCTGCTTGACCGCCCGCGCCCCACAGCCGAGCGTGCTGCAGCGCAAGCCGCGCCGCGTCGCCGGCTAGCACATGATCCGGAACAGCGGACGGCGGTTTTCAGAAAAGATCATGCTCAAACAAAGAACAGAGCGCGGCCTGTTTCCAACTCAATCGCCAATGCGCTAAGTAGGCGTCGATCGAGTCGGCACCGAGACAGGATCGAATCATGAATCAACACGCTCGCCTTGAAGAGAGCGCGATCCCGTTCATCGACGTTGCCGCCCAGCGCCGCCGCCTCGGCAGCGCCATCGACGACGCGATTGCACGGGTGCTGGCGCACTGCCAGTTCATCCAGGGGCCCGAAGTGCGCGCGCTCGAGGCCGCGCTTGCGACGTTCTGCGGCGCGCGGCACGCGATCGCCTGTTCGAGCGGAACCGATGCGCTGCGGCTTGTGCTGATGGCGTGGGGGATCAAACCGGGCGATGCCGTGATCGTCCCGGCTTTCACGTTCTGCGCGACCGCCGAAGTGGTGGCGCTGGCCGGCGCGACGCCGGTCATGGCCGATGTCGACGCCGAAACTTTCAACCTCGATCCGGCAAGCTGCGAGCGCGCGGTGGCGACCACCAAGCGGCTCGGCCTGACGCCGCGGGCCATGATCCCGGTCGATCTGTTCGGTCTGCCGGCCGATCACGACGCCATGGCCGCCATCGCCGCCGCGCACGGCCTGCGCGTTCTCGACGATGCGGCGCAGGCCTTCGGCGCGATCTACAAGGGCCGCAAGCTTGGCGCGCTGGCAACGGCAAGCGCGACCAGTTTTTTCCCGGCCAAGCCGCTCGGCTGCTACGGCGACGGCGGCGCCGTCTTCACCGACGACGACGAGCTGGCTGCTCGCGTGAAAAGCCTGCGCGTGCACGGCGAGGGCGCCGACAAGTACGATGCCGCCCGCATCGGCATTACCGGTCGGCTCGATACCATCCAGGCGGCGATTCTGCTGGAAAAGCTGAAAATCTTTCCGGAAGAAATTGTGGCGCGGAACGCGGTGGCGGGGCGTTACGCCTCAGGGCTCACCGGCGTTGCGACGGTGCCGCGCGTCGGCAACGAATCGACCTCCGTGTGGGCGCAATACACCATCCGGCTGGCGCCCGGACGGCGGGATGCGCTCGCGGCCGCGCTCAAGGCGCAAGGCATCCCGACGGCGATCTATTACGCCAAGCCGCTGCACCGCCAGGCCGCCTATCGCGGCTTCCCGGTGGCGGACGGCGGGGCGCCGGTGAGCGAGCGATTGGCCGGGGAAGTGATCAGCCTGCCGATGCATGCCTATCTCGACCAGCCAGTCCAGGATCGTATCATCGCCGCGGTTCGCCGCGCGCCGGCTGGCTAGAGGGCTTATCCTCCCCCCAGTTTGCGGGGGAGGATTAAGGGCGGCAATGATCGAGCGGATTCTCACCGTCGGCGGCTTTACGCTTCTTTCGCGCCTCACCGGTTTTCTCCGCGACATCATGCTGGCGGCAATCCTCGGCGCCGGGCCGGTCGCCGACGCCTTCTTCGTCGCTTTCCGGCTGCCGAATCATTTCCGCGCCATATTTGCGGAAGGCGCCTTCAACGCCGCCTTCATTCCGGCCTACGCGCGCATTCGCACCCAGGGCGGAGCGGCGGCGGCGAGCGCCTTCGGCGACCACATCTCTACGCTTCTGATCGCCTCCCAAGCGGTACTGCTGGCGCTGGCGCTCCTGTTCACGCCGCAGGTGATCGAGGTGCTCGCCCCCGGATTCTCGCACGAGCCGCACCGCTTCGCCTTGGCGGTATCGCTGACGCGGATCACCTTCCCTTACCTTTTGCTGATCACGCTGGTGACGTTGTGGGGCGGCATTCTCAACGCGCTGCATCGCTTCGCCGCCGCGGCGGCGGCGCCGATCCTGCTCAACCTGTCGATGATGGCGACGCTCGCGCTTTACGCCTGGTTCGGCGGCGCCGCCTACGCGGCGGCCTGGGGGGTGCTGATATCCGGCGTGCTGCAAGTCGCGCTGGTCGGCGGCGATACGCTGCGCGCCGGCGTGTTCACGTCCTTTCGGGCGCTGCGCTTCGACAACGATGTGCGCCGCTTCTTCAAGGCGCTCATTCCGGCGACGATCGGCTCGGCCGGCACGCAACTCGCGCTGTTCGCCGACACCATCATCTCCAGCTTCCTGGCGGCGGGCGCGATCTCGGCGCTGTATTACGCCGACCGCATCGACCAGCTGCCGATCGGCGTCATCGGTATTGCCGTCGGTACGGTGCTGTTGCCGGAGATGACGCATCGGATCGCGGCCGGCGATGATGCCGGCGCGCGCTCGGCGCAGAACCGGGCGATCGAATTCGCGCTGCTGCTGGCGATCCCCTGCGTCGTCGCCTTCCTGGTGGTGCCCGAGCAGATCATGCGCGGCTTGTTCATGCGCGGCCGGTTCACGGCCGAGGACGCGCATGCGGCGGCGATGACGCTGATGGCCTACACGATCGGGCTGGTTCCCTTTGTGCTGATTCGCAGCGTCGTCGCGCCATTCCTCGCCCGCGGCGACACCGCGACGCCGGTCAAGGCGGCGCTGATCGGCACCGCGGTCAACATCGTTTTCAAGATCTTGCTTATGGGTTCGCTGGCGCAGGTCGGGCTAGCGCTGGCGACGTCGATCGGCGCCTGGATCAATTTCATTCTGGTGCTTTGGTTCGCCGCGCGCGCCGGCCTGATCGCCGCCGACGCGACGCTGAGATCCTCGCTCGCCAAACTCGCCGCGGCGGGACTCGCCTTCGCACTGTTGCTGTTCTTCGCCGCGCCTTTGGTCACCGCGCTGTTGTCGTCGTTGTCCAGATTTCGCGACGCAGCGGAATTACTGGTGCTGGCGCTGATCGGCGGATTGTTTTACGTGGCGCTGGTGCTCGCGCTGTTCGGGCGGCGCTGGCTGTCGCGGATGCGCAAGCGCGCGCAAACGGCGCCGGCGGCGAGCATCGATGCGTTCGAGGGCACGTCGCGGCCGCCGGCGGGTCCGGATCCGGTGTGAGCGGGAACGCGTGTTCTTGCCCAGCTGTTCATCGGAGTGACAGAACCTTGAATACACCGCTGGCCCGACCAATGACGCCACTAGCGCGCTTCACATAGCAATTGGCGGGCGATCTCGCGGCCGGTTCGCTGAAAGTCACACTGCGCCTCTATCCATTCTCCGCACCGCGCGATGTCAATAAAGTCAAACGCCAGGCTCGTGGTCAACAGCCTCACGGGAGGAGTGCTTCGGCGCTCGCCGGTCTTGCCAAGCGCGATGTCCGCAAGCGTAACCAACAACCCCCCGTGGGCAAAGCCGCGTCGGTTACAATGTTGGTCGAGCACAAGTAGACCGATGGCGAAGCCGTCCGCAGCATCGCGTTCATAGAGCGGGCCGATTCGATCGAGGAACGGACTAGGTTCGCTAAAGGGCACGAATCCGTCCGGGATCATTGCTTCAGCGGTCATCTGATCCGCGTCTCCTAGCTGTTAAGGGTGCACCGCACGTCATCTGCGGCGCTTACTTCCATAGGAGATCTATAGTTCGAAACCGAATCAGACAGCAGTATGCCCACCGTCAACCACCAGCTGGGAACCGGTGATGAAGGAAGCTTACTCCGATGCAACGAAGATGGCGGCGCTCGCCAGCGAGGCGGCGCGATCACACCAAGGGCTGCTCTCGTGCTGTCAGCGCGGATCAAGATGCGGCAAACGCTCTCCTAAAGGCTCCTGGGATGGTGGCCGCCGCCGGGCGGCCGTTGCTTCCGCGCCCGAGCCAGACACGCGCCTCGAAGCCGTCGAAGATCGGTCTATCTCCACAGAATCCCTTGTATTCAGCACGAAGGCTCGTTTCGCCCCAATGCCGAATCTCTGCTTCGATGCTGAGAATCTCCTCGTGGGTCGCCGATGCGAGGAAGCGGGCGTTAGCCTCGACGATCGGAATGCCGACAATGCCATAGCCCTCGCGCATCGCCCGCAGGCTTTGGCCGGCGTCGCGTAGCAGCGCTTGGAAGGCGCTGTCCATCCAATAGAAATATTTCGGATAAAAGACGATACCTTGTTCGTCGCAATCGCCCCATACGATCCGCACGTCGAGTTGCGATCCCATGCTTTCATCCCCATTAGCGCCGGCCGCGATGCAGCCGGGCGCGGTGCTAACTTTTTTGCAACGATAAAACTGAATTTGATCGGGCGACCGCGGTATCACCCTTTATGTCTGCGCGGCAGGCACCCTTTCGAGCGCTTGGTCATGGCCAAGTGCAAGTACGATGACCATGGCCACGAGCGCAAGCGCAGCAATCAGCAACAGCCCGCCGGTGAAGCTGCCGGTAGCGTCCTTGATCCAGCCCATGGCATAGGGCCCGAAGAAGCCCGAGAGATTGCCGATTGAGTTGATCACGGCGATGCCGGCGGCGGCGGCGCTGCCGGACAGCACGGCGGTCGGTAAGGTCCAGAATACCGGCAGGGCCGCTAACACGCCGCAGGCGCCGATCGTGAAGGCAACGACGGTTAGCGTGGGGTTGCCGGTCAACGTCGAAGCGGCGATGCCGGCGGCAGCGATCAAGAGGGCGACCGCAGCATGAGCTTTGCGCTCGGCTTTAGCGTCCGAATGACGGCCGTACCAGATCATGAACGCGGCCCCAATGGCGTAGGGGATGGCAACGATCCAGCCCGTCATGGCGTTCGACAGGCCAAAGGCCTTGACGATCTGCGGCAACCAGAAGCCGACGCCGTAAAGGCAGGCCACCAGGCCGAAATAGACCAGCGCCAGCGCCCAGACGCGGGGATTGAACATGGCTTGGAAGACCGAAAGCTCGTGCACGCGCTCGCGCTGCCGGCGCTCAGCGTCGAGGCGGTCGCTGAGCCAGGCGCGCTCGTCGTCCGCCAGCCAGCGCGCATCGGCCGGCCGGCTGGTGAGATAGAAATAGGTGACGAAGGCGAGCAGCACCGCCGGTGCGGCTTCGATGATGAAGAGCCATTGCCAGCCGTCCAAGCCGCCGACGCCGTTCATGCCGAGGATCATGCCGGAAATCGGCGCGCCGATGACTGAAGAGAGCGGAATCGCGACGATGAAGGAGCCGATGATGCGGCCGCGATAAACCGAGGGGAACCACAGCGTCAGATAAAAGATGATGCCAGGGAAGAATCCGGCCTCGGCGAAACCGAGCAGCGCGCGGATCACGTAGAAGGTGGTCTCGGCGCTGAATCCGGTGGCACGGGCGATGCCTGGGATGAACGCCATCAGGGCGGAGAGGATGCCCCAGCTTATCATGATGCGCGCGATCCACTTACGGGCACCGAACCGGTCGAGGAACAGATTCGATGGTACTTCGAAGAGGAAGTAGGTGAGGAAGAAGATACCGGACCCGAAGCCAAACATGGTCGCGGTCAGACCGAGCGCTTTGTTCATTGTGATCGCGGCGAAGCCGACGTTTACCCGGTCGAGATAGGCGATGAAGTAGCAAACGATCAGGAACGGAATCAACCGTACCGACACCTTCCGGATGGTCCGGGTCTCTACATCCTGCATCTGTGCTTCTCTCCAGGTGACGCCGCGCTCTCTCTGCACGAAAGTTCATGCCGGGCGAGATTGTCTCGACCTCAGCCCCACAATCCCGCCAATCCGGAATATACCCCGAAGATCACGGTGGAGGCGATCACGATGGCAACGACGACAGCATAAGCGCCTTGCAACCGATAAGGCTTAGGCAGCCGACGCGCCAGCAAATAAAGAAACCCGAGAACGATCGGCAGCAACAGCGCGTTCATGACCTGGACCCCAATACTCAAACTGACGAGGTTGACGCCGGAGACGACGACGAGCGCGCCGGCGATCAGCGTCGCCGTATAGATGCCGTAGAACCAGGGCGCTTCATGCGGCTCGTGCTCCAGCGAATGCTTGGTGCCGAGAACTTCGCTCAGCGTCCGCGCCGCGGTCAGCGTGACCACGATGGTCGCCACCACGGCGGCACCGGACAAGCCGAGACCGAACAGGAGTTTGCCGGTGGTTTCGCCAAGGTACGGCGTGATCGCTTGGGCGATTTGTTGCACGGTGTCGAGCGAGCCGGATTGCATGGCTTTTCCCAGCGTTGCCGCCGTCGCAATCAGCACCGCTGCCATGACGATTTGTGTGACCGCCGCGCCGAACGCGGTGTCCACACGCGCCGCCGGCAAGTCGTCAAGCGACAGGCCTTTTTCCACGACCGACGACTGCTGGTAAAATACCATCCAGGGCATGATCACCGCGCCGATATTGGCGGCGACCAAGTACAGGTATTTTGGCTGCTGCCAGGCGATATCGACGGCGCCGGACGCCACGGCGGCAAGGTCGGGATGCGCCCGCCAGGCGACGAACAAAAACACGACCTCAAATGCGCCGACGGCGATCGCTATGCGTTCGACGAAGAGATATGAGCCCCGATAGGCCATTACGATCAGTGCCACCACGATCAGCGACATGGTGACAGGGGTGGGGACTCCCATCAGCAGGCCGACGCCCGCCAGCCCGCTCAGCTCGCTCAACAGCGCGCCGACGCAAGACAGCACCAGCGTTCCGACCGAAAGCCAGGCCCAGCCACGGCCGAAGTGGACGCGGATCAGCTCGGCGTGGCCTTTGCGCGTCACCAGGCCAAGCCGCACGGTCAGCTCCTGCACAATGTACAGGATCGGCACCAGGACCAACTGCAGCAGCAGCAGCTGGTAGCCCCATTGCGCGCCGCTTTGCGCGGCGGTGATAATGCTGCCGGCATCGGTGTCGGCGAGCATGACGACGATGCCGGGACCGGCGACAGCAAGAACGTGACGCCAGCCCGCAGACCGTAGCACCGGCGGCGGGGCGAGGTCGGAGCCTTTCAAGAGAAACATTCTCGGCTGCCTCGGGAAACCCAAGCGAACGGACGATATGCAGCAAATCCGCGTCGGCGGACGTTGATACATATCAATCGCCCGCCGGGTTCCTGACGTTTTATGACCGTCGAAGCGCGCTCCGCCGTATGGTGTACCGGCCTTTCCAATCAGCGAGGCCCATCAATGGGGCGGTTTTCGGTCCAATCCCAGGTGCCGGTGTCGCGATCGCGAACCGCCTGCTTCCAGCCGACCGTCTCGGCGCGCGTTTTGAAATTCAAGCCTTCGGGCGAGTGCCGGGTAATGCCGTCGAACACGGTGGCGATGAGCTGCGTGGTCTTCAGCCCCATCGCCTCGATCGCCTGGTTGACGACGAGCTTCTGCATCATCAGCTGATTGACTGGCACGGTGGCCATCCGTTCCGCCAGCGCTTCGACTTCGGCATCGAGCTCATCGGGCGGCACCGCCTTGAGCACCAGCCCGAGTTTCTCGGCTTCGCTGCCGGCGATCTTGTCGCCGGTGAACAGCATGCGCTTGGCCCGCTCGGGGCCGAGGCGATAGACCCACATCGCCGTGGTCGGGCAGCCCCACACCCGGGTCGGCATGTAGCCGATCCGCGCATCGGTGCTCATGACGATCATGTCGGCGCACAGCGCGATATCGGAACCGCCGGCGACCGCATAACCGTGCACCTTGCAGATCACCGGCCGGTACGAGCGCCAGATGCTCATGAACAGCTCGGTGTTCCGCATCATGAAGGCATAGTCCTTCATCGGGTCCCACGGCATCGGCTGGGTGACGCCGGTGCCGCCGCTGCCTTGCGCGTAATAGGTCAGATCGTAGCCGGCGCAGAACGCCTCGCCGGCGCCCGACAGCACGATGACGTGGACGCCGGCATCGGCGTTGGCTTGGGCGACGCAGGCGGCGAGCTCGACCGGAACGTCGTCGTCAATGGCGTTCATGACCTCCGGGCGGTTGAGCGTAATACGCCCGATCCTGCCGTCCTTCTCGTAGATCACCTTCGGCATTCAAATCTCCTTGTTCGATGAGACGGGAAGGGGAGAAAGCTCGCGCTCTCGGTTGGCGGCGCCCATTCAAGTGGCAGCCGCCGGGCTCGGCGCCGGCCCTTCGCTGAGCACGCTGTCGTCGCCCGCGAAGAGCGCTTCGAGTATCCGTTGCTCCCTGCTGACGACCAGTTTCATGAACTCGTCGACGCTTCCCGTCTGGCGGCAGGCATTGTAACCGCGCTCTGCGAACTCCTGGAGATCGCCAAAGCCTGCCAGCCGCGCCGGTTTGCGCGCAAGCGCTAGAGTGGTGCCGACGAACCGCTTGCTTGCGAGGCGATCGAGGGATTGTCCAAGGTGCTGAATGAGGTGGATCTGTCGTTCGCGGTCCTTCCGACGATCGACCTTGCGGTAAGCGTTGCCATAG
>Ga0187855_10001673_pt1 | contig 17329 bp, 9 predicted proteins | sample June2016WEW_8_10_2_FD_132969 | JGI IMG/M metagenome (GOLD analysis project Ga0187855, IMG submission 132969) | Peatland microbial communities from SPRUCE experiment site at the Marcell Experimental Forest, Minnesota, USA - June2016WEW_8_10 | ecosystem: Environmental > Terrestrial > Soil >...
ACCGGCGTCAGCGCCCATCTCAACAAAGGTTCCGTCGCCCTGGTTGCGAAAGAGAATCCGCGGAGTGCGCACTGGAAACAGGGTTGAGGCGCGGGCTGCCTCCGGATACAGGGCGCCCGAGGTGAGCAGGATGTCGGGCCAACCGTCGTTGTCCAGGTCCACGATTCCGGCACCGTAGCAGACAAAGCGCGTTTCCTTGTTCAGTCCGGTTTCGACAGTTACATCGTCGAAGTCGGCTTTGCCGTTGTTGCGGTAGAGGCCGGTGGCCTGGTTATAGTAGTGCGTCTTCACAATATCGGTGTGACCGTCGAGATTGAAGTCACCCACTCCCGCACCCATGCCGCCCATCTCTTGGCCTTCGCTGCTGACGGCGACGCCGCGAAGCAGGGCCTCCTCGCGGAAGGTGCCGTTGCGGTTGTTCATCAGCAGGTACGAAGGTGTCATGTCTGAGGCCACGAAGATGTCTGGCCAACCGTCCTCGTCGGCGTCGAAGCTCACCGCCGTCAGGCAATACGATCCTTGCAGGGCCGCGACGCCCGACTCCTCGGAAACGTCGGTAAAGGCGCCGTCGCCGTTGTTGCGGTAGAGGTATTGATGCCCTTCGGGCAGGCCCCGTGGGCCGCAAAAGACGGCCACTCCGGCGTAATTGCAGTTGGGCACATCGAGGGAGGGCTTGGGCGCCGTAGCCAGATCGATCTCGAGATAGTTCGAGACGAAGAGATCGAGATGGCCGTCGCGGTTGTAATCCACAAAAGTACAGCCGGTGCTGTAGCGGGTTTTGGGATGGAGCAGCCTGGCCTCTGCGGTCACATTGGTGAATGTGCCGTCGCCGTTGTTGCGATAGAGGCGATTCTGGCCGTAGTAGGTGACAAAGAGATCTTCCCAACCGTCGTTGTTATAGTCCCCAACACAGACGCCCTGCGCCCAGCCCTGTTCCCCGTCTCGATCGGCCAGTCCGGATTTGGCCGTCACATCGGTAAACGTGCCGTCGCGATTGTTGTGGTAGAGCCGGTTGCCCGAACCGGGAGGTGTTCCCATGAGCGTGCGCCCGCCCAGAATAAAGATGTCCATCCAGCTGTCGTTGTCGTAATCGAGAAAAGCGCAGCCCGTGGCCATCGACTCGACGATGTACGTGCAACTGTCAGGCTCGCCGTAGATGATCGGCGAAGTAAGCCCCGCAGCCTGGGCCACATCCACAAAGCGAGAGAAGGCTGGCGCGTTTTTTTGCGCCGCAACCACTGCCCCCAGTCCGACGGGAAGCAGCGCTGGAGTCAGAACCGCGGGGGCAGTCCTCAAGAGCCGGCGTCGCGTCCAAAGACTGGCTTTTCCGTTGTTCCTCATGAGCAGCATTCTCTCGCGGATTCCTGAGCCACTAGTGCTGACTTTGGCCGGCAGTTAACTCCCGGCTGAGGTTGAGAGCGGTTGCGTTGTCCGGATCAAGCCGGAGCGCGGTGGCTGCGGCCTGGCGCGCCTCCTCAAAGCGAGATTCGGCGCCCAATGCAACTGCGAGCCCGATCCAAGCCTGGGCATTGTCTGGCGCCTCATCGGCGGTCCGCCGGAACTGCCGCTCGGCGGCGACGTTGTCACCGGCCTGCAAATCGATGTAGCCGAGCTGATATTGCGCTGGAACGAAGTGGGGATTGGCCTGGATCGCTCGTTCCAGCGCGGCTCGCTCACCCGTCCGATCCCCCAGATGATCCAGAACCAGTGCCAGCTCATAGGCCAGTCCGGCGTTCTGCTGATCGGCGGCGCACGCCTCTCGATACAACCCGGCCGCCTTCTGGTTATCTCCTGCCTTCAAGGCCTCCGTGGCCTGTGCCGCTTTGGATATCGCCAAAGCCCGGTCCGACTCCTGCTTCTGCTCTCGCTGGAAGAGCGCGAGTTGCTGGTGCGCCGCGTCGGTCTCACCCAGCACACGCAGAACCTTAGCCAGCTCGAAGTGGACCTGCGGTTCGTCCTTGCCCAGCGCGAGGGCTTTTTCGAACTGAATCCTTGCTCCCGCGGGATCGTTCAGCTCCACCAGAACCAGGCCCAGGTTCATGCGCGGGTCAGAGTTGCCGGGGTCAAGCGCTACCGCTTCTTCAAGATGCTTGCGAGCGTCCTGATAGTCGCCTGCCTTTCTCTCCAACACGCCATCCAGGTTCAGCAAATCAGCATCATGCGGGGCCTGCGCCAACAGTTTCCGAGCGAGAGGCACGGCGCGATCGCTGTCGCCGAGCGTCACGAGAGTCCGGAGATAGATCCGTTGCGCTTCCAGATCGCCGGGTTTCTCGCGGGCGATCTTCTCAGCCAACTCCGTCGCCGCTGCATAGTTCGTTTCGTCATAGAGAGAGACCAGAGCTGCGGTCAGAGCATCGGAATTGGGATTCGCATCCAGGCCTTGCTTCAGCGTCTGCTCCGTTTCGTTCAGCATGCCCGAATTTCGGTACGCGATGGCCAAGTCGAGCGTCAGATTGTCGTCGCGCGCCACGCTTCGCAAATTGTGGATCGCGGATGCATAGTCCCCGGCGGCGATGAGGCCTTTGGCCTGCCCGTCGAGTGCGGCCTTCGAGCCGGGATCGATCTTCAGAGCGGCGCTCCACTCCGAAGCTCCTTCCTGGTTGCGGCCCAGGCGGGCCAGCGCCGCGCCCAGCACGAGATGGGCTTGCAAATCCCGTGGGTCGAGATCGGCAGCCTTCTTGAGCGGCGCAACGGCTTCTTCGAAATGGCCGGCCGAATAAAGGCTGCTGCCCAACAGATAGTTAAGAGCGGCCGCATTGTCCGGGTCGAGCCGGAGCGCGGTATCCGCAGCCTTGCGCGCTTCCTCAAAGCGGGATTCGGCGCCTAATGCGGCTGCCAGCCCGATCCAGGCCTGTGCATTGTCCGGAGCCTCATCGGTGGTCAGCTTGAACTGCCGATCCGCCCCGGTGTTGTCGCCGGCCTGCAAATCCATGTAGCCGAGCTGGTATTGCGCAGGAACAAAATGGGGATTGGCCTGGATCGCATGCTCCAGCGCGGCTCTCTCACCGGCCGGGTCGCCCAGATTGTCCAGAACGAGTGCCAGCTCGTAGGCCAGCCTGGCGTTCTGCGGTTGGGAGGCGCATGCCTCTCGATACAGCCCCGCCGCCTTCTGGTTATCTCCCGCCTTCACCGCCTCTGCGGCTTCGGCTGCCGTGGAGACGGCAATGGCCCGGTCCGATTCCTGCTTCCGCTTTTGTTGGAAGAGCGCAAACTGCTGTTGCGCCGCGTCGGTTTCACCCAGAGTGCGCAGAACCTTGGCCAGCTCGAAGTGGACCTGCGGTTCGTCCCTGCCCAGCGCCAGTGCTTTTTCCAACTGGACCTTCGCTCCGGCAGGATCATTCAGCCCAACCTGAACCAGGCCCAGGTTCACGCGCAGGTCAGAATTGTTGGGGTCAAGCGCCACCGCTTCTTCAAGATGTTTGCGGGCGCCTTGATAGTCCCCCGCCTTCTTCTCCAGCACGCTGTTCAGGTTCAGCAGATCGGCATCGCGCGGGGCCAGGGCCAGCAATTTAACCCCGAGAGGCATGGCGCGATCGCTGTCGCCATTCATCACCAGGGTCCGGAGATAAATTCGTTGCGCTTCCAGATCGCCGGGTTTCTCGCGCGCGATCTTTTCTGCCAGCCCGGTCGCCGCTGCATAGTTCGTTTTGTAGTAGAGAGCGACCAGAGCCGCGGTCAAAGCGTCGGAGTCGGGATTAGCATCCAGGCCTTGCTTCAGCGTCTGCTCGACCTCGTCCAGACTGCCCGAGTTCCTGTACGCGAGGGCCAGATCGAGCGTCAGGTTGTCATCCCGCGCCACGCCGTGCAGGTTGCGGATCACGGATGCGTAGTCGCCGGCAGCGATGAGGCTATTAGCCTGACCGTCAAGTGCGGCCTTCGAGCTGGGATCGATCTTCAGAGCCGCGCTCCACTCGGATGCCGCTTCCTGGTTGCGGCTCAGGTGGGCCAGCACCGCGCCCAGCACGAGATGCGCTTGCAAATCTTGGGGATTGAGGCCGGCGGCCTTCTTGAGCGGCGCGACAGCCTCTTCGAAATGGCTGGCGGAATAAAGGCTGCTACCCAACAGGTAGTTGAGCCGCGCCGAGTCCGGCGCCAGCTTCAACCCTGACCGGTAAGCCTCAACCGCGCATTCCGTTTGATGGTTCTGGTTGAACCAGGAGCCCAAGTCGCTATAATCGCCGACATCATGATGGGCATGAATCCGCGCCTCCAGCGAAGCCGGCCCACTACACTCCGCCCGTGCGCCCGAGCGCGCGATCAAACCACCCCAGCTCAGGCAGGCGGCCATCGCGAATCCGATTTTGGCGAGGCCCTGATACGTGAAAATGCTCCCACCCTCCGCAAACCGGCATGAGTCAGGTTTCGCCGCGGAACAAACCGGAGCAGAGATGGTGTTTACTGTTCAGTATAAATCGAACGCGTTGCGCGCTGACCATAAGTTTCATTAGTTGCAAGTCAAAGCCCATCGCCAATCAAAGGCAAGAAGCCCGCAATGGATCGACACAAGGAAAAGGGAATGAAGTTCCTTCAGCCGCACCGCCGGCGGCTCCGGCGCCGGCCGCCGAAGAAGCGAAGAATGTTGTTTATCGCAATCTTTCGGACGGGGTTCGATTTGTGGGCTCCGACGCCTGTGCCCCATGCCATTTGAAGATCTACAAGGACTATATGCGAACGCCACACGGGCAGGCGGCTACCCTTCGGAGCCAGCGTCCCGAGCTTCGTGATTTGCCGACGGCGGGAATCACAATTTGCAAGCAGAATTCAACCTATTGCTTCCGGGTCTTTCGCGAGAATGGTGCGTACTTCGTGAGTGAGTTCGAGCAACCCGGCATTCCGTTGGAGGAGGCACGAAATCATGAACCGCGGATCATTCCTGTCAGGTGATGCGTCAATCTTCACATGGGCTGCTGTGGCGAAGCTCGGATATTCGCAGGTATCTCGTGGGCTCGTCGCTGATGGACCGTTTCAGCCCGACTGGGAATCGCTCAAGTCATACCAGTGCCCAGATTGGTATCGTGACGCAAAACTCAGTATATGGGCGCACTGGAGCCCTCAATGCGTGCCGGAGCAGGGCGACCAGTTCCGCCGTCGCAAGACCTGCTTCCGACTCCTTCGATATCCTCAAGATCTCTCTTCCGTGTACCGGCTCTTCCGCATCTGAATTCCTCCTCCACTGGCTCCTGTGGCCCCAATTTATGGAAGAACTCTCACTTTATTTGGACTAAATGGGAGGCTGTAGCTCATCATCTGCAAGCAGAGGGGGCGAATCTGTTATGCTGGGCGCGCTTTAGATACGGCCCAAGGACTCGCTCCTAGCCGGAAGCGGACCAAACTGGGAGAAACCGAAGGGACGGCTGGCGTCAACTGATCGAACACGGCGAGACGAAATCAGTGCCTTCCCGGGCGAGTTTTCGAGCAACGAACCCGAGACATCAACAGCGTTTTGTAACCACAACGGATTGCGCTGTCGTGCAGGGATTCTCTCGAGGAGTTGCCCAACGATGACAGTACGGGTTCAGGTTGCATCCAGATTGTCGTGCTTCCTGTTGATCGCCGCAATGCTGCCCCTCTTCGCTCGAGCAGTCCACTCCGATTTCAGGCTCACCTATGACAAGCCTGCTGCAAAGTGGACGGAAGCTATGCCAATCGGCAACGGGCGCATCGGCGCCATGGTGTTTGGCGGCGTCGATGACGAGCATCTGCAGATCAACGAAAGCACTCTTTGGGGTGGGAATCCTCACGACTACGAAAATCCGAACGCGTATCAGAACCTGGCCGAAATCCAGAGGCTGATCTTTGCCGGCAAGGTTGACGAAGCAGAAAAGCTCGCAGGTAGTTCCTTCATGGGTCTGCCCAAGCTGCTCATGCCGTATCAACCGTTCTGTGATTTACGCTTGCATTTCCAGCCCACACAAAACGTAACCGAGTATCGGCGCGAGCTGCACCTTAATGACGCGACGTCTGAGACGACCTATACGGTCGGTTCGATCAGCTACAAGCGGGAGGTATTCGTTTCCTATGCGGACCAGATTCTCGTTGTGCGTCTCACGGCAAGCCAGCCCGGCCAGATCACTTTCACTCTCGCGCTGGATTCTCCGCAGCCAAACGTTGACGTACAGGGTGTGGCCGCCAATGCGCTGCAACTTACCGGGCAAATCCAACCCAGGCAGAACCCACCCCGAACCTGGACCGGCTCATGGGACACGCCCGGCATGAAGTTTGCAGCAGCTCTCAAGGTCGTCCCAGAGGGCGGCTCCGTTCGCAGTAACAGCAAGCAGCTTGAGATCTCCGGCGCCAATGCCGTCACGATCCTCTTCAGCAACGCGACGAGCTTCAAGAACTACCACGACATTAGTGGCAATGCTCTCGAAACTGCCAACGGCTATCTCACCCGCGCATCGGCTCTATCGTTTGAGAAGTTGCGGCAGCGACATGTGGAGGATTACCAGCGCCTCTTCTCGCGTGTGGAACTAAGTCTCGGGGAGGGCCGTTCCACTGAGACGACCGACAAGCGTATCAGTAACTTTGCTTCTACCGAGGATCCGAACTTGGTGGCCCTCTATTTCGAGTTCGGTCGTTATCTGCTTATCAGCTCATCACGGCCCGGCGGCCAGCCTGCGAATCTGCAGGGCGTCTGGAATCAGGACATGAATCCGGCATGGGGCAGCAAGTGGACCACCAACATCAATCTGGAAATGAACTACTGGCAGGCCGATGCAGGCGACCTATGGGAGACCGAAGAACCATTGTGGAATCTGATTCGCGATCTGCAGGTCACCGGCGCCCGGACCGCTGAAGCGCAATACCACGATAAAGGGTGGGTCTTGCATCACAACACCGATCTTTGGCGCGCCACAGCGCCCGTCGACGGACCCTGGGGAGTCTGGCCAATGGGCGAAGTTTGGCTAGCGAACCAGATGTGGGATCATTACACATTCACTGGGGATCTCGAGTTTCTAAATAGGCAGGCGTACCCGGCAATGAAGGGCGCCGCGGAGTTCATGCTTGGCTTCCTCGCGGAGGCACCGGCGGGAACACCGTTCGCTGGCCATCTGGTCACCAACCCATCGACTTCGCCGGAGAATCAATACATTCTGGACGGTCGGCGAGTGAACTTGACGTACGCGGCGACCATGGATATCGAGCTGATTCGGGAGCTCTTCGAAAGCTGCCAACGCGCCGGAGAAATCCTTGGCACAGACGCAGAATTTCGTTCTACTCTGAGTCGGGCTGAGAAACGCCTGCCGCCCCTCCAGATTGGCAAGAATGGGCAACTGCAGGAGTGGATCCAAGACTATACCGAAGCCGAGCCCACGCACAGGCATTCCTCGCATCTGTACTCGCTCTATCCGGGCCACGACATCAGCATAGGTGCGACCCCCGAACTCGCCGCTGCCGCAAAGAAGACGCTCGATCTGCGGGGCGACGGCCAAACCGGGTGGTCCCACGCCTGGAGAACCGCGCTCTGGGCCCGGCTGCGGAACGGGGAAAACGCGTTTGACAACTTGAAGCTGCTGATCGCGAAGAACACGCTTCCCAACATGTTCGATTTGTGTCCGCCGTTTCAAATTGATGGCAACCTTGCAGGTCCGGCGGCGATTACCGAAATGCTGGTACAAAGCACCCTGAATGAAATCAGCGTGTTGCCCGCCCTGCCAAAGCAATGGCCGAATGGAAGTCTCACTGGAGTACGGGTGCGCGGAGGCGCCAAAGTTGACATCGATTGGAACGAAAGCCGTCTCACCGCCATCAGTCTAAGAGCCGATCGGGCGACAAAATACCGCATCGTATACGGCGATCACTCAGCCGAAGTCGAACTACTCCCTGGCAGAACAGTTATGCTCAGTGGCGATCTTCAGCAGATGCGAAACTGACGTCAGACAGGGGTCACCCCCGCTCCCGGGCATGAGATACGGGGCCAGATTGTGTCGGTGGTGCCAGAGAGAATTGCGAGACGATACCAGTCAGTTGGAGTCAAAAGGATATTCCACATGAACGTTTCCCGACGGACCGCCTTAGGTTGGATTGGAGCAGGATCGGCATCGGCTTTAACGCAAGCTTCTGCCATCTGCCAGTCGCCTGCCACACACGCAACTGGGCCTTATGAGCCGCGGTGGGACTCGCTGCAAAAGCACACCTGCCCTGACTGGTACCGGGATGCCAAGTTCGGCATCTACTTCCATTGGGGACTCTATTCGGTTCCGGCATTTGGAAACGAGTGGTATCCCCACTGGATGTATTTGCCGGGGCGGCCGGAATACGACCATCATATTGCAACCTATGGTCCCTTGGACAAGTTCGGATACAAGGACTTTGCCGCGCAGTTCACCGCAGAGCATTTCGATGCCGACGCATGGGTGACGCTATTCAGGCAATCGGGCGCGCGCTACGTGGGTCCAGTCGCAGAGCATGCCGACGGCTTTTCAATGTGGGCAAGCCACCTGAATCGCTGGAACGCAGTACAAATGGGGCCGCGCCGTGACATTGTGGGTGAGATGGAGCGGGCGGTGCGAAGGCAGGGGCTGAAGTTTTACACCAGCTTCCATCACCACTGGTTGTGGGGCTGGTATTCGAGCCCGATAGCATCGGCGGATATTTACAATCACGAGTTTGCCGATCTCTACTGGCCGCAGAAGTACGCATTGGGCACCCCCAAGGACTATTCATCCGACATACCGGGCGCTTTCAACTATGCACATCCCGATCCTCAGCCATCGACGAAGTTCTGCGAGATCTGGCGCGACAAGGTCATTGAAGTGATCGATCGCTACCGCCCAGACATCATTTACTTCGACTCGCGCGCGTTCATCATTCCTGAGAGCTACAGAATTGAGATGCTGGCGCACTATTACAACAGCAGCACTCGTGCCGGGCGCGAAGTGACCATCACTTACAAGGAGAGTGATTTTGCAAAGGGATCGGGACTGCCCGATTTTGAGGCCGGCCAGTTGGCCGAAAAAGCAAGCTTTATTTGGCAAACCGACGATGTGATGGATTGGGATTCCTGGGCCTATCTGAAAAAGCCGAATTACAAGTCGGCCGGCCGGGTTCTGCATCAGCTGATCGACGTGGTCTCAAAGAACGGGAACATGCTGCTTGATATAGGACCACGGCCTGACGGGACGATTCCCGAGGAGGTAGTCAGCCGGCTTCGGACAATTGGCGCGTGGCTCGGCGTGAACGGAGAAGCAATTTACGGGACGAGGCCATGGGAGCGCTTCGGCGAGGGTCCGACGCGCGTGAAAGAAGGCATGTATGTGGCCGACCACAATACGGATTTCACTGCACAGGACCTGCGTTTCACGACGAAAAACGACTCCCTTTACGTTCATGTGATGGGTGACCCGGGAAATGAGGTACCGGTCAAGTCGATCAGGCGAGATACGTCCCTGCCATTCGGCTCGCTAAAGGAAGCGGCGATGCTTGGCTCCCCTGGAGTACTTAAATGGGATTGGTCGGAGGACGGTTTGGTGATCCGATTGCCGGAAAGCAAGCCTTCGCAAGATGCAATTGTGATCCGGCTTAGTTAGCCGCACGAGCCTCGATGGTAAAGCACAGGCTCCTTATGAAGGCCGGCCAGTTTGGCCTTCTACAGCTAGGCCCTCAGCGGTCCCCTGGTGGCGGGCTGAACCTATGGGTAGAAGAGTTGTTGCGACCGCTGCTCCTATATCTCTCAGAAGCTCTCGACGGCTGATGCGCTTGCTCATGTTCCTCCAACTCAAAATGGGGCGTCATCGCAGCCCGCGCGGCTCGCGCTATTGCAAACATCCGAATCGTGCTGTCACTTTTGGAATGGGTGGCGCTCAACGATGCCTTTGCCTTCGCGGACCACGATCCACTGATTGGCGTCCACATTCGCGATGGTTTCCACATTCCCGACAGGGCCGTCAGGCCAGCGGATAGTCAGGTCAGCTTTTGTGGCGTGCCCCATGCCGAAGTGCACACGGAGGTCTCCCTGCGAGATGTGGTATCCCCCACTGCGAACTTCGTCGATTTCCTTCCGTCCGTTGACCGTCAGCGTGAGTCGCGCACCAATGGCATCGCGGCCCGAGGTCGTAACAGCGCGGACCAGCAGCGCATTGCCCGTGGGTGCGAAGTTCTTCAGCAAAGACGGTGGCTCGAAAAGATTGACGACGACAATCTCCTCAGAGCCGTCATTGTCGAGGTCGCCGACCGCTATTCCGCGCGACGAATGTTTTGCGGTAATGCCTGGCCCGCCCGTCGATGACATATCGAAGAACTGCCCGTCGCCGCGATTCCAGAACAGCTGGCGTGGTTGTTTAAATTCCTCTCCGAGGTTGTACTTCTCGACGAACGGGTACACATGTCCATCGGCGACGAAGAGATCCGGCCAACCGTCGTTGTCGAAATCCAGGAATGCGGTGCCCCATTTCACATACTGTGTATGCACCGCAAGACCGGCAGCGCTCGTGACGTCGTCGAAGTTGTTATTCCCGAGATTTCGATAGAGCGTATTGGTATCGCTGGCGAAGTTGGTTTTGAAGATATCGAGACGTCCGTCGCCATCGTAATCAGCAGCGGTGGCCCCCATACCTGCTTGCTCGCGGCCGTCCTCGTTCACGGCAAGTCCGCTGGCGAGCCCCATCTCCTCAAATGTTCCATTGTGTTTGTTGTGAAAATACAGACTCGGGGTGGAATCGCAGGTGACATAAAAATCGGGCCAACCGTCATTATCGAAGTCGCCGGTTAAGACGGTAAATCCGTAATACTCACGCGGCGTCTCGACGCCGGACTGTTTGGTGACGTCGGTGAAATGCCCGTGCCCGTCGTTATGATAGAGCGTCATGGTCTCCCCTTTGAGGCCGCGTGGACCACAGGGGACAGGCATGCCTTTCCAATTGCAGCCGCTTTGGGTTCGCGGCAGCGGCGAATCCTGAGCTCTGAAGTCGACATAGTTGGCGACTAAAAGGTCGAGATGGCCATCGCGGTCGTAATCGATAAACGCGCACCCTGTGCTCCATCGCGATTCCGGCCGGTCGAGCCCGCGCTGCTTGGTCTCGTCGCGGAACGTGCCATCTCCCATGTTGTGCAGGAACACGTTATGCCCCCACTGCGTGACGAAGAGGGACACGCGGCCTTCGTTGTCGGGATCGCCTGCGCAAACCCCCTGCGACCAGCCCAGGTGGCCGATCCCGGCTTTGGCAGTCACATCTTCGAAGCGCAGTCCACCGAGATTGTGATAGAGGTGCGGCGTGAGAGGAGGACCTGTCGGGTGCAGCCGGTCACCTTGCAAAAGAAAGATATCCGGAAGGCCGTCATTGTCGTAGTCGAAAATTGCCACGCCTGTGCCGGTATTTTCGACGATGTAAGTCTGGTCTATATCGCCGGAGATCACCTCGTCTGTGAGGCCAGCCTGCGCCGCGACATCGCGGAAATCCACGACGGGCGCCTTCATCCCAGGCGGAAGAGGGTGCATCGGTTGATCCTTCACGTTGCCCGAAGCCATCTGCGAGAGCAGCTTCGGTCCGACGATGAGCGGCGTGCTAGCCACTGCAACCCAGACGACAAGGGCGAACAACCTCCGGATTACCGGCACTAATTCACCTTCCCGGCGGCGGATTTGGATTGCTGGTTTCGACTCCGGGCGATCAACTCAAGGGCATGCTGAATCTCGGGATCTGCGGGCTTGAGCGCATTTGCGGCGAGCAGTTCTTTTTCGCCGCTGTCGATGTCGCCGGCCTGGCAATCGATCAGCCCTAGTCTCTTGTGAAGGTCGGCTTTCGTCGCGCAGTTACTGCATTCCGCAATTGCCGCCTCCAATTGCCGGATGGCTTCGGGCCAATCGTGCGCCGACGCCGCAACGACACCATTGTTGGCGAGTGTGTTTACCTGGTCCAGGGTCTGCTGCTCCTTCTGGATCGCGGTGTAGCGCGCCATGAGCTGTGCCGACTCGGCTGGGTCGGTAGACCGCAGTGCGCGCGCCAAGCCGAACAGCGCCTGGCTGAATTTCGGATCGAGTGCGATCGCTTGCCGCCAGACGACGACCGCTTTCGCAGTTTCATGCTCTTGCTCAAGGCATTGTCCCAGCAAATACAAGGCCATCAAGTTATGAGAATCGAGTTCCACGGTCTCTTCGAGCAAACTGGTCGCAGCCGGTAAATTGCCCGCTTGTTTGTTGATCAGCGCAAGGTAGTATCGCGGCTCCGCCATCCGTGGAACTAACCGGCAAGCTGTTTCGAACTCGGGCTGTGCTTCGCTGCTGCGCCCCATGTCGTAGAGCACTCGACCGCGATTGAAATGAACGACACCCGACTGAGGGGCGAGTCGGACCGCCTCGCTCGTTTCCGCCAGGGCCCCAGGCAGGTCATAGCTGTCGGCAAGCGCAATCGCCAGGTCCAGATGGGCTGCGGCCAAATCCGGCGCGAGTTGCACCACCTTCTGAAGCAGCGCGATCCCTTCGCTCGACTGGCCCATTTGCACTTTCGCTTTTCCAATGGTCGACAGCGTGGCGGCATCCTGCGGCGCCAACGCAACGGCTTTGTTCAGTTCCTGCTCGGCATCCGTTTTGTCGCCTTGCTGAGCGAGAATCAGCCCAAGGTTGAGATGGCCTTCCTTGTAGTTGGGATCGTCCTCAATCGCCTGACGAAGAAGCTTCGCGGCCGAAGCCAGGTCGCCTTTTTGTGCGTGAACCATGGCCAGATTGCCGCGCGCTTCCACGAGCTGCGGGTCCAGGTCAAGCGCGGACTGAAGCCACTTTTGCGCGGACTCCATGTCACCATCCACCAGCTCAAGCTGGCCCAGTTCGGCGCGAAGTTTGGCCAGCATTGGGTCCACGTCGATCCCTTTGCGAAGCGCTTCCTCGGCTCCCTTCGTGTCACGCGTGGCTTCCAGTGCCAGCGCGAGGTTGTATTCGGTCCAGGCGCTGTCAGCGTCCTCTTCCAGCATGTGGCGATAGATCTCGGCCGCTTCCGCAGGCTTGCCTGCTTGCAGCAGGTCATTTGCCTTGATGCCCTCGGGTGTGAGCTGACTAATCTGGAACTCTTTGTCTGTTGCTTTCTGAAACTGCGCCAGAACCTTGGCCGCCTCGTCTTTTTCGCCAAGCTGACGCAGTACCGCGGCCAATTGGAATTGCGCCGACTTCTCTCCTGGATTCAGTGCAACCGCTTTCCTCAATCTTGGCAGCGCCTCCTGCGGCTTTCCCAGGTGTGCCAGCACGGACCCGAGTTGATATTGCGCCTCGAAATCGTCCGGCTTCTTGGCCGCCCCCAGCTCAAGCTCCGGTTCTGCCTTTGCGTAATCGCCCAGCCCCCGGTACACCATGCCAAGCATGACGTGCGCGGAGGGATCGTTCGGTTTCCGGGATACGTAATTCCTGGCCGGCGCCAGAGCATCCGTGTATGCGTCCACGTCCAAAAGGGCTTCCACTTCCGCGCCCAGCGCAACCGTGTTGGCTGGGTCCTGGCGATTCACCTCCCGGTACTCATCGGCAGCTTCTCGAAAGCGGTGCTCGTTCGCCAGGATATTGCCGAGAGTGAAATGGGCCGCTGTCAAGTCCGGGTGGTTCTTGAGCGATTCTGTCAAAAGCTCAACAGCATCGGCCACTCGCATGCCATCCACATCCGGCAGTCCGGCGTCGTGTCTGGCTTTCGCAGCCTTATATGTGGCCGTTGCCAGGCTGATTTCGAGGTCCGGGGCATCCGGTTGAATTTGGACAGCCCGCCGCCAATACGCAGTTGCGGCATCGTATCGCCCCCCGTTCAACAGGACCTGGGCCAGGCCATCCAAAGCGCAGACCAAATTCGGATCGCTCTCGAGTACTTTTCGGTATTCGGCTTCCGCCTCGGCTGGTTCCGATAGCACCGAGCCCAGCACACAATGCGCTTGCACTAATGCGGGATCGTACTGAAGGGCCAGGCGAAACTCGCTGGCGGCGGCCGCAGGCTGATGCTCACGTTGCCGCACCAGCCCAAGGTCGAAATGGGCCTCGGCCAGGCGCGGATCCAGCTGCAATGCCAGTTTGAACGCCGCGGCAGCACATTTCAGATCGCCCTTTTCGGCGAACCAAGCGCCCACGGCGTCATCCACTCTTGCAGGCGGCGTACCGGCCGGAGCGTGCGCCGCCGATGCGGGCGGCTTGCAGGCGTCCGGCAGTTGCGCCGCGGCCCGTGCGCCGGTCAAGAGTAGAACCGCGCCACAGTAAATAAGCGCTCGTTTCATGCTGGATTCGCCCTAGGAATCATTTTACTTTGGCCGATCTATCGTTGACTGCCGTTGCTGGATTCCGTCACTTCCAGCACGCGATCCGCGTTCACTTCGTGCAACAACTGGCGCGTTCCCGATGGCCATCGGATCTCGATTTCTCGAATCACACGCGAGGCGCCCAACCCGAAATGCACCCGCGGGTCGCTTGATGCAGCATAGCCAGTGCTGGTCGTTGCTTCGTTATAGAGCTTCCGGCCATCTTCCGTAGTCACCCGAATCTGTGCGCCAATCCCCATGCGGTTGCTCTTGGTCCCAACCAGCTTTAGCAGGATCCAGTGATTGCCTGATTGGGTCACGTTACGAAACACGCTGACTGGGGCGCCCAGGCCGGTGACTACAAGATCCATCCGGCCATCGTTGTCCAGGTCCCCATATGCGAGCCCCCGGTGTGGGGCCGGGCGCGTAAAATCCGCTCCCGCTGTAGCGCTGACGTCCTCAAATTGCCCGTTCCCGAGATTGCGAAAGACAGAGTTCGGCTCGGCATATTTAAAATGCCGAGAGATTTGCTCGATGTTGTCCATCACATTGCTGCGGGCTACCACCAGGTCTTTCCAGCCGTCGTTGTCCAGATCGACGACGCCGTTCGACCAGCCGGACATCAGCCTGGTCTGAGCCGCTATCCGGCTTTGCTCGCTAGCGTTCAAAAACTGCCCGTTCCCTTGGTTGATGAACAAGGGAAAGGTCTCATTCTCGATCGCCGTATGCCACAGATCCGGCAGCCCATCATTATTGATATCCCGGAAATCGACGCCCATCCCCGCCAGAGCAACTCCTTCTTCGTTATAGGCGACGCCTGCCTGAAGCCCCACCTCCTCAAATCGCTTTCCGCCCAGGTTATGGAAAAGGAGATTCGGGCTATTGTCGTTGGCCACAAAGACATCAGTAAACCCGTCGCCGTCGTAGTCGGCGAAGACCACGCCCATTCCCTTGCCAAGGACAGCAGAAACTCCAGTTTCGGCCGAGACATCGGAAAACGAGCCGTCGCCGTTGTTGCGGTAAAGAGTACTCGGAACCGGAGCGAAGCTGCCGGGATGGCAATATCCGCGGCCATTCAGGCCGATGCACGCAGGTTCGTAGCGGGGATCCCACTGCACGTAATTCACAACGAAAAGATCGAGCAGGCCGTCGTTGTTGTAATCGAACCAGCCGGCCGCGACAGACCACACCTTGCTGCCGTTGTACTTGGCGCCGCTCAAGCCTGCCTTCACAGTGATGTCGGTAAACGTGCCGTCGCCGTTATTGTGAAGGAGTTGGTTTCCGTTGACGTTGGCCAGAAACAGGTCGGGCCAGCCGTCGTTGTCGTAGTCGCCGACGGCAACGCCCATCCCATAACCGGCTCCGGCCACCCCGGCACGCTCCGTGACATCCGTAAAGGTTCCGTCGCCGTTGTTGCGGTATAAACGGTTCCAGTATTTCGGGCCGGTTTTTACCAGCGACGGCATCTCGGCGCCATTAACCAGGTAAATATCGAGCAGACCATCCCCGTCATAGTCGAACAGCGCAACGCCCGCCGGCATGGTTTCGGGCTGATGTTTCTCAGGAGTGGGGCAGTTTTCGAATATGAAATGAACGCCGGCTCGTTCGGCAATATTCTCGAACCGGATTGGCGGAATCGCAGCGCCCGGGCCATGCGCGCGCAGGCGGGTCGCAGCCACAGTCAGTGCGCTGGCAGCAAGAAAGCGGCGGCGATTCATCGCAGTCAAAGGGATTCCCTTGCCGGGCCGTCGCTAGACGATCCAGCGATTCATTCTAAATGTACGTCACAGCTTCCAGAGCGAGTTGTCGATTAAGCCGCATCTGCGCCGATAATTTGCGGCCAGCGCCCGTCCCGAACAGACAGAGCACTCGAGCAGAACACAGCTTCGGTCAGGACGAACAAACTTTCCCTGGCTGAGATCGATTGAGAGCTCTGATGCAAATGGCATCACTGCTGGGCAGTGATGCCATTCGGTTAAACCCGGGCTGAACCCGGAACTAGAAGTAGAACTTCAGACTGAACTGCAGGACTCGGGGGCTGTTCCACTGGCTCGTTTCCTGCCCGTAAGTCGTGTCGGTAAATGTCGCGTCCGGAGTATTGAAGACAACGTTGTTGAAGAGGTTGAACGACTCGGCTCGGAACTCGAAGTATCGTTCCTCTCCTAGCCCGATGTGGAAGTCCCGGAAGACCGAAAGGTCCAAGTCGTTGAAATGTTGCGAAACCAGCGGGTTCGTCTTTTCGGTGCCGTAGGTGTATGGCGCCGGCAGAGTGAAAGCGCTCGTATTGAACCATTCAGCCCGTGTATGGATACCGGACCCGCTGTTCGCGCCACCGGAATAGTTCATCCGTTCCTGGAGTCCTCCAGAGGCGATATTTTCAGTGTCTTCGCCGGTGGTCACCGTGTACGGCTTACCCGAAGTCACTTGCACAATGCCGTTCAGCGACCATCCGCCGACCACATTGGCAAGCAGCCTGTTGGGAGACTTGTCATACGGCGACTTCGCAGTGAAGGCCGCGGAAAACACGTTCCTCTGGTTCAGGTCAGATGTACCGTAATCGCCCGACTTGTCGTAAGGATTCGTCGAGTCGCAGCTCGCGCCCAGGTTGCAGCCGTCTGCGTTCGAATGCGCCAACGTATACGACACAAGGAAGGTAATTCCATGGGTGGGACGTTCGGTGGCCGAAACCTGCAAGGCATTGTAGGCGCTCTTGCCGACGCTCTGATCGAACCACTGCCCGAGCATATAGGGATATGGCCGGTTTGCCTGAGGATTGCCGGCCTCCGGTGGAGGAGTGTTCAACTCCGGACCCCAGTCGCCACGGCTGCCCCTCGAGCCGACATAGTTCGCATCGAGAGCAATATTGCCCGGTAATGCCCGTTCCACGCCCACGTTCCATTGATCGTAGTACGGGGTCTTAAAGGCTGGATCGACCATCCACTGGCTCACCTGGCTGAAATCGTTGATCGGATAGGTGAGAGCCCCACCGCCGCCCAGTCCCAGCGGATCGGCCACGGACGCCGTTGGAACGTTGATGTTGAGGTTGTTGTTGTCGAGGGTATTGACTGCCGGCCAGTTTCCGCCGAAGTTCTGCGAGAGCTGAAGGATGGTCGCCCAGGCGTCGTAGACA
>Ga0187855_10001674_pt1 | contig 17325 bp, 15 predicted proteins | sample June2016WEW_8_10_2_FD_132969 | JGI IMG/M metagenome (GOLD analysis project Ga0187855, IMG submission 132969) | Peatland microbial communities from SPRUCE experiment site at the Marcell Experimental Forest, Minnesota, USA - June2016WEW_8_10 | ecosystem: Environmental > Terrestrial > Soil >...
ATCAGCAGGCGTTCCGCGAATCCGCGCTCTCGCAGGACTTCCTCGACTAAACCACGAAGACGCGATGCGGATACTTCGCCACCCTGGGAGTGATGCTCGCGGGCGCGGCGCAGCACCTTGCGAAAACGATCTTCTGCGACCGGCTTGAGAAGGTAATCGAAAGCGTGCACCTCGAAAGCACGCAGCGCGTAGCGATCGTGTGCGGTGACGAAGACCACGCGTGGCATTTTTGTGGTGGCTCCATCGGAAATGCCATGAACGACATCGAAACCGTCCGCGCCAGGCATTTGCACGTCGAGAAAGACGAGATCCGGCTTGTGCCGCTCGATCGCTGAAATTGCGGATTCCCCACTGTCGGCTTCGCCTACGACTTGGACACCAGGCTCACTGCGAAGCAGACGCAGAATTTTCCGGCGCGCGGGCGCTTCGTCGTCAACAACCAGGACGTGAAGGGGAGCTTCGGGGGTCATCGCACAAATTGCGACGGCTGAGGCGAGGTGCGGTACGGAACGCGGAGGGTGACCTCCGCGCCGCCGGCGGCGCGATTGCCAATGGAGAATTCCTGGCCGGCACCGTATAGATGGGCCAGGCGGTCGCGAATGTTCGAGAGACCAACGCCACGGCCAAAGGTGGCGGCCGAATCCAGCGATCCCAGCCCGGTTCCGGTATCGGAAACTCTCAACACTAGGCTGCCATTTTCGCGTTGCGCCGCGATGGAGATATTCATGACCTCACCGCCGGGCTTCATTCCGTGGCGCAAGGAATTTTCCAGCAGCGGCTGCAGGATCAGCTGCGGCACCAGCGAATTATCCAGCGCGGGATCGATGGCATAGTTGATGCGCAGTTTGTTTTCAAAGCGCTTTTGCATCAGCTCCAGGTACAAGCGCGTGATTTGCAACTCTTCGGCGAGCGGGATTTCATGGGCGCGCGAAGCGTGCAACGTCAGGCGCAACAGATCGCTCAGCTGCGCGAGCATGACATCGGCGGCACGCACGTCTTCGTACATCACCGAGGAAATCGTATTCAGCGTATTGAACAGAAAATGTGGCTGAAGTTGAAGGCGCAGATTCTCCAGTTGCGCTTCGGCGAGCTTCGTCTGCAAATGTGCCGCGGCGAGTTGCTGTGCCTGCGCCAGCCGGAAGCGTTGGAAATAGTAATAGAGCCCGACGATACTCGTGAAACCCACCAAGTCGTTGGAGAACTCCATCGGATAGCGGTAGAGCATGATGCCGTAGTCATAGGGCCCCAAGCCCACGAGCGGCGAGATGATCTGACGGCTGATCGCCATGAGCGTAGTGTGCGCCACGGAGAATCCAATCGCGCCTGCGAGATGCCAGACAACGACCCGAAACCAGCCCTTAGGCGGGAACAAATAAACGTGCGCAAAACGAAAAACGAAAGGCAACAGGAGGAAAGCGGAGTAAACGCCGGTGATTTCTTCGAGAGAACGGATCGGAAGGGTGCCAGGGTGCTGGCGAGAGAGATCATCGAGATACCGGTAGCCCGTCAGCAAAATTGCGATACCGGTATAGATGAGAAATAGAACGGTCCAGCTGAGTACCCGCGGAAGGGGTGGCGGGCAGGCAGCAGGTTGGGCAGGTGTTGGCATCGCGCAAGACTCTCGCGAACGATTATGCGCCAGCGGCCAAGGGAGCGCCAGAACCACGAGGCCTGCGCATCGGCGCACTGCCATTCGCCGCCAAAACGCTAAATTGCTTCGGTGACGTCGGTCTGAACTTGTTACAATTCCTGATCCGCATACGTAATGCGTGGCAGGGGTCTTGGTCCGGCTTGCGCGGCCAAAATCCTTCGTGCAAACAAACCCGAAGGGAATTTTTCGCATGCTGGCCGGTATCCGCACGGAAGACCTACGTAAGGTTTATACCTCCGCGCCGCCCCTGGCAGCCGGCGCGGGGAGCTTCGCTAACGCTGCGTCTCGCGGCAAAGGTAAAGCGCCGAAGCCCCAGATCGTGGCGCTGGATGGCATTTCTCTGAATGTCACCCCAGGGGAAATTTTCTGCCTGCTGGGGCCTAACGGCGCCGGGAAATCCACAACCGCCGGGATCCTGACCACGCGCGTACGGCCGACCAGCGGGCAAGCTTGGATCGGCGAATTCGACGTGTGGAAAGATCAAGTCGCGGTTAAGCGGCTGATTGGCGTCGTGGCGCAGCGCCCCAATCTGGACTTCTCGCTGACCGCGCGCGAGATCCTGCTCTTCCACGGAGCCTATTTCGGCATTGATTCCCATGCACGCGCGAAACGCGCGGCGGCCCTGCTCGATCGCTTCAAGTTGACCGATCGCGCCGACCAGATGGTGCGTGGATTCTCGGGCGGCATGATGCAGCGCCTGTCCATCGCGCGCGCCATGATGCACGACCCGCAAGTTCTTTTTCTAGATGAACCCAGCTCCGGCCTCGATCCGCAAACGCGGCTGCTTCTGTGGGAGATCGTGCGCGAATACAACCAGAGCGGAAAAACGATTCTATTGACGACGCATAATATGGAAGAGGCCGACGCGCTGTGCCAGCGGCTGGCCATCATCGACCACGGAAAGGTCATCGCGCTGGGCACACCGCGTGAGCTGAAGGCTTCCGTCCCTGGCGGATACCTGCTGCGTCTTCGTTTCGGACATTCCTCCGACGATGTACTCGCGCGGTTGAAAGCCTTGGCGGGTGTCACCGAGGTACGCGCCACCGATGGCAATAGCGCTGACCTTTACGCCGACCGCGGCGGCTCGTTGGTTCCGGAAGTCGCCAACGCCGCACTGGCCGCCGGCGTCGAATTGTGCGACGTCCACATCTCCGAGCCCAGCCTCGAGAATCTTTTTCTACACCACACCGGAAGGAGCCTGCGCGAGTGAACTTCAAAACTTTCCTGGCCATGCTTGGGCGCGACGCCCAGGTCGCTCGCCGCAATCTCATTACTTTGTTGCTGCAGACCTTTTTGCAGCCGCTGATGTTCGTGTTTATCTTCGGCCGCGTGATGGTCGGCAGCGGCTTCATGCCCCCGGCGTACAAAAGCTTGCTGCTTCCCGGCATCATGGCCCTGAGCATGGTGGGCACGGGCATCTGGGCGGTGGCAATGCCGCTGATTTCCGAATTTCAATTTACTCGCGAAATCGAAGACCGGCTGCTGGCGCCGATGGAAATTTCCTGGGTGGCGGTGGAGAAGGTCATCTTCGGCACGATGCAGGCGCTGGCTGCGGGTCTCATGGTAATTCCGTGTGCGTGGCTGCTGCTGCGGCCTGGCGTCGATCTCCATGTGCCCGCGCCGCTGCTTTTCGCGCTGGTTGCGCTGCTGGTCGCGCTGTTTTCTGCGGTGGGCGGGCTCGCGCTGGGCTGCAGCATCGAGCAGACGCACATCGGCTTGATGTTCTCGCTGGTGGTGGCGCCGATGATTTTCTTCGGCTGCACGTACTATCCGTGGAGCGCGCTGAAAAACTTCCCGATCATGCAGAAAATCGTGCTGATTAATCCCCTCGTCTATGCCAGCGAAGGCTTGCGCGGAACCCTCGTGCCGCAGTTCCCTCATCTGCCCATGATCGCGGCGGTGGGCGGCCTGCTTTTCTTCGACGCTGTACTTTTGACCTTCGGCCTAAAGCAATTCCACAAAAAAGCGGTCACGTAAAGCGGGAATAGTGACCTCCTTCACATTAAATGGGAAATCGTCGAATCGCGGTTGACAAACCGCGTTTCATCTCCAAAAATCACCACTGCGATTTTCCAAAAGCGAGCAAACCCACATCATGTTCATCCACATGTTTGCATTTCGATTTAAGCCCAATGTCACCGGCGCGCAGAAAGACCATGTCGTCACCGAAATCCGCAAGCTCAAGGAGCAAATTCCCGAATTGCTCGAATCCTGGGTCGGCCTCAACGTCTCTCCGCGCGGCCAAGGCTACGAACTCGGCGGCGCCATGAAATTCGCCGACGCCACCGCCTGCGATAGATACAACAGTCATCCCGTTCATCAAAAGCTTCTAATTTGGCTCCTGCCCCTCATCGAACCCATCGAGGTCGACTTCCCCGTCTGAGAGCCTGAAAGCGATAAGGCCCCTTCCACCCCTCTCTAGATAAGAGACCCGGCAACGATATGCCGTCCTCGTCCGTCTAAATCGTCGTGTGGCAGGCGATCGTTCTGTGCCTGCCAGCCACGCGCGCCGTTGCAAGAGACCATCGTGAGAGAAATGTCTGCTCCGCGTGTTCCACGAATTCCTTCAGTCCTCGCCGTGTGCGTGGTGTTCTTTTTCGCTTTCGCTCCTCGCGCTTGGGCCGCCCCTGAATCTCACGCCACAATCGAACTGATCGCCGCCCAGGCCATGCCGCCGCAATCCGGCCGGCCATTTTCGGTCGGCTTGCTGTTTCACCTCGAGCCGGGCTGGCACGTGTATTGGCAAAACGCCGGCGATTCCGGCCAGCCTCCCACAATCCAATGGAGTCTTCCGCCGGGCTTCCGCGCCGGCGCCATCGCGTGGCCCACACCAACGCGCCTCGGCAAAGGCTCGGTCATCGACTATGGCTATGAGAGCCAGGTGCTGCTGATCGCCCCCATCAACCCGCCCGCATCTCGCAAATCGAACCAGACTGACGCGGTCGAAATCGCCGCCGACGTCAAATACCTGATCTGCCGCGAGATCTGCGTTCCAGCAAAAGCCCACGCCACTCTTTCGCTGCCGGTCAGCGGTGACACCGCGAAACAGGCGACCCAATGGCGTACGCTCTTCGAGCAAACGGAATCACAAATCCCGAAGCGCCTGCCCTCGGACTGGAAAGTCGTAGCGCGCTCGAACGCCGGCAACTTCGTTCTGTCCGTGCGCACTGCCGCTCCTGCCGCCCATGCCAGCTTTTTTCCGCTGGACCCAAACGTGGTAGAAAACTCGGCGCCTCAGAATTTTGCGCCGTCTAAGACCTGCTTTCAGCTAACGCTAAAAAAGTCGGACCTGCTCGCCAAACCCATTACAGCGCTACGAGGCGTGCTGGTTCTGGACGGCGGCCGTGCTTACGAAATCGCGGCTCCCGTCATCTAACAATAGAGAATTTTGGAATCAGAATAGGAGGAAACCATGAAACGCCACTTCGCAGCATCGCTCATCGCAATTCTTCTCCTCGCGCTCGCAACCTCGCTTGCCTGGGCCGCACGCGTCGGCGACCCCGCTCCGAATTTCACCGCCACCGATACCAACGGTCAGACCCACAAGCTTTCCGACTACGCCGGAAAGTTCGTGGTCCTCGAATGGCACAATCGCGGCTGCCCGTACACCCAGAAGCACTACAACAGCGGCAACATGGAAAACCTTCAGCGCGAATGGACCGGCCGCGGGGTGATTTGGCTCACCGTAATCTCCTCCGCTCCCGGCAAACAAGGCTTCGTTAGCGCATCCGACGAAAACGCCTACGTCAAGCAAGTAAACGCCGCGCCCACCGCGATCCTTCTCGATCCCACCGGCGCGTTAGGTCATCTCTACGACGCCAAGACCACGCCTCATATGTTCGTCATCAATCCGCAAGGCACGCTGATCTACAACGGCGCCATTGACGACAGGCCCACGGCCGACCGCTCCGACATCAACGGTGCAAGGAATTATGTCTCCGCCGCGCTGGAAGAAGCGTTAGCAGGAAAACCCGTAAGCACGCCAACAACGCGTCCCTACGGCTGCTCGGTAAAATATCCCGACTAGCCACGCCCCAGTTCACAACCGTTCCCGGCTGTGCGCTTGTGCCAGGCGATGCGGATCGGGATTGGCAATGCGTCGTCTTCGTAGGGGCCGGGGCTTGCCCCGCCCGGCGTCAACCACGACGCATTGTTTGCCGCCAAGCAAGAAGTAATTCCATGAATCCAGTCCTAGGACGTCTAGCCTTCTTGGCCTATCCCGGTCCTTCCGGCCGTTCAATTGCTTCCCCGTACCACGCCAAGTATCATGAACCCTCGATGATCTCGTTTGGGTCTACGCCTAGCTCGCCACGCCGCCTCTCCCGCAAACTTGCCATGCCAATCCTCGTGCTGGCGATCGGACTCTGCTTTACCCTGACCCCCAACCTCTCGGCCCAATCCAACGAAATCCTGCCACTTAGCCAGGTCCAGCCCGGCATGCGCGGCTACGCTTACACCATCTTTGCCGGTGACCAGGTCGAAAAGTTCGACCTGGAAGTCATCGGCGTGATGCCGAATTTCCTGGGCCCCCGCCAGTCCATAATCCTGATCGAATTAAAAGGTGCCAAAGTCGAGCACACCGGAGTCGTAGCAGGCATGAGCGGCAGCCCCGTCTATCTCGAAGGCAAGCTGGCGGGTGCGCTCTCCCTGAAACTCGGCGTCTTCACCAAGGAAGCCATCGCCGGCGTCACGCCCATAGAGGACATCCTTCATCCCAGCGCGCCGGACAATGCCCCCGCCATCTCTTCGCAGCAGTTCACATTACCCAACGACGCATCCTCGCGCACAGGCTTGCCGTCAGGCTCCTCCCTGGAGCCCATCGCCACCCCGCTGGTCTTCTCCGGATTCCAAACCTCGACGCTCCAGCAATTCGCCCCGCAGATCCAAAATTACGGCTTCGTTGCTGCGCAAGGGGGCACCGCCGCTCCGCGCCCCGACGACAAGCAATTGGCAGCTGGTGACATGGCTGGAATGGTTCTCGTCCAAGGCGACGCCTCCATCAACTCCGCCTGCACCGTCACCGCCGTTCAAGCCGACAAGGTCTATCTGTGCGGTCATCCGTTTCTAAGCCTCGGTGACGTGGCCCTTCCCATGGCCCGCAGCCGCGTGGTCACCACGCTCTCCTCGTCGCTCGCCTCCACGAAAATCGTCAACGTCGGCGGCTCCATCGGCACCATCACCGGCGACCATCTCACCGCCGTCACCGGAAAACTTGGCGCCCCGCCGGCCATGATTCCTCTCGACCTCGATATCGCCACCAGCGCTGGCGAGAAGAAACTCCACTTCGAACTGGTCAACCATCCCAAGCTCACTCCACTCCTCGTCGCACTCACCACCTTCAACGGCCTCACGCAAAACTCGGTTTACGGCGAAGGCACCACCCTCCACTTATCCGGCGAAATCCGCCTCCAGGGTCACTCCCCGGTCCAAATCGAAAACACCTACGCCCCAGGCGACTCCCTCGGCCAGGACGGCTTGCCCATCGCGCTCAGCGTGCAAAGCATCTTCAATCGCCTGTTCACCAACGCCTACGAAATTCCCTCCGTCGAGCACATCGCTTTGCGCGTGGAAAGTGTGCCAGGCCGGCAGTCGTTCGCCATCGACAGCGCCTGGCTGGAGAAAGGCGAAGCCGCACCCGGTGAAACCCTCCGCGTGCGCATTTTGCTGCATCCCTACCGCGGACCGGCGCACATCGAAGAGACGACCGTGCGCGTTCCCGATCAGATCGCCCGAGGCACCATGCTGCGCGTCCTGGTCACCGACGGCGACCTGCTCAATCGCGCCTCAAAGGGTTTCCTGTTTTCCGGCAGTAGCGGCCCCGAGGGTCTGGATCAACTCATCACGCTTCTAAATCAAGAGCGCCGCAACGATCGCCTCTACGTCGGCCTCTTTGTCCCGTCTCCCACCATCATTTGGGACGACAAAGAACTCCCGAACGCGCCGCTATCACAAATCAACGTCATCGACGGCCGCCCCGCTCCGGGCACGGTTCAAGTCCTACGTGAATCCCTGGCCAGCGAAGCCTCGGTTCAGCTCAGTGGCCCGGTAACGGGCGTAATCTCCCTGAATCTCCAAATCCGGTGACCATATAAATGTCCAGCTCGCAAAGCGCCACGCAGAACGCCACTCCCATGGAGCGTGATCTACGCGATTCGAACGCCTGTCATCCCGAATCCCCGCGTCTTTCCCAGCGGGGTGAGGGATTTGCTTTTCGCCTTTCAACGCGGCACGCGCAGCATCTTCGCGGCCTTTCGCGGGCAACGATCGCGTTCTCAGCATTACTTCTTTACTTCCTTACTTCCTCTTTTTCTCCTATTCACGCCGAACACACCCGCAGCTGGCGCCAATCCACCTACGACGATTTTCTCAAAGGCAATTCCAATGGCGTCACAGTCCGCAGTGACGGCCGCCTCGAGCTCTCTCCAAAATTCACGCTACTTGCCGATGCCGACGCTTCCTTTCTGTGGTCCCTCCGCGTCGATCCCAAGGGCGTGCTCTACGCCGGCGGCGGCTCGCCCGCAAAGGTGTTCCGCTTCGACACCAGCGGTAAACCGGCAACCGCGTTTGAGTCCACCGACCTGGCCGTGCAAGCCATCGCCTTCGACGCCAAAGGCGCGCTGTACGTCGCCACTTCACCCGACGGCAAGGTCTACCGGGTGTCTGCATCGGGCGAAAAATCCGTCTTCTTCGATCCCAAGACAAAATACATCTGGGATCTCGCGTTCGGCTCCGACGGCACTTTGTATGTGGCAACGGGTGACAAGGGCCAGATTTTCGCCGTCTCGCCCGACGGCAAAAGCGAGCTCTTTTACAACAGCGATGAAGCCCATATTCGCGTGATGGCTTTCGACACGAAAGGCAATCTGCTTGTCGGCACCGAGCCCAGCGGCCGCGTCCTGCGCGTCACGCCGCAGCTAAAGAATTCACGCAAGGACAAAGACTCCGCCGCGGCCGAGGGTTTCGTTCTGTACGAAACCTCGAAACGCGAAGTGACCGCGCTGGCCGTCGCGCCCGACGGCAACATCTACGCCGCGGCCATCGGCGAAAAACAACGCACCAGCGCGCAGCCTACTGCCATCATCACCACTTCCCAAGGCACTACCACGATCACGGGAGGCGGGCCCATCGGCGGCACGCCGCAAAATCAAACGCCTTTCATTGCCTTCCCACCGCTGCTCTCCAGCAGCATCTACAAAATTTCGCCCGACGGCGCGCCGGAAGAACTCTGGACCTCGCGCGACGATCTCGTTTACGCGTTAGCCCTGAATCCCGAGGGCCGGCTTCTCGCCGGCACCGGCAACAACGGCGCGCTCCTGGCCATCGACGGCCGCGGCGTTTTCGCGCAACTCGCCAAAGCCGGTTCCGCGCAAATTACCGGAATCTCGCGCGGCACCAATGGCAAAATCTTTTTGTGTACCGCGAATCCCGGAAAAGTTTTCTCCGTCGGCCCCGAATATCAGCCGGAAGGCACCTACGAATCGCGTTCGTTCGATGCGCAACTTTTTTCGCAGTGGGGCCGCCTGGAATGGTGGAGTCCACCACCGGCATCGCCGTCTAAATCCGGCACATCCGGCGAGCCGCGGCTGGAATTTTTCGTGCGGTCCGGCAACACCGAGGATCCCGGCAAGGAATGGTCTCGTTGGTTCGGGCCGTACTCGAAATCCGGCTCCAGCGTGGAAGCTCCCGCCGCCCGCTTCGCGCAATGGAAAGCGGTCATTCACGACGGGCGTCCCGGCGATGGCATCGAGTGGGTCAGCCTTGCCTATCTTCCCCGCAACGTCGCGCCGGTGATCGACGGCATCGCCATTCAGGACGCGAGCGTGCGCGTACAAAGCGCCAACGCGATTCAGACCGGCCAGCCAGTATCCGTAACTTTAAAAACGCCGCCGGCGCCCAATCCCACCGGTGTGATCATCTCGCAGAGCGCTTCGCAAAAATTCGAGCAGCCGCCCCAAGGATTCGTGCAAAAGGGATATCAATCCGTGTTGTGGAGCGCCCACGACGACAACGACGACGACTTGCGTTTCTCTGTCTTCTATCGCGGCGAAAACGAAAAAGAATGGAAGCTGTTGAAAGACAAACTCGACCAGAAATTCTATTCCTGGGACGCCACGACCCTGCCCGACGGCGCGTATTACCTGAGGATTGTCGCGAACGACTCTCCGTCGAATCCTCCGGCAGTCACTCTGAGCACCACGCGCGACAGTGAGCGATTCGTGATCGACAACACGCCGCCGGTGATCGATCACCTGGAAGCAACCACCGTAGCTTTTCGCAGTGCCAGCGCGCCCGCGTCGCAATCAGAGGTGGTTAAGTTCGCCGCGCGCGACGCCACCAGCAGCATCGATCGCGCGCAGTACAGTCTCGACGGCGGCGACTGGATTCTCGTCGCCCCGGTGGGCAACATCAGCGACGCCCTCGAGGAGCGCTACGAATTCGCGATCTCTGAAGGACTCACTCCAGGTGAGCACACCATCGCGGTGCGCGCCTACGACCACTTCGACAACATGGGCAGCGCAAAGTCGACAATCAACGTGCCCGCCGCAAAACCATAAGCTGTAGCGAACACTTTCCGAAGCGGGTGCGTCCCTGCCCCGCTTAGGATATTGCAACCACCGAGATCGCCGCGAGCGCCAACAAGCCGTTGTGCCACCATTGCAGGCGGGCGCAACGCTGCCAACTCCTGAAAAGACAAACCCAGGCAGGACGCGAGCTAGCTGATTCCGCGTTCTTGAACTATGGCGTTGTGGAACTTCTCGATTTCAGCCCCGAACCCGATTCGCCCGTCGCCGTACGGCTGATTCTTCACGTGTACTACCCGGGCCGTGCACTTCGTTTCTTCCGGCTTGGTACCGGTCACTTCCGCCGGCATGCGCAGCGTCACCTCGATCGGAGTTCCGATCTGCAGCGGAGCCGAGGACGCAAAATAGAAACCTCCGCGCGAAACGTTCAACGCCTCCGTAAAGTGATCGCTCTTGTCGGCAGTCAAATTGATGGCGCGAAAACGCAGGGGCGTGCGAATGTTGTAGCGGGTAAGCTGACGTCGTTCTGATCCGTCCATAGTAATGCTGGCCTCCTCCACAGGAAAAAATTAAGGCGGGTTCTCGCAGAATTGGAGAAGGGGAACCCAAGGCTACCAGAGCCACCAGCGAGGTCAAGTGAGAAATCATTCACACACCGTCGTATTGGCCGATCTTTCGCCAGGAACAATGTGGAGGCCGATCTTTAGATCGGTCAAACCACATGCAAGCCAAAATTCGGCTGCGCAACACGAACAAAAAGGAGGCTGTGCCATAATGCAACGTCGTGAGTGCCGCTCTGGAAATGTACCCAGTCGCAGACTCCAAAATGCAGAATGAATAGAAATCAAGGTCACTCATAAGAGCGCCGGGAATCCAAGCCGTGTGAATACAACCCACGCGACCAACACGGAGAAACAAAACCCATGAGTTCGACGACGCCAACCAAGACCGCTCATTTCACGCCACCGGATTGGCGCACCATCGTCGAAGCGCATGCGCGTATCTCGCCCCACATTCACCGGACACCGGTTCTCACATCGAAATCAGTCGACGCGATGGTGGGTGCGCGGGTCTTCTTCAAGTGCGAGAACCTGCAAAAAACGGGCTCGTTCAAAATTCGCGGCGCGGCAAATGCAATTTTTTCGCTCAGCGATCAGGAAATCGCGCACGGCATCGTGACGCAATCGAGCGGCAATCATGGCGCGGCGGTCGCGTGTGCTGCAGCGTGGCGCGGCGTTCCCGCCTGGATCGTGATGCCCGATAATTCCTCGGCGGTGAAGCGCCTGGCCATCGAAGGCTACGGCGGCCGCGTAACGCTGTGCGAACCGACGATGACCTCGCGCAATGAAGCCTCGAATCGAATCCAGTCCGAAACTGGCGCGCTGCTGATTCACCCCTACGACGACGATCGCGTGATTGCGGGCCAGGCGACAGTCGCCAAAGAGTTCCTCGAAGAGATCGGCGATCTGGATGCCGTCTTTGCACCGGTCAGCGGTGGCGGCTTGCTCAGCGGGACCTGCCTGGGCGCGAAAGGCATTCGCCCAGCGGTGCGAGTCTTCGGCTGCGAACCGGCACAAGCCGACGATGCGTTTCGCTCGCTTCAGACCGGCACTCTGCAGGCGCAGGATTCCAGCAACACGATCGCGGACGGGCTGCGAGCATCCCTTTCACCGCGAACCTTCGCGATCCTGCGCGAACAGGTTGACAGGATCCTGCGCGTAACCGAAGAGGAGATCATCTCGGCGACCCGCCTGATATGGGAGCGCATGAAAATTGTTGTAGAGCCATCCTCAGCCGTGGCCATCGCGCCACTGCTGAAGGAGGGTGTCGTCGCCGGTCTGAATTTGCCCGCGCGTGCTGATGGCGGGAAACCAAAACTTGGTGTGATTTTCTCCGGCGGTAACGTGGACCTGTCGGCACTGCCCTTCTGAGCCCATCCTGAATAACGCTGTTGGCATCTTGAAACCTGGCCAAACGGGAGAAACAGGACCTTTCGCCTGTGAACATCCAATCCGACGTAATACATAGTCTGCGTGGGGGAGCCTTTTTGGTGTCTCTGAATTAGCGTCCGCTGAGTTCAGCTTCTACACCAAGCGCTCCTCCCTCGACCTATACATTCAAACTTACCGGGCACTTGGAGTGCACACGCGAATCGTTCTATGCTCCGCAGACATTCCCATCAGCGCACTGGACTGCTACAATCCGCGCTTTCCCGATCATCAATGGAGAATTTAAAAATGAGTGAGCATCTTGGCCCCAGCCCGGAACACATCATGCAAGTGGGATTGGGGTTTTGGGCTTCAAAGACGTTGCTAAGCGCCGTGGAAATGGAGGTCTTTACGGAGCTGGGAAAGCGAGCAGAGGACTTGGCCACGCTTCAGGGCCGTCTGGGGATCCATCCGCGAGCCGGGCGCGATTTTTTCGATGCATTGGTGGCGCTGGGTTTTTTGCGTCGCGTGGACGGGAAGTATGGGAATACGCCCGAGAGCGATTTATATCTCGACAAGCGCAAGGCGACCTACGTTGGTGGCATGTTGGAAATGGCGAACCAGCGTTTGTATGCACACTGGAGCCACCTCACGGTGGCGCTCCGAACCGGCAAACAACAGAATGAAGCCAAAGATGGAGGTACTGGTTCAAATTTCGAGGCGCTCTACGCAGACCCCGCTCGCTTGAAGACGTTTCTCGCAGCAATGACGGGCATTAGCCGCGGTGCCAACCAGGTTATCGCCAAGAAAGGGCCGTGGGAACACTACCGTACCTTCGCCGACGTGGGAACAGCGCAGGGCGACCTGGCGGTGCAGATAGCGCGGGCGAATCCCCACTTGATGGGTTTGGGGTTCGATCTTCCGGAAGTGGGGCCAATCTTTGAGGAATACGTGGAACAAAACAAGCTCAACGGCCGTCTTCGTTTTCACGCCGGCAGCTTCTTCACGGACCCTCTTCCAAACGTGGATGTCATAACCATGGGTCACATCCTTCATGACTGGGACCTTGACGAGAAGAAAATGCTTCTTCGCAAGGCTCATGATGCGCTGAACTCCGGCGGGGCCGTCGTGATCTACGAATCGATTATTGATGACGGTCGCTCGCAAAATGCCTTCGGCTTGCTGATGAGCCTCAACATGCTCATTGAATCTCCCGGTGGGTTCGACTATACGGGGCAGGATTGCATGGCTTGGATGAAGGAAGTCGGGTTTCGCGAGGCTCGGGTCGAACACTTGGTCGGCCCGGAGTCGATGGTGATTGGCATCAAGTAGCACGGCAGACAGTTGCGGCGGAGGATTTGAGGAGGTTATCGATGTTCACGCAATCTGCTCCGCGATGCCGAGGGGTTTCTGTTTGCATTGTTCCCATTGTGGTGGGCGCCCTGCTCATTCTTCCCGATGCTGCCTTGACCGAATCTAGGCCACGACAGACATCAAGAGATAACTCTTCTCCGAACGGACTCGTGGTTGTCCTGGAGAACAAGCCTGGACAGGCGCAATTGGATTTGCAAGCACTCAATAATCCCTTCATTAGCGGCGTCGCATTGCAGATCCGTTGGCGCGACCTCGAACCGATCGAAGGAAAACCGGATTGGACGAAGCTAGACCAGCTGTTTGCTGCCGCAGAATCGTCCAACAAATGGGTGCAGCTGCTCATCTTCCCCGGCTTTTTTTCCCCTCCATGGGCCCTGGAAGGCGCACAGACCGAAATGTTCGCAATCCAATACGGACCCGGGAAAGGCGGAACGGAGAAACTTCCGTTGCCATGGGATACGGTGTACCTCAACCACTGGTTCGCGTTTCTAAAACAGCTCAGCGACCGGTATGGAAAGTCCCCCGCGTTTCGAGTGGCTGCCGCGGCTGGACCCACGTCGGTGTCTGCGGAGTTCACCCTGCCAATGAAGCCTGAAGATCTTGAGAAGTGGCGCAGTGTCGGTTATACGCCGCGCAAATATGAAGAGGCATGGCAAAAGGTGTTTCAAGTATACGCGGCCGACTTTCCAAATCAGTACGTTTCTCTATCGACGGGCTCAGGTCTGAATATCAATGAGCGAGATAAACGCGACGCGCGTGCGGGAAGGCCAACGAAGGACGCCGTCATCGAGGAGGGAATCAGGGTCCTTGGTCGTCGATTTGTCTTGCAGAATAGCAACCTTGATGGAAATCCGGAGAAGGAGCGGGGCCCAAATAATGTGCTGCTGGTGATCAGCTATAACGGACGTATTGTCACTGGTTTTCAGCTGCGCACCAATTGTGTACACAACAGCGGAAACATGGGCGCGGAGGGCGATCCCCCGCTGGCTTTGAAAAAAGCGATCAATCGAGGGATGCAGCCGAACAGCGCGGGCCGCCATGTCAACTATCTGGAAATTTATGCACCGGATGTGCTCGCAGACGAAATGCAACCCGTACTTCGTGATGGAGCGTCGCTATTCAAATAACCTAAAGAGAAGAACCGAACGAGATCATTTCAAGCGTGGCGAGCGCAACTGCCTGATAAATATGCTGATCCGTCGATGCACGGCAGGGTAGCGACCTGTAGTGTTCGCCTCCTACCATTCACCGCTCACCTTGACCGCAGTGACTCCGAGTGCTACAAGTGAGCCACAGAAACCGCAAGTTCGGCCCGCAAAACGGTATGGGTGTTGCGTCTGCAAGACGCCGTCCAATTTTCCAATCCTTGTAGCAAAGACCATCGGTAAGCATTTACGAAATTCTAGGAGATAAGCGAAGACATGAAAAAGCGAGTGTTCTTTTGCGCGTTATTGATGTTGATGTCGTGTTTCACGGTGGCGGCGCAGCAAGCCCCGCAGCCGCTGACGTTTTGGTATGAATATCACGTGAACCCTGGCAAAGAAGACGAATTCCTCAATCTGGTGAAGACGGTGGGCCAACCGGTGCGCGACAAGTTGATGGCGGAAGGCGTCGTTCTCGCGTGGGGCGTCGAATCACCACTGCTTCGGGTACCGGAAAATGCTACACACATGATCTGGTACACGGTGGCGGACTATGCCGGCTTGGAAAAAGTGGACACGGCGATGGGGGCACAGATCGCCAAGATGACCGAAGAATCCGCGAAAGCGCCTGCGGGAAAGAAAGGGGCGGCAGCGGGCGGCGGTCCTATGGAGCACATCCGGGAAATTACAGATTTTGCCAAGACGCACGACTACCTGACGCGAGACCTGGTGTCCGGTTTCGCTCCGGGGAATCCGCCGGCGGGAACTCTGCCGTTTGTGCGGTACGGCTTCGTGAAAGTGAAACCCGGAAAGGGCGTGGACTACCGCAAAGCGTGGGAGAAGTACAACAAGCCGATCTTTGACAAGCTGGCCGCCGACGGCACAATCCTGGCGTTTGGCCTTTCGGTGGAAGATGTGCGCACCGACGGTGACTTTACCCACTACACCTGGATCGCGACCAAGGACCTGGCATCGCAGGATAAAGTGCGGGCCGCTGTTCTCGCGGACCGTGACAAGCGCTCCCCGGAAGAGCAGGAAGCGATCATCCACCTGTTCACGAACCTCACCGATCCTGACGCCGTCCGAACCGAACTTAACCGTTCCTTGATCTTCCATCTACCAAGTCCGAAGTAACGGAGACTAATTTACTCGTCGCGGCCTCCGGCTCCCGTCGGAGGCCGCTCTTTTCTCCGCGCTCATTGAACGACCCTCAGGTATTTCCGGCCTTCCAACTCCTGGTAAACGCCGAAACCGTCCAAGTGGAATACCAGCTAAGACCACTTCTCCGATTGCGCGACTAAGCGGAACTTAGCTTCGATGCCTCCTCAGATCACGTCGAAATTCGAGGAGCTCAACCGGCGCGCCGCTATCGAGGATCATCGCCACTGTAACGCCTTCCGAAGGCGAATTCGGGGCCGTCAGAATTTCCTTTCCTTCAATCGCGGCCTCAAGGTCGTCTACTTCAAACGCTATATGAGGGACTGACTTAATCAAGGCGTGCACTGGGCTATCGGGCTCGAAGCGCATCCATTGAATGCCACAAGGACTTGTCTCAAACGCGGAGACGTACATCTTGAATTGTTTCAGATAATATTCGCCAGGTCGTGGCACGTCAGTCGGGATGCCGATGTGATGATACCGCCAGCCATGTACCGAAGTGGCCGCAGGTTGGTCGTGTCCCTTTCGCAGAGTATTCGCGCTATCAGACGTGGGTTCTGAAATGCACATGATCTTTTCCCAGCCAAGATACCACGGTACCCTGCTCGGAGCGATGGCCAAGGCGGGAAGTAATTCTCCATAGCGTCGTTCATGTGTCGTGCAGCCTTTACAGATAATTCTCAGAAAGCGGGTTTGCCAGCCATCAGACCCAATTCCTGGTAAACGCGCAAAACCGTACCAGTGAAATCCCGCCAAAACCACTTTTCCGATTACCCGACTACACGTCCAAGTGACCGCCGCCAAGCGGTGCGAGGATAGCTTCCGGATTGCCGACCATCCACGAACTTGGTTGCTTCCCAGATCACAAGAGCGGCGACCCGATAGTTCGGATTCGCGAGGGGCAAGATCAGCCGAGCTTTTGTCGGACGCTCCTAAGGATTTCGTCCGAAACGGCAGCCGCCTGGAGTTCTTCCTTCGAACCGGAATGAGCATAGAAGGCGCCATGCGTCAGACCGGCGGCCTTCATCACTTCGCCCACGCTTACGTTCTCAAATCCCCGTTTACGGAACAGGTGTAAAACCACTTTGATAATCCGTTCATGTTTTGCGGCGGTCTCCTCGACGGGATAGCGCATATTTTTTCTTGCACCCTCCATCTATGATGGTCATCAAACCGTAGGTATGACCGGCATCATATCTGAGACCGGTCCTGTAAAAAGGAGGCATTGTGAAGCTCACAGGCAAGAAGGCTCTGATTACCGGCGGCAACAGTGGCATCGGTCTTGCCACAGCCTGACTTTTCATTGCGGAGGGCGCGCAGGTGGCCGTTACTGGTCGCGACCAGAAGACGCTCGATGAAGCGGTCGCCGAACTTGGGTCGAGCGCGCGTGGCTACAACGTTGACGTCACCATTGCGGAAGATCGCAAGCGGCTCTTCGCAGCCCTGGCCAAAGATTTCGGGAAGCTCGACATTGTCTTCGCCAATGCCGGCATCTCCGGCCGGACTCCTACCGGCTCGACCGACGAGGCCATTTTTGAGAACGTGATCCA
>Ga0187855_10001679_pt1 | contig 17291 bp, 10 predicted proteins | sample June2016WEW_8_10_2_FD_132969 | JGI IMG/M metagenome (GOLD analysis project Ga0187855, IMG submission 132969) | Peatland microbial communities from SPRUCE experiment site at the Marcell Experimental Forest, Minnesota, USA - June2016WEW_8_10 | ecosystem: Environmental > Terrestrial > Soil >...
AATAGGCACCGACGAGATGTGCGCGCTCCGGGAACAGCGCGACCGAGTGCAATAGTTTCGCGATCTCGCCGTCGGCATCGCCGTGGCGGAACACCGGCAGCGCGAACGTCGCTTCGGTGATAAAGACATCGCACGGCACCAGTTCGAAGGGCACGCAGGTCGGATCGGGAACGTTTTTGTAATCGCCGGAAGCGACGACGCGCAGCCCGTACGCCTCGACCGCGATCTGCGCCGAGCCGAGCACATGACCGGCGGGATGGAAGGTGACTTTCGCGCCACCGAGGCTGACGCCTTCTCCGTAGCGCGCTGGCTGGATCGAGCCGGCAAAATTCTCGCCATAGCGCAGCCGCATGAGATCGAGCGTTTCCTGTGTCGCCAGCACCGCGCCATGCCCGGCGCGGGCATGATCGGAATGGGCGTGCGTGATCAGCGCGCGCTCGACCGGACGGGTGGGGTCGATATGGAAGCCGCCGAGCTTGCAGCACACACCGACCGGCGTCGGCACCAGGATGTCTTCAGGACGCATTGCCAGTAATAAATAACCATTTCCCTTCGGGACGCGAGCACAGCATGACCGATACCGGACCGCTCTTCGTCTCCTCCGGCGATCTCATCGCTGACCGGCGCTACCACTGGGCCCTCGATCTTGCCGCGCGCGGCGATCTTTCCGGCGCCGCCGATATCCTCTCGCAGACCGTGGAACGCACGCCGGCTTTCGCCACCGCCTGGTTCGCGCTCGGCGCCATCCGCGACCGGCTTGGCGACCGCGCCGGCGCTATCGCGGCATTCGAAAAGGCCCGCGACAGCGACCCTGCGGATTATCTCGGCGCCCGGCTCCAGCTTGCCCGGCTCGGGTGCGGCGACGTCGCCCCGGCGATGAGCGAACCCTACGTCCGCCGGCTGTTCGACCAGTACGCCGCGCGCTACGACGCGGCGCTCACCAAGCAACTCGCCTATCGCGGGCCGGCGATCCTGCGTGACGCCATCAAACAGGCGATGCATGCGGCGGCACGGCCACTGCGCTTTCCTTCCGCGCTCGATCTCGGCTGCGGCACCGGACTTGCTGGCGCCGCTTTTCGCCCCCTCGTCGATGGCCTCGTCGGCGTCGATCTTTCGCCGGCAATGGTCACGCAGGCCGCGGCGAAAGGCGTTTATGACCGCCTCGTCACCGCCGACCTTATGGACTTTCTTGGCGGCGAGACCCGCAATGCCGCGAAATATCACCTCGTGCTCGCCGCCGACGTGTTCGTTTATATCAACGATCTGTGCCCGGTCTTGGCGGCGGTCGCGCGCGTGCTTGCGCCTGGCGGTTTTTTTGCCTTCACGGTCGAATCCCACTCGGGCGACGACGTGAAGCTTTTGCCGACACTGCGCTATGCCCACGGCGAGCCGCACATCCGTCGCGCGCTCAAAGATGCCGGGCTCACCCTGGCGTCTCTTTCCGAAGTTTCAGTACGCAGCGAAAAAGGGGTGCCGGTGGACAGCCTTGTCGTGGTCGCGCAGGCCTCGACCGCGCCGCAAGCGGCCGTTACTTCTGCCTGATGACCGTTCTCGAGCGGCCCGCAGTCCTCCCGGACGTTTTCGCACGCTGGTTCGCCAACCGCGGCTGGGCGCCGCGCGCCCATCAGCTCGAACTTCTGAGCAAAGCACAAGCCGGCCGTTCGGTCCTGCTGATCGCGCCGACCGGTGGCGGCAAGACGCTGGCCGGATTTCTGCCGAGCCTGGTGGAGCTGCGTGAGGATCGTGCCGGTCTTCACCTCTCCCCGCGCGCGGGGAGAGGTCGCCGCGCCGAAGGCGTGGCGGCTGAGGGGGCGTTCAGGCAGGCGCTCAACTTTGCGGCCCCCTCACCCGGCGCGGACCTTCGGTCCTTGCCACCCTCTCCCCGCACGCGGGGAGAGGGAAACGGCCTGCACACGCTCTACATCTCGCCCCTCAAGGCGCTCGCCGTCGATATCGCGCGCAACCTGGAAGCGCCGGTCGCCGAGATGGGCCTGCCGATCCGCATCGAGACCCGCACCGGCGACACGCCGGCTTCGAAGCGCCAGCGCCAGCGCCGCAGCCCGCCGCAGATCTTGCTCACCACGCCGGAGCAGCTGGCATTGCTGCTCGCTTCCGCTGACGCGCCGTATCTGTTCGGCTCGCTCAAACGCGTGATCCTCGACGAGTTGCATGCGCTGGTCACTTCGAAGCGCGGCGATCTACTCTCGCTCGGTTTGGCGCGGCTGTTTCGCCTCGCCCCAAATCTCACCAGCATCGGTCTCTCGGCGACCGTCGCGGAGCCCGACGAACTCGCCCGCTTCATGGTGCCGCAGCGCCGCGGTGACGCAAGCGAAGCGCACGCCGATCTCATCGTCGCCGAAGGCGGCGCGGCGCCCGACGTCACCATGCTCGACACGCGCGAGCGGCTGCCTTGGGCCGGCCATTCGGCGCGCCACGCGCTCGACGAGATTTACCGGCTCATCAAGAGCCACCGCACGACGCTCGTCTTCGTCAACACGCGCAGCCAGGCGGAGGGTATTTTTCAGCAGCTCTGGCACATCAACGACGACAATCTCGCCATCGCACTGCACCACGGTTCGCTCGACGTGGCACAGCGGCGCAAGGTCGAAGGCGCGATGGCGGCCGGGCGCCTGCGCGCGGTGGTCTGTACCTCCTCGCTCGATCTCGGCGTCGACTGGGGCGACGTCGATCTGGTCGTCAATGTCGGCGCGCCCAAGGGAGCGTCGCGGCTTTTGCAGCGCATCGGCCGCGCCAACCACCGCATGGACGAACCTTCGAAGGGCGTGCTTATTCCGGCGAACCGCTTCGAGGTGCTCGAATGCCGCGCCGCGCTCGACGCCATTGCCGAGAATGTGCAGGACACGCCGTCGCTTCGCGTCGGCGCGCTCGACGTACTGGCGCAGCACGTGCTCGGCTGCGCTTGCGGTGAGCCGTTCCTCAGCGATGAGCTTTATGCCGAGGTGACGACCGCCGCGCCCTATGCCGGCCTGCCGCGGCCGGATTTCGATGCCGTGGTCGATTTCGTCGCGACCGGCGGCTACGCGCTCAAGGCCTACGAGCGCTTCGCCCGCATCCGGCAGGGCAAGGATGGCTGCTGGCGCATCGCGCACCCCAATGTGGCGCAACGTTACCGGCTCAATGTCGGCACCATCGTCGAGGCCGACATGCTGAAGGTTCGCCTCGTGCGCTCGTGGGCGTCGAAGATGATTCCGCGCGGCGGCCGACTCCTGGGCCAAGTCGAGGAATATTTCGTCGAGACCATGGTGCCGGGCGACACCTTCGTGTTCGCCGGGGAAATCCTCAAATACGAGGCCTTGGTCGAGGACGAGGTCTATGTCTCGCGTTCGAACGCCGAAGATCCCAAGGTGCCGGCCTATGAGGGCGGCAAATTTCCGCTTTCGACTTATCTCGCCGCCCGTGTGCGCAACATCATCGCCCATCCGCAAGAATGGCGGAAGCTGCCGGCGCAGGTGCGCGAATGGCTCGAAATCCAGGAATGGCGTTCGCAGATGCCCGGCGCCCGCGAGCTCTTGGTCGAAACGTTTCCGCGCGCCAACAAGCACTATCTCGTCTGCTACCCGTTCGAAGGCCGGCTGGCGCATCAGACGCTCGGCATGCTGCTGACGCGACGGCTCGAACGAGCGCGGCTGCGGCCGCTCGGCTTTGTCGCCAATGAATACGCGCTGGCGGTCTGGGGCCTCGGCGACGTGGCGCTGCGCATCGCGCGCGGCGAATTCGCGCTCGCCGACCTGTTCGATGAGGACATGCTGGGCGACGACCTCGAAGCTTGGCTCGCCGAATCGGCGCTGATGAAGCGCACCTTCCGCAATTGCGCGATCATCGCCGGCCTGATCGAGCGCCGTTTTCCCGGTCAGGAGAAATCCCGGCGCCAGGTCACGATCTCGACCGACCTGGTCTATGACGTGCTGCGCAGCCACCAGCCAGACCATGTGCTGCTGCGCTCCGCCCGCGCCGACGCCGCGACCGGCCTCCTCGACGTACGCCGCCTCGCCGATATGCTCTCGCGCATCAGGGGGCGAATCGTTCATAAAGCGCTCGACCACGTGTCGCCGCTCGCCGTGCCGGTCATGCTGGAGATCGGGCGCGAGACGGTTTACGGCGAGGCGGCCGATTCGCTCCTCGCCGAAGCGGCGGAGGAATTGGTGAAGGAGGCAATGCAGTGAGGGGTGGCGCTTCTTCCGCTCATTCCCGCGCAAGCGGGAATCCAGAGCAAGATTCCGCTATCGCTCTCGCTGGTACGATGCTCGTCGCCGATCCGGCTGGCGCGCTGTACTGGCCGGACGAACGATTGCTGGTCGTCGCCGATCTGCATCTGGAAAAAGGCTCGGCCTTCGCCAAGCGCGGCGTGCTGCTACCGCCTTACGACACGTCGACGACGCTGGCGCGGCTGGCGCGCCTGATCGAGCGCTATGTGCCGCGTCTTGTCATCGCGCTGGGCGACAGCTTTCATGACGGTCATGGACCTTCGCGCATGAGCGGCGGCGATCGTGCGGCGCTCACCCTGCTCCAGCGCGGCCGCGACTGGATCTGGATCGCCGGCAATCACGACCCCGATCCGCCCGACGGCATCGGCGGGCATTTCGCCGACTGCTTGGCGCTCGGCCCGCTGACGTTCCGTCACCAACCTTTGTCCGATCCCTGCGACGGCGAGATCGCCGGCCATCTGCATCCGCTGGCGCGCGTGGCGCAGCGCGGCCGCGCGGTGCGCCGGCGCTGCTTTGCCAGCGACGGGCGCCGGCTGGTCATGCCGGCGTTCGGCGCTTATGCCGGCGGCCTCAACGTGCGCGACCGCGCGATCTCCGGCCTATTCGGCACGCTCGCCTTCACCGCCCACATGCTGGGCACGCAGCGGCTTTTTGCCGTCGCCGCGGAGCGCTGCCTGTCGGATTGAAATCAGTCTCGCCGGAACGCGACGCTGGCGATCCAGCCGGTGAACAGTGCCATCAGGGCGGTCGCCAGCCCGTAGAGCAGGCCGTGCTCGCGCGCGGCATTGACCACGAATTGCTCGAAGCCGACCTTGACGATCTCGAAAGCCGAATCGGTCTGCGCGATCACGTTGCCGTCGGCAAACAGCTTGACGTCGACCGTGTAGCTGCCGATCGGCACTTGCGCCGGGAGCGAGATCGCAGCGCGGAACAGGGTCGGCGTCAGAAACGTCACCGCATTCGATTGTTCGCTGTAGAGCCCGCGCTCCCGCATCAGCCGCACCAGCGCGGCACGGAACGGGTCGTTGCTCACCTCGCCGATATCGTTGTTGATCAATTCCGGGAACGGCGTATTGGCGATGCCGAGCTGCAGCCGCCGCGCGTTCTCGGCGCTGGTGATGGCGTCAAGCGGGCGACTGGTCAGAACGGCGAGGTAGGAAGGCGGATCGACGAACGTGCGCGCCGCGGTATTCATCCAGATGCCGAGTACGCGCTGCTTGCGCCGCGTCCGCAGCGGTTCCCGCGGCCCGGTGATGGTGGCGACGATATCGTAGGGCGCGCGCCGCGCAGCGCCCGTGGCGTCGCGCTCGACCGATCCGAACAGCACCAGGTCCACGCCGGTATAGTTCGACGTGATCATCACGTGATGATTGGTCAGCGAAGCGATGAGGCGTTCCGCCGTAGCCGGGCCGGCATTGACGAGGAGGCCCGCGAGCGCCAGCGCCGCCACACGCACGCGACTCATGGCCCGCCCCCGATGACGCGGATCGAGTACAAATCTTCGGGCTTAAGCACGAGCTGCACCGCAAAGCGCAGCCCGACCGCAAGGACCAAGAGACCGAGCAGCAGGCGCAGCCACTCGCCGCGGATACGCTGCCCGGCATGGGCGCCGAACTGCGCGCCGATCACGCCGCCTACCATCAGGATCAGCGCCAGCACGGCATCGACCAGGTGATTGGTCGCAGCGTGCAGCACGGTCGCTGCCACCATGGTGAGGAAGGTCAAGACCAGCGAGGTGCCGATCACCGTGGCGGTGGGGACCCGCACCAGATAGATGAGCATGGGCACCAGCAGAAAGCCGCCGCCGATGCCCATGATCGCGCCGATGAAGCCGATGATGAGGCCGATCACCAGCACCGGGATGGCTGAAACATAGACTTTCGAACGCTTGAACCGCAGTTTCAACGGCAGCCCGTGGAACCAGACATGGCTGCCCGGGCGGCGCAACTCGGCGGGCTTGCCGTGGCGGGCGCGGACTATCGCGCGGGCGCTTTCGCCGACCAGCAAGACGCCGACGATGCTTAGAAGCGTGACGTAGGACAACCCGATGACCAGATCGAGCTGATCCTGGGCGCGCAGCCAGGTGAACAGCGCGACACCGCCGGCGCTGCCGATGATGCCGCCGGCCAGCAAGGTCAGCGCCAGGGTGACGTCGATGGCGTTGCGCCGCCAATAGGTGATCGCGCCGGACAACGAAGACGCCGCCACGTGCGTCGTGACGCTGGCCACGGCCACGGCCGGCTGCACCCCGATGAAGATCAGAAGCGGCGTCATCAGGAAGCCGCCGCCGATACCGAACATGCCGGAGATGAATCCGACCGCCAGGCCCATCGCCAGCACAAGAAAGACGTTGACGGGAATGTCGGCGATCGGAAGGAAGATTTGCACGGATCGGCTGCCGGATGTGGGATACGCGGTTTGCACCGTTCTACTAGCGCGCCGCGTCCTGGCATACCGTCCGCCGGCGCATGGCGCGCAGATGTGATCGCTCCGTTGCGTCATTCCGGCCCGCCGCTTCGCGGTGCTGCGGAATGATCAGCCGACGATCAGCCGAGGCTCAATTGACCTTGGCGGCGTCTGTTGCGGCCGCCTTGGCGGTTGGCGCTTTCGACTTGACCCCGGACGTGCCGTTTGCAGGCAGGTCCCAGGCTGCCGGCGCCTTGACCGTGATCGCGTCCGCGGGCTGCGGCAGCGGGGTCCAAGTCTGCGCCGCCAAACGCGCGGCCGCGAGCGATTGCTGGTCGAGATGGGAGCCGATCTCGTCGCGTTTCTTGGCGGCGTCGTTGTCGCCGTCGTTGGCGGCCAGGGAGAACCACTTGTAGGCTTCCGCGAAATTCTGCTCCACGCCAACGCCGCGCGCGTAAAGGATCGCCAGGTTGTATTGGCTGTCGACGACGCCGTGATCCGCGGCCTTGCGGAACCACTGCGCCGCCGTGCGATAATCAGCCGCGTCATCGACGCCTTCCGCGTAGAGCACGGCAAGATTGTGCATGGCCTTGCCATGACCTTTATCGGCGGCGGCACGGTAGAGGTCGCGCGCCGCGGCGAGGTTCTTCTTCACCCCGAGGCCTTTTTCATAGAGCCCCCCGAGCCTGAACTGCGCCGGCGCGAACCCCTTCTTGGCGGCGCGCTCAAACCAGCGCGCGGCTTCCTCGTTGTTTGCCGGAACCAGCCGGCCATCGGCGAAGCGGACGGCAACCTCGTACGCGGCAGAGGCGTCGCCCGCGAGCGCCGCTTCGCGCAGTGCCGGTCCGCCGATGGCGACCGGCAGCTTGTCGCCGATCGCCGGCGATGGGGTTGTCGAGGAATGCTGCGGCGATTGAGTCGGCAGCGTGCCGGTGATGTCGCTCGCCGGCGCTGTCGTCCATCCGGCGGCGGATCCATCGGCCGGGTCAGCGTCGGCGGCGGCAGGTATGCTAGCGGCCATGGCGAACGGCGCGGCGGGATTGTCCAAGAGGGACTGCTGCCCGGCTCCGCCGCCTGTTGTCGGTGCCGGATTTGCCAACGGCGGCGCGCCCGGTTTCCGTGCGGCATCCGTGCCGGCCGGTAGCAGCGGCAGCGGAAGTGTCGGCAGACTGGTCGGGTTGGCTTTCGGCGCGGGCACGGCTGGAACCGACGGCTTTTCCACCTGCGGCGGCGACAAGGTGTGCGCGCTCGGGGGCTCGGTTTGCACCTGCGGCGGCTCGGCTTGCGGGCGCGCAGGCGCCCCCGAACCGCCATCCTGGAACAGCCGTGAAGCCATATGGAAACAGCCCAGAACGATCACGACGACGGCGCCGGCGACGACCAAGGTGCGCAGGCGCTCGGTCAGCGTTTTCGGCTGAGCGGGACCTTCCGCGCCGGCCTTTTTGGCACCCTCGTTGGCCCCGCTCGCGGCGGCTGCCCGTGCCGCGCGGCGCGCGGCGGCGATGAAGTCCGGTTTACCGGCGCCCGGATCGGGAATCACGGGGGGCTTCGACCCCGCAATAGCTTCCGACGCGGCGATTCGCTCGGCGGCTGACAGCGGCTGGCGCGAACGTCCGGCGGCCGAACCCGGCTCCAGCGGATGATCGGGCGGCAAGTCGGGCTCGATGGACTGCAGCGACGCCAGCCAATTTGGTGCGGGCTCGGGTTCTAGCGGCGCAGGCAAGGAAGTCGATTCGATCGGCGGCGGCAGCGTTTGCTCCCTCCCCGGCAACACCTCCGCCGGCGCGGGCCTGACTTTGTCGCCGCGTATGTCGCTTTCGATCATAGCGAGGCGATCGACAACATGCTCCACGGTGCCATGAACGGATTCAAGTGAATCTTGAGTGCGGCGACCCGCTTGCTTGATTTCAGTAATCTCGTGCTCGATCGCTTCGACGCCAGGGGCAACGGCCTCAGCCCCGGCGTTGGCGCCGCGCAATTGCTCGATATAGACCAAGAGATCGGCCAATCCCCGCTCGACACCTTCGAGCAGGCCGAGGCGCGCGTCGGAGACATCGAGCCGCTTGACCAGCATCGCGATACGGTCCTCGAGATGGGCGAGCGCGGTGTGATCGGTTTGCGAGAGCTGCACCAATTCGAGCTTCTCGATCAGGCCGGCAAGCAATCGCTCCAGTTCCCGAGGAACCGCGCAGCCTGCCATGGTCGAATTGTTGAGCGCGGTGGCCAACAGATCGATGCGATTCTCCAGCGCCGAGAGGGCGTGCCCGCTGGCCGTGTAGCCTGCCGTTGTCGAATCGTTGAGCGCGGTGGCCAACAGATCGATGCGATTCTCCAGCGCCGAGAGGGCGTGCCCGCTGGCCGTGTAGCCTGCCGTTGTCGAATCGTTGAGCGCACTGGCCAACAGATCGATGCGATTCTCCAGCGCCGAGAGCGCGTGCCCGCTGGCCGTGCTGGTGGCGAGATCGTCGACCTTGGCGGCGAGCGCTCGCACGTCTTCTGCAACCTTGGTCAGTGTGTCGTTGGAGGCGACATGGGACACGATCCCGCGCAAGGCGCCGATCGCCGTCTCCAGCTGCTGCAGCGCGGCCGGATCCTCCTTGGCCGAAACCAAGTCGATCTTCTTGGCCAGCGCCCGCAACGTCTCATCGAACCCGATCAGGCTTTCGGCTGGGTTCAGCCCGCGCAACACTTCGCGCACGTCAGCCAGACCGCGTTCGAGACCGGCCAGCGCCGCCGCGTCAACACCGGACTGGCGGCCGTGGTTGATGCGCTGGGCCAGCGCCCTGATCTCGATCTCGAGCGATTCGACGGCGCGCTGCGGCAGCGCCTCCGTGACCGAGCGGCCGATCGCCGCGAGTTCGGCACGGAGCCCATTGATCGCGGCTTCGAGGTCGCTTGCCGGCCGCAAGGTCTCGATCCGCGCCGTAATCTGCCGCAGTTGCTGCTGCAGGTCGCTGAGATCGAGCGCCGGTGCCGGCGAATTCGCCGACTGCGGATCCACATTCCAGGCCGAGACGCTTTCCTCCCGAAGGCGCAAAGGCGGCGGCTGTGACGTGAACCCGGCTCCCGCGGCAGGCTCGTCGAACACGTCCTCGCGCGCCAGGATCGGCGGCAGTTGCGGTCGTGTGAACGCCGGCTCGGGAGCGGTTTCAGCTGCAGCGAAGCGATCGGTCTCTGCATAACCGCTGAAGTCGTCCGGCTGCCGGTCCACATTGGCGGCAAGGTTGGTCAGTTTGCGCTGACGCGTCTTGATCGCGGCGGCAGCCTCGCTATCGAGCGCGCGCTGGCGGGCCGTGATCTCGGCCACGGCTTGGTCCAATGACACTTGGCGAATGTCTTGGTGATTGCTTTGGCGATCGCCTTGCGGGGGACGATGGCCGATTTGTTCGTCAAAACGGTCTGGTTCCCGACAAGGACGATTGGCGCCTTCGCGGCGGCGTTCCTCACGATAGGGAACACTTTCGCGGCGGACCGGCTGCTCTGCCTCCGCCACGCGATCGCGACCCCGCAAGTCTTCGTCAGTGTGCCGGCGCCAAGGCCGACCGCCAGTAGCCCGATCGTCATATGGCCGATCGTCATTGCGCAGGTTCAATCGTAATTGCTCATCCGGCTCGACACCTGGACCGCGCCGGTCGACCTCACGCCGAGGAGCGTCCTGGTCTGCCGGCTCGGAACGGAAGATCGGGCGCCGCCGATCGTCCGCCGGCCGCTCACGTTCCTGGGCGCTGGCGTTGGCGTCCCGGCCTGGGCCCTGCTGCTCTCGATCGTCGGAGCCAAAGCTCGGGCGCCACTGATCGTCCCAGCGGCGATTGTGATTGCGACTGTCGGCGTCACGTTGCGGGCGATCTTGTTGCCGCGCGTCGGAGCTGAGGCTCTGGCGCGACTGAATATCCGACCGGCGCTCACGCCACGAGGCGTCGCGGCGCCGCCTATCCTGTTCTCGCTCCTCGGCTCGGAAGTTTCCGCCTGATCGATCATCCGGCTGGCGATCACGGCCGCGGACATCGACGTCATCGCGGTGCCCCCGCTGTCGATCATCGAAGTCGGCGTTCTCCCGCCAGGTATCGTCCGTGTCGCGATCGAAACCGGCGGTGGGCGTGAACTCGCGATCCTCCGTATTAGCCGGCTTGATCACGCTGTTGAGCCATTCGCCGACCGACATGCCGGATCGCCGAGCGGCGGTGCGTGCAGCCTCGCGCGCTTCCGGACGAAGGCCTCTCAGATTCCACGGACCGCCCGATTTCATGCTCACGTCCAAATCACATGAGGAGCAGGATGTGCCCAGTATTCGAGCCGACGCCGCGAGCAGACGACGCGGAGGGCGCGGTTTTCTGTCCTTGGACTAGACTTTTCAGGAATACGGTAAATAAGCAGTTAAAAAACCCGGGTCTCCTGACGGTGAGCGGCAAAGCACTGCCCCGCCAGGACGAGTTCGCGCCCGCTTGCTCGGCTGTCCCACCGTTGCCGCAAATGGGCTAGGTTATACCGTCCGGGCCGGTTGGCGCTGGGCGAAGCGATCCGGAGGGCGAGATTATGCCGACTTATAAGGCTCCCGTTGATGACGTGATGTTCCTGTTGACCGACGTATTTCACATCGATCGCTACAACAATTTGCCGGGCTTTGCCGACGCCACACCCGATTTGCTCGAAGCGGTGCTCGCGGAAGTCGCAAAATTCTGCGAGGACGTTCTCACCCCGCTCAATCGCGTCGGCGACAACGAAGGCTGCAAGCGCCACAACGACGGCAGCGTCACCACGCCCACGGGATTCAAGGATGCGTACAAGCGCCTGACCGAGGGCGGCTGGATTGGCGCCTCGGCGCCCGCCGAATTCGGCGGCCAAGGCCTGCCACGCGTGCTCTCGCAAGCGATTGGCGAGTTCCTAGTTTCGGCAAACATGGCTTTTGCCATGTACCCAGGCCTCACGCAGGGCGCGGCGGCCGCACTTATGGTTCACGGCTCGCCCGAGCAAAAGGCGCTGTACCTGCCCAAGCTCGTCAGCGGGGAATGGACCGGCACGATGAACCTGACCGAGCCGCAATGCGGCACTGATCTGGGACTTACGCGCGCGCGCGCAGTGCCCCAGACGGACGGCAGCTACAAGATCACCGGCACCAAGATTTTCATCTCCGCCGGCGAGCACGATCTCGCCGACAACATCGTGCATCTCGTGTTGGCGCGGATCGACGGCGCGCCGCCTGGCGTCAAGGGAATTTCCCTGTTCATCGTCCCCAAATTCCTGCCGACCCAAGACGGCGCCCCCGGCGCGCGCAACGGCGTGTCCTGCGGCTCGATCGAAGAGAAGATGGGCATCCACGGCAATTCCACCTGCGTCATGAACTATGACGACGCCACCGGCTGGCTCGTCGGCGAACCCAACCGCGGCCTGAACGCGATGTTCGTGATGATGAACGAAGCGCGGCTCGGCGTCGGCGTGCAGGGCTTGGCGCTGTCCGAGGTCGCCTACCAGAACGCCGCCGCCTACGCCAAGGAGCGGCTCGCCGGGCGCGCCCTAACCGGAACGAAGTTCAAGGACAAGCCCGCCGACCCGATCATCGTGCACCCGGATGTGCGCCGCATGCTGATGACGCTGCGCGCGTTCAACGAAGCGGCGCGTGCGCTGGTGTTGTGGACCGCGCTCAAGAGCGACGTCGCCCACCGCTCCGGCGATGCCAAGGAGCGGCAGAGCGCCGACGACCATATGGGCCTGATGACCCCGGTGATCAAAGGCGTGCTCACCGATCAGGGTTTCGCCAACACCGTGCTGGCGCAGCAGGTGTTCGGCGGCCACGGCTACATCGCCGAGCACGGCATGGAGCAGTTCGTGCGCGATTCCCGTATCGCCATGATCTACGAGGGCGCCAACGGCATCCAGGCGCTCGACCTGGTGGGGCGTAAGCTGCCGAAGGACGGCGGCCGCGCCTTGCAGGCGTTCTTCGCCGAGGTGTCGGCTTACATCAAGGAGCGCGGCAGCGACGAAACGATGGCGCCTTACGTCAGGCCGCTCGGCCAGGCGCTCGGCGAGCTGCAGCAGGCGACCATGTGGTTCATGCAGAACGCGCTCGGCAACCCGGAGAATGCCGGCGCCGGCTCGACGGATTACATGCACCTCTTCGGCCTGGTCGCACTCGGCTATATGTGGTGCTTGATCGTCGATGCGGCGAAGGCCAATGCCGCGGCGGGAGGCAACGGCGGCGGCGAGCGCATGGCGGCGAAGCTGGCCACCGGCCGCTTCTTCGCGGAACGCATGTTGCCGGCCTCCGCCACGCACCTCGCGCGCATAAAGGCCGGAGCGGCGTCGACGATGGCTTTGCCGGCGGAGGCGTTCTAGACATTGGCCCGCTTATTCTGGTGAACGCATAGCCGCCGGTCGCGGGCTGCAATTGCTCGGAACTTGGACTATATGGGAGATGTCCGGTCTCCCGGACCCTCATCCGGCTTCGCGGCCGTTGCCGCTGGCCGCCCTCACCCGCAACGGGAGAGGTTATCATCGCCAGGAGACGCTATGCCCGACGCTTTCATCTATGATCACGTGCGTACGCCCCGCGGCCGCGGCAAGGCGGACGGCTCGCTCCACGAGGTGACCGCGCTCAACCTCGCCAGCCAGGCGCTCGGCGCCATCAAGAGCCGCAACGATCTCGATCCCACCATGGTCGACGACGTCGTGCTCGGTGTCGTCGATCCAGTCGGCGAGGCCGGCGCCGACATCGCCCGCTCGGCGGCGCTCGTCGCCGGTTACGGCGACAGCGTCGCGGGCGTGCAGATCAACCGCTTCTGTGCCTCCGGTCTCGACGCGGTCAACTTTGCGGCGGCGCAGATCATGGCCGGACAGCAGGACATGGCGATCGGCGGCGGCGTCGAGTCGATGAGCCGCGTCGGCATCGGTTCGTCCGGTGGCGCGTGGGCGGTAGATCCGTCGATTGCGGTTTCGCAGTACTTTCTGCCGCAAGGCATTTCCGCCGACCTGATCGCCACCAAATACGGCTTCTCCCGCGACGATGTCGACGCCTACGCGGTCGAGAGCCAGAAGCGCGCGGCAACCTCGTGGAGCGAGGGCCGCTTCGGCCGATCGGTGATGAGCGTCAAGGACGTCAACGGCCTGACCATCCTCGACAAGGATGAGCACATGCGGCCGGAAACGACCATGCAATCGCTGGCGTCGCTCAAACCCTCGTTCGTGCAGATGGGAGAGATGGGCGGCTTCGATTCTGTCGCCCTTCAGAAGCATCCGGAAGTCGAATACGTCAAACACGTCCATCATGCCGGCAATTCCTCCGGCATCGTCGACGGCGCCGCCGCGGTGCTGCTCGGCAACAGCCGGGCCGGCAAGCGGGCGGGCCTGAAGCCGCGGGCCCGCGTGCGTGCCTTCGCCAATATCGGCACCGAGCCGGCGATCATGCTCACCGGCCCGATCGACGTCACCAAGAAAGTGCTGAAACGGGCCGGCATGACGCTCGCCGACATCGACTTGTTCGAGCTCAACGAGGCGTTCGCCTCGGTCGTGCTGCGCTATATGCAAGCCTTCGCTATCGATCCGGGCAAGATCAACGTCAACGGCGGCGCCATCGCTATGGGCCATCCGCTCGGCGCCACCGGCGCGATGATCCTCGGCACCGTGCTCGACGAACTCGAGCGGCGCGATCTGTCGACCGCGCTTGTCACTCTCTGCATCGGCATGGGAATGGGCACCGCCACGATCATCGAGCGGGTGTGAGGTCTCATCCGCACGCAGGGGCCAGGCACACGGAGCGCGCGGCATGCCCAAGATCGACATCGCCAAGCTGCCGGTGGACAGCCGCTCGAGCTTTCCGGAGCCGTTCAACCGCGCGGTCGTCGGCCGCGAGCGTAAGCGACTGGGCAACGCCGTCGGTCTCGAACAGTTCGGCGTCAACCTGACAAGGCTCAGGCCGGGAGCAGCTTCTTCGCTGCGGCACTGGCACGAAAAGGAAGATGAGCTCGTGTATATCCTCGAGGGTGAAGTGATGCTGATCGAGGACGACAGCGAGACCGTGCTCAAGCCGGGCGATGCCGCCGGTTTCAAGGCCAACCTGCCGAACGGCCATCACCTGGTCAACAAATCGGGACGCGACGCGATTTTTCTTGAAATCGGCACACGCTCGAAACACGAGCGCGCCGAGTATCCTGATCTGGACCTGGTGATGATCCGCGACGATAAAGGCGGGCAGTTCAGCCACAAGGACGGCAAGCCGTATTCGAAGTAATTCTCCCTCTGCCGCTGGGGCGAGGCGAACAAAATATAACGGGAGATGCGTATGACCTTCCAGAATTTTACCTTCGAGATCGACGCCGACGGCATTGCCCTGATCACCTGGAACATGCCGGGCCGGTCGATGAACGTGATCGACGCCAAAGTGATGGAAGAACTGGCGGCGATCGTCGAGCGGGTCGCGACCGACGCCGCCGTCAAGGGCGCAGTGCTCACCTCAGGCAAGGAGGCGTTCTGCGCCGGCGCCGATTTGAGCATGCTGGAGACGCAAAGCCGCACGTTCGCGGAATTGAGGAAATCGAAAGGCGAGGAAGGGGCGAACGAATTTCTGTTCGAAGAAAGCCGCAAGCTGTCGCAGATCGCCCGCCGCATGGAGACCTGCGGCAAGCCGTGGGTCGCGGCGATCAACGGCACCGCGATGGGCGGCGGCTTGGAGCTGGCGCTGGCCTGCCATCACCGCATCGCATCCGACAACGACAAGACGCGGCTGGGCTTACCCGAAATCAAGGTCGGTCTGTTCCCGGGCGGCGGCGGCACGCAACGCATCGCGCGCATGCTGCAGCCGGCCGACGCGCTGCAATTCCTGCTTAAGGGCGACCAGCTTCGCCTCAACCGCGCCAAGGCGATGAAGCTCATCGACGAGGTGGTGCCGACCGCCGACCTCGTTGCGAAGAGCAAGGATTGGATCAAAGCCGGCGGCACCGCGAAAGCGCCATGGGACAACGACGGCTTCAAGCTGCCGGGCGGCGCGGTCTATTCCAAGGCCGGCATGATGGTATGGCCGGCGGCCAACGCGCTCTATCGGCGCGAAACCTACGACAATTATCCGGCGGCGCGCGCCATCATCCAGGTCGTCTATGAGGGCGTGCAGCTGCCGATGGACCAGGCGCTGCGCGTCGAGTCGCGTTACTTCGCGAAAATTCTCCGCTCGCCGGAGGCCGCGGCGATGATCCGCTCGCTGTTCGTGTCGATGCAGGAACTCAACAAAGGCGCCCGCCGTCCGGCCGCCGTGCCGGCGCGGCCGATCAAGAAGGTCGGCGTGCTCGGCGCCGGCTTCATGGGCGCCGGCGTCGCCTATGTCAGCGCGCTTGCCGGCATCGATGTGGTGCTGATCGACCGCGACCAGGAAACCGCCGACAAGGGCAAGGCGCATTCGCAGAAACTGATGACCGACCAGGTCAATAAAGGCCGCGCCACCGCCGCCGACCGCGACGCCGTGCTCGCCCGCATCACGGCGACCCCGGATTATGCGGCGCTCAAAGGCTGCGATCTCATCGTCGAGGCGGTGTTCGAGGACCGCAAGATCAAGGAGGAGGTGATTGCCAAGGCGCAGGAAGCGATCGGCAAAGACACCATCTTCGGCTCCAACACCTCGACCTTGCCGATCAGCTCGCTCGCCACCGCGTTCAAGGACGTGCGGCGTTTCGTCGGCATCCACTTCTTCTCGCCGGTCGATCGCATGATGCTGGTCGAGGTCATCCTGGGCAAAAAGACCGGCGACGCGGCGCTCGCCGTCGCGCTCGATTACGTGCGCGCCATCCGCAAGACGCCGATCGTGGTCAATGATTCGCGCGGCTTCTATACGTCGCGCGTGGTCGGTACCTACATCCGCGAAGGCCATTTGATGCTGGCCGAAGGCGTGCCGGCGGCGATGATCGAGAACGTCGGACGCATGGCCGGCATGCCGGTCGGCCCGCTGTCGCTCAACGACGAGGTTGCCGTCGATCTCGCCTGGAAGATCTTGAAGGCGACCGAGGCCGATCTCGGCCCGCAAGCGATCGACGAGCGCCAAAAGGCGCTGCTGCAGGAAATGGTCGAAAAGCGCGGCCGCTATGGCCGCAAGAACGGCAAGGGCTTTTACGACTACCCGCAGAACGGGCCGAAGCGGCTGTGGCCCGGCCTCGCCGACCTGCAAACGACCAAGCTCGATCCCGACACCATCGATGTCGAGGAGTTGAAACACCGGTTGCTGGCGATCCAGGCGCTGGAATCGGCCCGCTGCATCCAGGAAGGCGTCGTCACCGACATGCGCGAGGCCGATGTCGGCTCGATCCTCGGCTTCGGCTTTGCGCCGTTCACCGGCGGCACCATTTCCTACATCGACGGCATGGGCACCAAGGCCTTCGTCGACCTGTGCAGCCGACTGGCGAAAAAATACGGTGACCGGTTCAAGCCGTCCAAGCTGTTGCGCGACATGGCCAAGGAGGGCGAGACCTTTTACGGCCGCTTCCCATCGGAAAAGCGCAAGGCGGCGTGACGATCATCGCCTTATATCGAAGACCGCGGCTTATTCATCCCGAATCCCATGGCGCGTGATCAAGTCGACCTGACGCCGATCGAGCGACGCGACGAGCTCGTTGATTGGATCGCGCAGGGCGTGCGGCCGAAGTCGCAGTTCCGCATCGGCACCGAGCACGAAAAATTCGCGTTCAC
>Ga0187855_10001685_pt1 | contig 17239 bp, 17 predicted proteins | sample June2016WEW_8_10_2_FD_132969 | JGI IMG/M metagenome (GOLD analysis project Ga0187855, IMG submission 132969) | Peatland microbial communities from SPRUCE experiment site at the Marcell Experimental Forest, Minnesota, USA - June2016WEW_8_10 | ecosystem: Environmental > Terrestrial > Soil >...
AGCGTTTCCATCGCCACGCTGGGATCGAGCCAGCCCCGCTCGATGGCACCCTTGATCATCGCGTATTCGCCGCTCACCTGATAGGCGAAGGTGGGCACGCCGAAGCGTTCTTTCACGCGCCAGATGATGTCGAGATAGGGCAGGCCGGGCTTGACCATGACCATGTCGGCGCCCTCGGCGATATCGAGCGCGACCTCGCGCAAGGCTTCCTCGCCATTGGCCGGGTCCATCTGATAGCCGCGCTTGTCGGCCTTGCCGAGCGCGCCCTTGCTGCCGACCGCGTCGCGAAACGGGCCGTAGAAGCCCGAAGCGTATTTCGCGGCATAGGCCATGATCAGAACGCGCTTCAACCCGGCCGTGTCGAGCGCGTCGCGGATCGCGCCCACGCGCCCGTCCATCATGTCGGAGGGCGCGATCACATCGCAGCCCGCCTCGGCCTCGACCAGCGCCTGGCGGCACAGAAGATCCACGGTCTCGTCATTGGCGACCTCGTCGCCGCGCAACACGCCGTCATGACCGTGGCTGGTATAGGGATCGAGCGCCACGTCGCACATCACGCCCAGATCGGGATGCGCCTTTTTGACCGCGCGCACCGCGCGGCAGACCAGATTGTCGGGATTGAGCGCCTCTTCGCCCTCGGGCGTCTTGAGGCCGGGCGGCGTCGCCGGGAACAACGCGATCAAGGGTATGCCGAGCTCCTTGGCCCGGCCGGCCTCGTCGACCAAGGCCGCTATGGAAAGCCGGTCGACGCCCGGCATCGAGGGAATGGGCGTGCGCGCCGCCTTGTCGTCATGGACGAAGACCGGCCAGATCAGATCGGCCGCTGTCAGGACATGCTCCGCCACCAGGCGCCGCGACCAGTCAAAACGCCGGTTGCGGCGCAGGCGGGTGCGCGGAAACGCCCCTGGCGCGCGGTCCTTGCGGGTGGCGGCGGCGTGGCCGCGTCTCGGCTGGTCGTCCATGGCGGCGGATCATAAGGAGCCCAGCCGCCCTAGGCAACCTCTTGCCGCGCCTTTATGATTTCGCGCATGGCCGCGGAAGACATAAGGATCGAGCGCCGGGGCGGGCTCGGACTCATCGCCCTCAACCGGCCGCAGGCGCTGAACACGCTCTCGCTCGCCATGTACCGCACCTTCGATCCCCAGTTGGTGGCGTGGGGACGCGATCCGGACATCCACGCCATCGCGGTGAAAGGCGAGGGCGGACGCGCCTTTTGCGCCGGCGGCGACGTGCGCGCGATCTACGATGCGCGCCGCAGCGCCGTGGGCGCGGGCGACTACAAGACCGATTTCTTCCGCGAGGAATATTCTCTGGTCGCGCGCGTCCACCGCTTCCCCAAGCCCTATGTGGCGCTGATGAACGGCATCGTCATGGGCGGCGGCGCGGGAATTTCCGTGAACGGGTCGCACCGGGTGGTTGTCGATAAAACTCAATTCGCCATGCCCGAGGTATTCATCGGATTGTTTCCCGACGTCGGCGCCTCGCGTTTCCTCACGCTCTGCCCCGGGCGCATCGGACGTTACCTGGCGCTGACGGGCAAGCGCATCGGCGCGGCGGATTGCCTTTATTGCGGGTTCGGAACCCATTACGTGCCCGGCGCCCGGCTCGACGACCTCGTCGAAACTCTGGCCGCGATCGATTTCCGGCCCGGCAATGCGCGCGCGCAGGTGGACGCGGCGATATCGGCCTTGGCGGCCGATCCCGGCCCGGCGACGCTGCCCGCGCTCCAGACCTCGATCGACCGAGTATTCGCCGAGGAAACGGTGGAAGCGATCCGAGGCGCGCTCGAAAAAGAAGAGGCGGATTGGGCCAAGGAAGCGCGCCAGGCCATGGACCGGGCCTCGCCGATTTCGCTCAAGATCACCTTGCGCCAGCTCCAGCTCGGCCAAGGCATGAGCGTCGAACAGGCGCTGACGCTCGAATACCGGATGACCCAGCATGTCATGGTGGGCCACGATTTCTTCGAGGGCATCCGCGCGATCGTGGTCGAGAAGGACAACAAGCCGCGCTGGCAGCACGCCAGGCTGGAGGATGTCAGCGAACGCGAGGTCGCGAGCTATTTCGAGAGCCTGGGCGCGCGAGAACTGACTTTCGCCTAGAAGCGCCCGCTGGCCGCTCTTGACGCCCCAGGCGGCGAATCATGCGCCATGGCGCTTCGCCGTGCCCGGTTCGTAACGGCGGTCCGCCCCATATGGGATGACCGCCACAATCGCGAATGTCTGCATTTGGGGGCAAAGCGGACATGCCAATGACATGCCGCCGCTTCCGCTTTTGACCCATGGCGGACATGCTACCTGCAAGCCCGAATATCCCGGCTCATGGTCGTCGCAAGGGCCTAGCGAGCTCAAAACCAACGGCCGACCATATCGCCATCCAAGATGCGCTATGCTCGTAAGGCTGCCGACCGGGTCGTTCCGGGGGTGATCGGGGTACGTCGATGGATGAAGTAATAATTGCGCGCGCGCTGCACGTCCTTGCCGTCGTTCTATGGATCGGCGGCGTGGCCTTCGTGACGACCGTGTTGCTGCCGGCTGTTCGCCGCCTCAAGGCGCCCGAGGAGCGTCTGGAACTGTTCAACGCCATCGAGCGGCGATTTGCGTGGCAGGCGCGGGCTACGACGCTGCTGACGGGACTCACCGGACTGGACATGCTCATTCGGTTCGATCTTTGGAACCGCTTCTTCTCCCTCAGCTATTGGTGGATGCACGCGATGGTTCTGACATGGTTCATTTTCACCGTGATGCTGTTCGTCGCCGAGCCGCTGATCCTGCATCGCCGGCTGATTTTGCGGGCTAAGGTTGATCCCGAAGCAACCTTCAGACGCGTGCAGAGGCTGCATTGGCTGCTCCTGACGCTAAGTCTGATCACGGTCGTGGGCGCCGTCGCCGGCAGCCACGGTTTGCTTCTATTCAAATGATCGATAGCAGCGTCCTAGGCTCCATCGCAGCGATGTCCGCTTTTGGCACAAAGCGGATATGCGGCAAAGTGCCAATGACTCGGTCACGTCGTTCGCAAGCGTGGCGAACGGCCGCGCTGGTCACCTGCAATGATTGTGATTATCCGCTTGCCCGCCGATCGTCGATTTTATTGGCCACCTCTTCACAAACCTCCGCCAACTCGAGAAACTCTTGCTTGATGAACGGTTCCTCCGCCTTCTCAGCAAGCTCTCGGTATTTGGCCGCTTGTTCTCGTAGATAATCAGAATAGTGAAACATGTGACGATGCCCAGCTCATATTTTATCAATGAGAGATGCCCAAGTGCGACGATCAGCTTAGCTGTGTGGGCTGTCTTTAGGAATATGACCTTTGCCAACCAGTCGGATAGTCCGCTTTTGGGGGTAAACCGGACATTCCAATGTCATGGTGGGCTACGATTTCTTCGAGGGCATCCGCGCGATCGTGGTCGAGAAGGACAACAAGCCGCGCTGGCAGCACGCCAGGCCGGAAGACGTGAGCGAGCGCGAGGTCGAAGGATATTTCGAGAGCCTGGGCGCGCGAGAACTGAATTTCGCTTGAGGGCGCTCCGCTAGCCGCCCTTGACGCCCCAGGCGGCGAAGATCTTGTCGATGCCGGGATCGAGCTGCTTGGCCGACGCGATGTCCGCGTCGCCCCCGGCCTTGTCGTTTTTCAAGCGCTTGGCCAAGCCCCGGCCATAGAGCGAGCTGACGCGCTCGGGATTGACCGCCAGCGCGGCGTCGTAATCGGCTATGGCCGCCGCCGCCTGTTTCAGCTTGAGATAGACGAAGCCGCGGCTGTCGAGCGCGTTGTCGTCGCCGGGACGGAGCTTGAGCGACTGGTTGCAATCCTGGAGCGCCGGCTGCAACTGGCCGAGCACGGCGCGGTCGAAGCAGCGGTTGTTGAGCGTGGCCGGGTCGTCCGGATCGAGCGCGAGCGCCTGGCCGTAATCCGCTATCGCGAGCGCGCGCTTGCCCTTGCCGTCATAGGCGTTGCCGCGATCGATATAGGCGTCGGCATAATTGGGGATGAGCTTGATCGCTTGGGTGAGATCGGGAATGGCGTCGTCGAAACGGCCGGCGGCGATATAAGCGTCGCCGCGGTGGTAATAGGCCTTGGCGAAGCCCGGATAGAGCGCGATCGCCTGGCCGTAATCGGCGGCCGATTTATCGTATTGCTGCAGATTGTCGTAGACCAGGCCGCGATTGAAGAAGGCGGTGGCGTAATTCGGGTCGAGCTTGACCGATTGGTTGCAATCGGCGAGGGCGGCGTCGTATTGGCCCTGGTCGTCGTTCAAGGCGCAGCGCGTGGCGAAGGCGTCGGCGTTGGCGGGATCGAGCTTGATCGCCTGGTCGCAATCGGCGCCGGCCGGCGTGTATTGGCCGTCGGCGCCATAGGCGGCGCAGCGGCTGGCATAGGCGATGGCCAGGCTCTCCGGCGTTCCCTTATAGACCTCGATGATCAAGCCGCAGGCGGCGATGCGCTGGTTGGGGCTGGCGGCATCGTCGCGGCATAGCGCGGCCGCCTGGGCCGGGCTGGGCAGCACGATCGTGGCCGGGGCCGTGGCGGAAGCGGACGGCTTCGCCGGAGCCAGGGCCGGGGAGGGCGCGGGGGCAACAGCCGGGGCGGACGTTGGGGAAGGAGCGGGAGATGCTGCCGGAGCGGGCGCCAGGGCAGGAACGGGCGCCGGGCTTTGCGCCACGACTGGGCCGGCTAAAGCAAGCACCATCAAGCCCGCCAGCGGCATTTTCCAATTCTTCAAGCGCCTGCCCCTTTTGATTGCCCGCCAACCGAAGACCTGGGGCGATAGCTAACGAAGCGCCGCGGAGAAGGCAAGGCACTAAGAACCGGGGGCCCGTGTCCCGGATTGAGCCGGAACCTACGCCATCTACGCGGCGATGATGACTTTCAGCGCAGGTGTAGCCGCGGCGCGTCATGCGGGGCGGGAGCATGCGCGGTTTTCCAATGCGTTTCTTTCGGCAGGCGGCATCCGGAAACCCAAGCCACCGATGTATCGACACCATACCCATTCTCGCTACGTGTCGAATCAATTCTGTCTGATACCGGACAATGGCATTGCCTCAATCACCCAAAGAGCATAGCGTTCTCGAATGACCGGCCCGTGGCCGCCCTCGATATGAATTCAGCCTGACGAATTGTCTGGCTTAGACGCGGCCAGGTCACGATCCTCAACCGCCGCGCCTTGGAGCGCCGCTCCTGCGAATGCTACGGCGTTTCCAAGCGGGAGTTCGATCGTCTGCTCGGCGGCCGGGCGGCGCGGTAAGACCGACCTACGCTTTCGCGAGCGTTCCGGGCCAAGGAGAGAATGATGTACACCCACATCCTGATACCCACGGACGGGTCGGAACTCGCCGAAAAGGCCGTCAAGCACGGCATTGCCCTGGCCAAGCGGATCGGCGCCAAAACCACCGCGCTGACGGTGTTGCCGCCTTTTCACATGCTGTCGACCGATACGCAGATGCTCGAGGACACGCCGGCCCAGTACAAAACCCGCATGCGGGAACACGCCAAGCAAACGCTTGGCGCCGTGGCGGCGGCGGCGAAAGCGGCGGGCGTCGCCTGCGAGACGGTCTCGGTCGAGGACGAGCACCCCTACCGGGCGATCATCGACACCGCCAAGTCGAAAGGCTGCGACCTGATCGTCATGGCCTCGCATGGCCGCCACGGCATCTCCGCGATCGTGCTCGGCAGCGAGACGGTCAAGGTGCTGACGCATTCGAAAATCCCGGTTCTGGTCCATCGCTAGAGGTGACGCAATGAATCCATTGCATTGGACGCGCGAGCATCAACTCGCCTTGGCCGTCATGAGCGCGTTTGGCGCGCCGGCGCGGAATTGGCTACCGGGGTAAACCGAAGCGCGGCCATGACCGGAATTTTCGCGGGTTCCGGGAGTTCCGCGAAGGGACTACTATGCCGCCGGGAGCAGGCTCATGAAAATCGATTCCGACGATTTCCGCGTGCGCGAAGGCGACACGGTCAAGCTGAAGAAATGGCCGACGCGCGTGAAACCGGTTTACAAGTCGAAGGACCAGTATCACGAGATGCTGGCCGATCACATCCGGCGCCTGAGCGATAAGCAGCAATTGCTCTACGGCGCCGACCGCTACGCCGTGCTGTTCATCTTCCAGGCGATGGACGCGGCGGGCAAGGACGGCTCCATCCGGCACGTGATGTCCGGCGTCAATCCGCAGGGTTGCCAGGTGTTCAGCTACAAGCATCCGAGCGCCCAGGAGTTGCAGCACGATTTCCTCTGGCGCACCACCCGCGACCTGCCGGAGCGCGGCCACATCGGCATCTTCAACCGCTCCTATTACGAGGAGGTGCTGATCCTGCGCGTGCATCCCGAGATCCTGCGCGGCGAGGGGCTGTCGCCCGAGGCGGGCGACGATGAATCGATCTGGAACGGACGCTACCGTTCGATCGTCAATCTGGAGAACCACCTCCACCGCAACGATACGCGCATCGTCAAGTTCTTCCTGCATCTCTCGAAGGAGGAGCAGCGCCGGCGCTTCCTCGCGCGGATCGACGAGATGGACAAGAACTGGAAATTCAGCCTCGACGACATCAAGGAGCGGAAATTCTGGAAGCATTACATGAAGGCCTACGAAAAGTGCCTTTCCGCGACCAGCACGAAAAACGCGCCCTGGTATGTCGTGCCCGCCGACGACAAGGAAAACACCCGGCTGATCGTGTCGCAGATCGTCCTCGACACGCTCGATGGGCTGAAGATGAGCTACCCGAAGACGGGCGCAACACGGCGCAAGGAGCTGGCGGCGATCCGCAGGCAGCTCGAGAAACAGGGGAAGGGATGAAACCGTCCCGAACGGAAAAACAGGCTAATGCGGAGGCATGACATGGATAAGACCGGCTTGCATCCAGGGCTGGAGGCGCGGCTGACGGCTTTGGCCGCGCGCATCGCCACGCTCAAGCGGAAGATGAGTCAAGCGGAAGGGCTCGAGAAGATCGAGGCGTTCGGCGAGATCGAGGAACTGGAGCGGCGTTACAAGACGCTTGAGGACCGGCTGCGCATGCTCAATCGCGAGGGCCCGGGTTTCCGGCAGGACATGAAGGCGGAAATCGAAAAGGTGACCGACGATCTGACCGGCACGGTCCAGGATTTCACGATGTGGATCGATTCGGGTTACCACCCCGACCGGCGTCCGAAACCGCCGGCCAAATCCTAGCCGCGCGCGCGGAGTTGGACGGGATTTCATTCCGCCCCGGTTCGGGAAATCAAACCACCAAGAGGCCGACATGGCGCAGAAAAAACCGGTGACGAAGAAAGCCCATGCCAAGAAAGTCCATGGCAAGAAAGCCCCGGCCCAAGCGGCGGGGATGAACGCCGCCGGCCTGACCGAAGCCGAGGCGAAGCGGCTGCTTGCCCAATACGGCGAGAACGCGCTTGCCGAGCATCACGTCAGCGCTTTCGAGCGTCTCGCCCATTTCTTCTGGGGGCCGATCCCCTGGATGATCGAAGTGGCGGCGGCGCTCTCGGCCGTGCTCCGGCATTGGGCCGACCTGGTCATCATCCTGGCGATGCTGTTCATCAATGCGGGGGTCGGCTTCTGGCAGGAATTCAAGGCCGACAACGCCATCGCGCTGCTGAAGCAGCGGCTCGCGCTCAAGGCGCGCGTCAAGCGCGACGGCGTTTGGAAGGACATCGAGGCGAAACTCCTGGTCCCGGGCGACGTCGTGCTGGTGAAGCTCGGCAACATCGTTCCCGCCGATCTGAAGCTGATCGACGGCGCTTATCTCAGCGTCGACCAGTCGGCACTGACCGGAGAATCCTTGCCGGTCGACAAGAAGGCCGGCGACGTGGCCTATTCCGGCTCGGTTGCCAAGCAGGGCGAGATGTCCGGCATCGTCACGGCCACCGGCATGAAGACCTATTTCGGCAAGACCGCCCATCTCGTCGAGCAGGCAAAGACGGTCTCGCACTTCCAACGCGCCGTGCTGCGCATCGGAAATTTCCTGATTCTGGTGACGGTCGGCCTGGTTCTCGTCATCGCGCTGGCGGCGCTTTTCCGCCGCGACCCGGTGATCGAAACCATACAGTTTGCACTCATTCTGACAATTGCATCGATCCCGGTCGCTCTGCCGGCCGTGCTGTCCGTCACCATGGCGGTCGGCGCCGAAAAACTGGCGGCATTCAAGGCGATCGTCTCGCGTCTGGTCGCGATCGAAGAGATGGCGGGCATGGACATACTGTGCACCGACAAGACCGGCACGCTGACCAAGAACGAGCTGACCCTGGGCGATCCGGAGCCGGCCAAAGGCGTCACGCGCGACGATCTCATTCTCGCGGCGGCCTTGGCGTCGCGGCGCGAAGCGCCCGACGCCATCGATGCGGCGATCCTGGCCGGCGCCCCTCCCGCCAAGGCCCTCAGCCAATATTCCGTGAAGGCCTTCCATCCCTTCGACCCCGTGGCGAAGCGGGCCGAGGCGGAAATCGAGCAAGGCGGCCGGCATTTCAAGGTCACCAAGGGCGCGCCGCAGGTGATCGTCGACCTCTGTGCACCGAGCGCGAAGCAGCGAAAAGCGATCGACGCGAGCGTCGAGGGCGACGCGGCCAAGGGATTCCGCACCTTGGGCGTTGCGCGCGCCGATCAATCCGGCAAGTGGCGCTTTCTCGGACTTTTGCCGCTGTTCGATCCGCCGCGGGACGATTGCGCCGAAACCATCGCCAAGACCCGCGCCATGGGCGTCGCCATCAAGATGGTGACGGGCGACGACGTGGCGATTGCGAAACAAATCGCCGGACAGCTCAAGCTCGGCCAGAACATCGTCGTCGCCGATACGATCTTCGGCAAGGGCGCGCCCGCCGATCCGCTGCCCGCCATTCTCGCCGCCGACGGCTTCGCGCGCGTTTTCCCGGAACACAAGTACAAGATCGTGAAGGCGCTCCAGAGCACGGGCCATATCATCGGCATGACCGGCGACGGCGTGAACGACGCGCCCCCGCTCAAGCAGGCGGATGTCGGCATCGCGGTCAGCGGGGCGACCGATGCGGCGCGCGCCGCGGCCGATCTGGTGCTGACGGCGCCCGGTCTCCTGGTGATCACGACCGCGATCGTGGAGGCTCGCCGCATCTTCGAGCGCATGAACGGCTACGCCATGTACCGCATCGCGGAGACGATGCGGCTTCTGCTGTTCATGACGGCGAGCATCCTGATCTTCAACCTCTATCCGGTCACGGCGATCATGGTCGTGCTGCTGGCCTTGCTCAACGATCTGCCGATCATGATGATCGCCTACGACAACGCGCCCGTCGCATCGCGTCCGGTGCGTTGGGACATGACGCGGGTTCTCACCATCGCCTCGGCGCTCGGCGGTTACGGCGTGATCGAGAGCTTCGGCATGTTCTGGATCGTGCGAGACTATCTCGGACTATCCTTGCCGGTTATTCAGGCGCTGATCTTCCTCAAGCTGCTGGTTTCGGGTCACATGACGATCTATCTGACGCGCAACAAGGGCGCGATCTGGGAACGCCCCTGGCCGAGTTTGAAGCTCGTCATCCCTTGCGAGACGACCCAGCTCGCCGGCACGCTGGTCGTGGTCTATGGCGTGTTCATGGCGCCCACCGGCTGGCCTTACGTGCTCATGGTCTGGGCCTATGCGATCGTGTCGTTCTTCGTGGCGAGCGCGATCAAGATCGGCGCGTACCGGCTGCTGGATCACCGCGCCGCCCGGCAAGCCCGTCATCTCCAACGCGTCGAGGGACATATCGCAGCATGAAAAAGCCATCCGTCAAATCCTCCGAGCTGTCGCTGATGAGCGTCCCGGCGTTCTGGCCGATGGCCATGGCGACGGCGATGATGGAGGAGGGAACCGAGCTTTACGCCAAGAACCTCAAATTCGCCGAGGAAGAGATCAAGATTCACGGCGAGTTGAGACCCACCCTCGCCACGCCCAACCGGCTGCGCCTCGATCTGCGGACCATGGCGTTGCGCGATTACGGGAAACCGGGCGGAATTCCGACCCTGGTCGATGCGCCTCATGCCGGTCATACCGCCGTCATCGCCGATTATCACAAGGGCCAGAGCCTGGTGGAAACGCTGCTCGCCAACGGCATCGGCCATGTGGCGCTGACTGACTGGAAATCCGCCACCGAGGACATGAAGGATTTCGACATCGACAATTACCTCGCCGAGGTCGTGGTCGCGATCGACGATCTCGGCGGCCGCGTCAATCTGGTCGGGCTGTGCCAGGGCGGCTGGCTGTCGGCGATGATCGCCGCGCGTTTCCCGGACAAGGTGAACTCGCTCGTGCTCGCCGGCGCGCCCATCGACACCGACGCCGGCAACGGGCCGATCAAGCGCATGGTCCAGGAATCCCCCGTCTCGTTTTACCAAGAGCTGGTGGGGCTCGGCGGCGGCCTGATGAAGGGCAAATTCATGCTCCAGGGCTGGAAGAACATGCACCCCGGGCAGCACTACATTCAGGATCACATCGATCTCTACGAGCACATCGACGACCCGGCCTATCTGGCCAAGGAAGAGACCTTCGAGAGCTGGTACGAAAACCCGATCGACCTGCCGGGGCGCTGGTACCTCCAGGCGATCATCCAGCTGTTCAAGGAGAACCGGCTCGCCAAGGGGATTTTCGTCGGGCTGGGCCGGAAGCTCAACCTGCGCAGCATCACCTGCCCGACCTACCTGCTGGCCGGCGCCGACGACGACATCACGACGCCCGAGCAGGTTCTCGATGCCGTAAAATATATCGGGACGCCGAAGGACCGCATCGTTCAGAAAACGGTGCCGGGCGGCCATATCGGGCTGTTCATGGGCGCCCGCACGCTCAAGGAGGATTGGCCGCCGATCGCCCGGTGGATAGCCGCCCGGTAGAGCCGGTTCGAGCCGCGTCGTGGTTCAGCCGCGCCGGACCCGCTTTTTCCGTTTGAGCGGGCGGTTGCGGTCGGCGGCGATGAGATGCGTGACCTTGGGCGTGCCCTTGACGTGAAAACGCCAAACCGCGTTTTGAACCACGCGATCGGCGTTGGTCACGCGCCGGTGCTGGCGCAAATGCTCGAGCCAGGATTCCACCAGGAAAGTTTCCACGATCCGGCCATCTTCGGCGGCATCCTCGAACACCCTCCAGCGATAGGCGCCGTCGCGCCGGCGCTCCTGGCCGAGAGTTTCCAGCGCCGCGAGGAAACGCGCGCGGTTTTTGGGATCGATCCGGTATTCGACCGAAACCAGCACCGGTCCGCTATCGAGATCGATATCGTGGGTGGTGACCGGCGCGGACCAATGCATGGACGGCGCCAGATCGATGCCGAGCGCGGTCTGCAATTTCCATCGCCCGGTGAACGCCAAGGTCAGCAACATTCCGGCCGCGGCGATGTAATGCGCGGCCGGCAGGCCCAAAACCCCGCCCAGCTTCCCCCAGATGACGCTGCCGACGCTCAACGCGCCGAACATGACCGTGACGTAGAGCGCGAGGCCGCGGGCACGCACCCATTCCGGCAGCGCGACCTGGGCGGACACGTTGAGAGCCGAGAGCACGGCGATCCATGAAATGCCGGCGATCAGACACGCGGCCAGCGCGGTGGCGGGATCGCGGGCCAGGCCGTAGAGCGTCATGGCGAGAGCGGTTCCGGCCGTGCCCGCCGCCGCCAGGAGATCAGGCCCCAGCCGTTGCCGCAGCCACGGCAGGACGAAAGCGCCGATCAGGGCGCCGCCGCCGATGGCGCCGAGCAGCGCGCCGTAAAGTTCGGGGCCGCCGGCGATCTGGTTGCGCGCGACCAGCGGCAGCAGCGCCCAATAGGCGCTGGCGAAAAGGAAGAAGCCCACCACCCTGATCAGGGTGGCGCGCAAATGCGGATTGTTCCGCGCGTAGCGCAGGCCGAGGCGATTGGCGTTGACGAAGCGTTCGGCGGGCAGGCGCCACGCGGGTTTTTGCGGCGAACGCCACCAGATCATTCCCGCTATGACGCCGATATTGCTGACGGCATTGATCCCGAACGGCCATACGATTCCCCAGGCCCCGACGATGATGCCGCCCAGAGCGGGGCCGATGACGCGGCTGATGTTGAAGTTGACGCCGTTGGCGACGATCGCCGGCAGCAAGTCGCGCTTGGTCACCAGCGCCGGCACGATCGCCTGCCACGCCGGGGCTTCCAACGCACCGGCGACGCCCGCGAGAAAAGTGAAGACCAGCAGGGTCACCGGCGTGACATCGCCGATCCAGACCAGGTAGGCGAACACCGCCGAGATCGCGGTTATCAGTATCTCGACGCCGATCAGGAACCGCCGCCGGTCGACGATATCGGCCAACGCGCCCGCGGGCAGCGCGAACAGGAACATCGGCAGGCTGGTGGCGACCTGGACCAGCGACACGGTAAAGGGGTCCGGATCGAGACTGGTCATCAGCCAGCCGGACGCCGCGCTGTACATCCAGCCGCCGACATTGGAGACGAGGGTGGCGGTCCACAACACCGTGAAGGCGCTGTGACGGAACGGACTCCAGGGAGAGCCCGAGGTCGCAGCCATGGATGCGGCGGGTTTCGCGACCGCTCGACGCCGTTTCATGGGCCTACTCGCCGCGGAATTTTATCGCGGCGTGGGTGCCGTCACAGAACGGCTTGTTGCTGGACTGGCCGCAACGGCAAAGCGTGACGCGGTTGCGCACCTCATAGGCGAAACCGTCGGCGGCGACCACGGCAATTCCGCCGCGCAGCCAGAGCGGGCCGCTGCATTGCTGCGCCGGGTCCTCGATCAGGCCGATCGAGACCGGCAATTTCGGCTCCAGCGGCTTCCCCGCCGCCTTGTCCCAAGCCACCAGGCGGCCGGCCGGGCAATTTTCCACTTGCCGGACGAAACTCGCACGTATCCGGGGTTCGTCGCTGCGCGCGACCTGGTTCCACACCTTGCCGTGCGGATCGCAGAAACGCCCGAACGCGCACAGGCTCTCCGCATCGGTGAGCGCCAGGACGGGGCCGTCGAGCAGTTGCGCCTGCTTGAGATAAGGCTCGCGGCTGGCGGTTTCCGTTCCGTCGAACTTGATTCGCGTATGCGTGCCGTCGCAGAACGGCTTCTTCTTCGATTGGCCGCACCGGCACAGCGCATAGGTTTCCTGCGCCGGGAAGGTCTTGCCCTCCCGCCAGGTCTCGGAACCGCCCTCTTCATCCGTGACGATGGTCTGCCGGGAAAGCGGGATTTTTCCCGAAACGCGATAGGGGCCGTCTTTTGAAATCACGACGCGGACGCCGGTTTTGCTTTCGGCCATGGATCAGCTTTCCTGTATGAGAACGTTCGGCACGATCGTTCGCCAATTCTTCAATCGTCTAGCCGTGAAAGAAAAGATAAACCGCGCGATAGGGAACGCGGCGTTCGGCGCCCCGTTGATCGGCGGCACAGCCCGATTGCGGCGCCAGCCCGCCGCTGGTTTCCACGCGCAGGATGTAGTTCACGTCCGAGAAAATCCCGTTGCCGCGATGCGAGGCGGCGCGCAACAGCAGCCAGGGGATCGCGCCGGCCTGCGGCGCCGGCGAATTGGCGACGACTTCGCCGACCACCGCGCTGCCGTCGGCCCCCTGCCAGGTCGGGCCGGCGAAATGCGTGCCGGCTTCCCGGCCCGAAGCGTCGAACAGCTTTGCCTCCGGCCCCTTGAGGCGCCAGGCGAAGCCGCCCTCGGCGGCGGCGCAGACATAGACCTGCACCCCTTCGGCGGCAAAACGCAACGCGGCGGCGGTTTTCGCCATCTCCGGATCATAGCCGGGTTGTCCGATATTTGCCTATACTTGCCCGATCGGCATGAGCGGGGCGCGTGCGAAGGATGCGAAAGATTTTGATCGGCCTGGTCTTGGTGCTCGCGGCGTTCCCGGCTTGGGCGCAGAACACGGATGCGCAGAGCAAAGAGCAGCAGAAGAATGCGGAGCAGGCCAAACAGGATGCAATCAGAGCGGAAAACTGGGCTCAGTGCACGAGCGACGACCCCGATCTCAGGATCAGCGGCTGCAGCGCGATCATCCAGCGGGGCAACGAGAGCATGGTCAGCCTTTCCATGGCCTACAACAATCGCGGCATCGCCTATAACAGCAAGCACCTCTACGACAAGGCGATAGCCGACTACACCACGGTGATGGCTCTCTCGCCCAATAACGCCGGGGTCTTCATCAACCGCGCCTGGGCCTATCACCTGGCGGGCCGGGACACGGAAGCCCTGCCCGACGCCAACAAGGCGATCGATCTGGCGCCGCGGAGCGCCAGCATCATCGAAACCAGGGCGGAGATCTACGAGAAGCTCGGCCAACGCGATCAGGCGATTGCGGATTACCGCGCGGCGTTACGGCTTGATCCAGATGACGGCCGGTCGCAGCAGGGCCTGCAGCGTCTCGGGGTTGCGCCTTAGGTCCCCGGTTTTGAAGACGGGGGCCGTTTTGACGGCGGAAAATACCACATAGTGGATACGTAGATTCCCGCATATCGGATACGTAGTTTTCCGCATTTATGGCCGGAGGGCGTTTGCGCTACCCAATCTTCGCCGTGGAGTTTTCACCGGCGGTTGCGTTAATATCCATGGGTATTCATCCAATGAATCCATGAGATATTGAGGGGGAACAGGATGAAGGGGCAAGCTTTGTACCGAAAAAGTTTCGCGATGAACGGCGCCGAATCCATTTCGATGTCGCCGGCAATCTTCAATCAACGGGAAAAGCGCCGGCGTTCGCTCTTCTCCCGCACCTGGGGCGAATTGATTCCCAAGGTTTTCGAGGATGTGCCGAAATATTACCGGCCGGGCAACATCGTCGCGAGCCTGGGCTTGTGGGAAATTTGGGTTTGGCAGTTCGTCAGGACGATCAAGCTGGAACCCGGCTACAAGGTGCTCGACGTCTGCGCCGGCACCAACGACATCGGCATCCGGCTGTTGCGCAAGGAGCCGAAGATTTCGGTCACCGCGATCGACCGCAGCCGGAACATGCAGGAAGAAGGCCAGCGCCGCGCCCGGAAATACGGCGTTCGCATCGAGAGCGTGATTCACGACGTGCATGAACTGCCGTTTCCGGATAATTCATTCGACGTCATCACGCTGCAGGCCGCGTCGCGTCATCTGCGGCTGGACAAGGTATTGCCCGAGATCCTGCGCGTGCTGAAGCCGGGCGGGGAATTCTATCATTGCGACATGCTGAAACCGAGCAACCGCGTGGTCGAATGGTTTTATCTGCGCTTCCTGCGCCTGTCGCTGGCCTGGACCTCGTGGATTTTCGGATCGACCGAAGCGTCCCGGCAATGCCGCGGCTATTTCAAGGATGCGATCTCGAATTTCTACACGCCGGAAGAGCTGTCCGAGGTGTTTCGCCTGGTCGGCTTCAGCAACGTGACCTGCGAAAAGAGCATCTGGGGCGGCATGGTCGGCTATCACAAGTCGAAATAGCCGCCGCCGCTAACGAATCTCGACCAAGGGCAACGCCGCGATGCGTTCGTACTGCGCGCGCCAATCGCGGGCGGGGAGAACGTCGTCGCCGGCGGCGTCTTTATAGGGGCGCGTCGCTTCGTTGAAGTCGCCGTCGTTGTTCCGGAAAGTTTCGCCGCGCAAGCCCTCGGCGAAGCCAGCCGGAAATTCCGCCGGATCGATGAAGAAGGCGTTGACGCCGCTCTGCTCGACCGCGACGAAGGCGTATCCGTGGGCCGCGAACAGCGACCGCCAGCCGCCGATCGAACAGCCGTAATAAAGGCCCGATTGGTGCATCGCCCAACGATCGAAACCCGGCGTGTCGGGAACCGACACGGCACGCTCGGGCCCGAACACCGAATTGTATTCCACCACCCAGATCTTCGGCCGGCAGCCGAGCTTTAGGATCCGGGAGGCGACATGATAATCGATGCCGTCGATGTCCAGGCTGAAGACGTCCGGCGCGCGAAAGGGACACATCTTCAACAGCGCCGGCACGGAGTCCGGATCGACGAAGCGGTTGACCACATGGACGTTCCAGATCGTCTTGGCGATGGCCGCGCGCGCCTGCCGGCAAAGCGCCGGATTGCCTTCGACCCACACGCCGCCATAGGACCGGGCGAAGGCCAGCCAGGCGGTGCAGTTTTCGATCCCGTTCGCTGCGCCGATCTCGAAAAAAAAGCGGGCCGGGTTCAAGAGGCGGCTGCACAGATAATCGACGATGCCGTCTTCGCCGTGCTGGCTGAAGCCGTAGAACTCCCAGCTCCGCGGCTCTTTCGGGTCGATGACGCGAAGCGGCGCGGTGGCCGCCGCCCGCGTCAGCGCCAGGCCGATCTGCGCCCTGAGCGGCGCCGGGCCGAACGGTTCCGCCCTTGTCTTGCGGTTGCCGAGCGCTTTTGCCAGACGACGAAACATCGATTTGCCCCCGCGGCATCCATCCGCGCGCCAATTTATGCCGGCCCTGATGTCGGCTCCCTTAAAATGGGGCGCGGTTTCCCGATATGCTTACCCGAAGGTTAAACCGGGGCGGGACGGTGCGCCCGGATTTCCCGGCAATGCGCCGATTCCTCGCCGAGAGTGCGAGGGATATTTCGCTTAAATAAAGTCTTAACCCGGCAGAGCGTAATCTTGGCCCTGGAATTCAGTTTCAAGCCAAGGCCGAGGCAACAATGCAAACCGCCTATATGGACGTGATCGCGCTGGTCGAACGTCTCCACCGCCAGTTCCTCGAAGTGATCAAGCTCGAGCTCGACACCAACGGCGTCCACGACATCAACAACGTGCAGGCGATGATCCTCTACAACATCGGCGACCTCGAGATGACGGTCGGCGAGTTGACGCTGCGCGGCTGCTATCTCGGCTCCAACGTCTCCTACAACGTCAAGAAGATGCTCGAGAACGGCTATATCGTGCAGGAGCGTTCGCCGCATGACCGCCGTTCGGTGCGCGTCCGCCTGACCGAAAAGGGCTTGGCGCTGCACGACAAGGTCAACAAGATGCACGACCGCCACATCGGCGCGCTCGGCCAGGGCGTGGTCTCGGCCGAGGACCTCGCCAACGCGCACAAGACGCTGCGCCGGCTCGAGCGCTTCTGGACCCAGACGGTCGAACTCGGCTCGCGCAATTTGGCCTTCACCTCGGCCGCGTAACTCACCTTATCCTTTGGCAAGAAATCGGCCGGTCCTTGGCGGGACCGGCCGATTTGCTTTCAATTCACCGCGCCGATCCGGACCAGCCACTGTTTCGCGGCCGCGTTCAGCGCTGCCAGAACCCCGGCATCGTCGGGCAGGACGTGGCCGCCCGGCAGCGTGACGATGGTCCGGGAAGCGGGCGCAAGCCGGTCCAATAACGCCGCCGCTCGCTCGGGGAT
>Ga0187855_10001692_pt1 | contig 17222 bp, 10 predicted proteins | sample June2016WEW_8_10_2_FD_132969 | JGI IMG/M metagenome (GOLD analysis project Ga0187855, IMG submission 132969) | Peatland microbial communities from SPRUCE experiment site at the Marcell Experimental Forest, Minnesota, USA - June2016WEW_8_10 | ecosystem: Environmental > Terrestrial > Soil >...
AAACGCCGCCTACTCTGTGGCAAACTTCAAGCCAAAGACACGAAGGCAGAAAAACACTTCCTTGTAAAGCCTTCTCTTAAAAAAAGCCGCTTCGCTTCCAATATCAATCACTTTATTGCCAGGAGCATTGTTATGAAGGTTAAAGACACTGGCAGGGTATCGCTCTCGAAGATCTGAGCGGTATCTGAGACAGAATCACGTTTCACCATCGGGTGGTGTCGCCCATATCGACCGCATCACGTCTGCCGTATTTCTGGCCATAACTTATGCCGCAAATAATGCCTTAGACTCAGACCAGATTTAAGTTTTGCCGTGCAGGCATTTGACAAGGAATACTTTGTAACATCGATATATGTATATTTGTGTAACAAGTGGGGCATTAATACATTAGACTAGAGACTAAGAAAAAGAATATAATGGAAAATACTAAATGCTCCATGAACTTCCAGGAAATATGCATAGTTCCTCCGTCCGGTGAAGAACATAGATATTAGACCACAATAGATCTGGTTCAATTCCGGTAACTTTCATGAGCTAGAGTTTTGACCAAATGAACAAACCTACATACAGTCTAAACGCTTTCTGGATTTTATTTGGCGCAATTTTGTTTATTTTAATAACAGACTTACTAATTATTTTCAATATTCCGATACTCCGACAAATAACTTCATTTATTTTTCTCACATTTTTACCGGGGCTGCTTTTAATTTATATTCTAAAGTTGCAAAAGCTAAAGTTAGTCGAGAAATTTGTTTTTTCCATTGGACTCAGCATCTTTTTGTTAATGTTCATCGGCCTTTTGATGAATTACTTGTACCCGCTATTTGGTTACAAAGCACCTTTGTCCGCGGAGTCATTGTTAATCACCCTGAGCGCCGTAACCTTAATTTTTTGTGTTGTCGCCTTTATTCAAAACTGGCCTTCGCTTTCGTTGAACTTTGGTGGTCTAAAATTAAACATCAGAGAAAAATTCTATCTGCTGGTGCCCGCGATATTCCCGTTATTGTCGATAATTGGAATGAGACTGATGAATGTTACATCAAACAATATAATAATTGTGATCCTCTTATTATCTATTCCTGGTTACGCCATCTTTTTGGGGATTACACATGACAAACTTCCTGAGAAAATAGCTACACCGGCGATTCTTTGCATTAGCATCGCCATAATCCTGCTGGTCGCACTGCGCTCAAATTACATCATTGGTTACGATGCCAATACCGAATACTATATTTTTCAACGAACATTCGAGAGCGGCCGGTGGATGCTTGTTACTGACGCACCTTTGGACACCTGCTTGAGTATTTCTATTCTGCCAACCATTTATCAGTCTTTTCTCAATATAAATTCGCAGTACCTTTTCAAGATTCTTTATCCCCTGCTTTTCTCCATCTCCCCGTTGATAATATATCTTATTTGCCGGAAATACGTTAATGTCTTTTATTCATTCCTGGCAGCGTTATTTTTCATGTCGCAATATTATTTTTTAAATGCGGAAATGGCCGCCCGGACTGTTATCGCGTTACTATTTTTTGCATTGTCAATTATGGTGATATTCCATGATCGGCTCAGAACTTTTGACAAATATTTGTTATTCTTTATTTTCTCGACAGCCATAATTCTGTCGCACTACTCCACTGCTTTTATTAGCCTCGGCATCTTTGTTGTGACCTGGTTAATCGCAACCTTGATGCGAAAAATAATGTCATCACGTCTACGATCCAATTCAGTTCTTGACACAACGGATACGATGAATCGTCTAACTCCAGCAATGGCTCATGATAATAACCACCTATCCTTGGGAATGGTTGGATTTTACGTTGTGGTGCTTTGCGTTTGGTACAGTGTCGTTGCTTCTGGAACCACGATTCACTATGTTTTAAGTTTTATTTCTAGCACATTTACGAGCCTACACAACTTCTTTGATATAGCGAGCAGGGGCAGCGCAGCTGTAATCTTTGGGTCGGGACTTAAATCTTTTCCTCAAAAAATTAATTTCATTTTCTCTTGGTTAACCATTATTGTAGTAGCCATCGGGGTATTCGTAATATTGGTCCAGTACAAAAAAATGACCACGGCACCCGTAGTGAACAAAGGCAGTCCCCCACCATTTCTGCTTCAGCAATTTGATCTAGAATTTTTAATTTTTGCGCTAGTATGTTGCCTGATTCTAGCAGTTTCAGTGGCATTACCTTATGTTTTAGTTGGCTATGATATGGAGCGAACATATCTTCAGGCAATCGTTATTCTGGCCCCATTTTTCATTGTTGGTGGGATTGCATTATCATCTGTTTTGGAAAAAATAACGCGCAAAAACCACGTTTTCCTGGTGACGCTATTAATTTTAGTCCCCTATTTTCTCTGTAATACAGGAATCGTTTATCAGGCGTTCGGTGTGGCCCAATCAATTACCCTGAATTCCACTGGGCAGGATTATGATTACATGGTGGTCCATCCTCAAGAAAGTTATGCGGCACAATGGTTAGGTACATTCGAGGATCAAACGGTACCAGTTTATTCAGATTACTACGGCAAAGTGAAGCTTATTGGCCAAGGGGGCATTTTAGGGGCATTGTATGCAAAAGCTCTGATTGAAAGCGATAAACCTTTTGACGGTTATTTTTTTGTTGGATATACAGGTTTTGTCAATGGGGAGCTCTTGGATTCAAAGATTCAGTGGCACGAAATGAGTGAATATAACAAACAATTTGCCTCAAAGAATCTGATATATTCTGACGGCGGTTCTGGTATTTTCCATTAATTTGCGCCAATCCATAGCTCAATAATTTAATAATACGGAGTGACTGGTGAAACAAGAGGAAGCCTGCAGTAAAAACACTCAGCCCGAATTCATGTCTAAACGGGTGAAAGGAGTATTTTGAGTAAATTGTTGTCGATACTTCTATTTTTATTCATTGCGGGAGCGGTCGGTGCGCTTGTTTATACTGTTGCCAAACCCGTCGGGAATAAACCATTCACGGAATTCAGTATCCTCGGACTTGACAATAGTGCCGACGATTATCCTTCACAATTCAACATTACTGGCAATCAGGCGATTAGTGTTACCTATGACGCCGGTTCCACCACTGAAGGTTGGGGTTACGTGACCGTAGGGATAGTAAATCACGAGAATCGATCAGCTACCTATTCCTTGCAGGTAAAAGTTGATAATGCTCAGGTAGAGGTTAATTACCAAGGGGAGATTTTGCCAGCGTTAGGGCAATTAAATATCCCATCAGGACAAGCCTGGCAGGGACAAATTGGCTTTGTGCCCGGACATGTTGGTGACAATCAAGAGGTGGAATTCTTGCTGTTCAATGGCAACAGCAAAACTCCTGAAAACACGTTACACCTATGGATAAATGTCACGGCAAAGCCTTAGTCGCCATGGGCATCTCCTTTTTCCCGGTTGAAACCAGTTAAAAGAAAATAGGCGGCAAGCCTGCGATAACCTTTATTTTCTGTAAACAACTTGTTCGTGGGAATTTTTTCGGCTGCATGCTTCAGGACAAACCTTACTATGGGACGGAGATAGCTGTTTCATTATATAATACTTGCATGCAATGGATATTTTCCGAATTTCGTCGATTATGGGAGGATGCATTCGGTGTTATTCATTCTCCCGACAAAATAAAATCATTGCTCCGCGTTCCACTTTACTCTAACTCAATTTACATGGTATTGGCCGATGCTGTTGGCGCGCTCTTCGGGTTCGTTTTTTGGGTGGTTGCGTCTCGTCTTTATTCCACGGAGGCGGTCGGTGTATGTTCTGCGCTTATATCGGCAATAGGACTATTGCAACTTATCACCACTTTGGGACTTGGCTACGGATTGATCAGGTTCCTCAAGTCAAGTGATGACCCTGTCAAACTAATCAACTCTGTATTCACTATCATCGCCGTGTTAGCTTTGGTAGTCGCCGGAATCTTTACACTTGGCATGGGTATTTGGTCCCCAAGCCTGAAAATAGTCCGTGAAACCCCGTTTTATCTGCTGGCCTTTTTGTTAGCGGTTCCGATACTGGTTTTGGATGACTCCACTGACAAGACGATGATGGGGGGGCGGCAGGCCAAATTTATTTTCATCCACAACCTCATTTACCCGATATTGAAGTTGGCCTTGCTGGTTGCTTTAGCAACTTTGTTCCGGTCTTTTGGAATCTTTATTGCTTCAACTGCCGCAATGTTTGTCGGCTTATCGGTCAGTTTGTTTTTCTTGGTACCTCGGACTCAACCTGGTTATCGCCCTTATTTTACCGTAAAAAAGAAAGAGATATCGAAAATAATTGGCTTTTCGATATTTAATTACCTCGGTGATCTCTTTTGGAATGTGCCGGGTGTCCTTTTACCGCTGATTGTCATAAATCAGCTCGGTGCATCGATGAACGCATATTTTTACATGGCCTGGGCGTTGGGCAGCGTACTGACATTGATTCCCTCGGTGGTGGCGATGGCTTTGCTGGCTGAGGGTGCTTTTGATGAAACTCAGTTAAAAAATCATGTCCGGCGCGGTCTCAGGATTATGGTGTTGCTTTTGGTGCCATCAATAGTTCTGGTCTGGTTGTTAGCAAATAAATTGCTTATGCTCTATGGCGGTCTTTATGCCCAAAATGCCACAACACTCCTGAGATGGTTAGCAGTTGCCGCCCTTCCGTTTGGAATCAACTCAATTTACTTCGGGATTAAAAGGATACAAAAAGATGTAAAACCGATTATCATACTTGCTGGTTCTGCAGCAGGCATTACGATCTTATGTTCCTATCTGTTAATCCCGAGATTAGGAATTAGCGGTGTTGGGATTGCTTGGTTGTTTGCCCAGAGCGTGATTGCGCTTGTAGTGATTCCGCGGGATATCGCACACTGGCTGGCAGCTAATTAAGGCTCGTCCAACCGATGATTCAAATCTTTTCAAACTTAGTTTGACGCATTTGGGTTAAGATTGGCAAAGTCCGAAAATCGGGAAACAGAGGGAGAGAAAACGAAAATTAAACAGATGCCTTCTTTGAGGCTTCATTGAATTTAAAAAACTTCATCATGACGAATCTGGTTTTACGCGGTATACCATAATGCTCCAAATTGAGCCTGCTTCGCCGCGCAAATCTAGTGCAGATAAACCAAGCCAAAAATTTACCAGAGATGCCGAGGCTGGACAGTTGACGCTCCAGGTGCTTTTGTGAAACTTTCCGCTCAAAACGTTCCCCCAGTGCTCGCACTTTTAAGCGTTGTTCGACTGTCATAGCATGCGATTCAAAGAGCATTCTTTTATTATTGGTGTTCACGTTCTCATTTAGATAAACAGCGGGATCAGCTAAAATCAAGTGCTCTGCCTGCAATGAATCAAATAATTCTGTCCCCGGATACGGGACCGTATTGAAAAATGCCGCCGCTCCTACAGGATATTTTAGTGAGAAATTGAGAGAATTCTGAACCTGTTCCCATGTCTCGCCAGGGAAACCAACGATAAAAAAGAGCATTACAAAATAACCCAGCTCGCAGGCAATCTTGACACCTTCATCAATTTGTTCAGTAGTTTCCCCTTTTTTTATGCTTCGCAGGATCTCATTATTATAGCTTTCGACACCGAAAGCGAGACTATAGAAACCTACGGACTTTAATCGCTCAAGGAATATCCGATCCACTTTGTCCAGCCTCATGCCTTGCCAGGCACTGAAACGAACATTAACCAAATTTTCTTTTTCGATCAAATCGCAGATTCTATATACCCTTTTTATGTCCGCATTAAAGGTATCGTCATTAACGTGAAAATGCCGGTATCCCCGATCATACCAATATTTGAGTTCTTCAATAACGGTTTCCGGACTGCGGGCCCTGAAGTTGCGCCCCATCGTGGTTTTCACTGTGCAAAACGTACAGGCAAAGGGGCACCCTCTGCTTGATATAATACCAATACTTTTTTCAGCATATTTGGTTAGCTCAAACGCTGAAAATTTGGGGAAAGGTAAAGCATCTAGATCAGTGTTAAAAGGGCGGACAGTATTTTCTTTAACCTGACCATTGTCGCGGTAGATCAGGTTCTGAATCGAGTTTAGTGGTTCATTGAGACAGAGCTCCAGCAGAGGGTTTTCTCCCTCATACCGGATGCCTAGGTCGGCCGCACATTCTTCCAGACATCTTTTTCCCCACAATGACACATGTGGGCCTCCTATAACAATGGGTTTTTCTGTGACACCTTTGATGCGGCTGATAAGTTCATAAGCGCGGCGATATCGATAGGTATACAGGCTTAAACCGATGAGATCCGGGTTATATTTATTTATTGTTTTTACCAGGTGTGCAAATTTATAGCCTAAGGTCATGTCAAGCACCATGCATTTGATGCCATGCTGTTCTAACAATTCGGTTATATATCCAATTCCAGGATGGGGATAACTGGGATAACCGTTTTCCCACTGCAAATCAGGGATAATGAACAAAACCCTTTCAAATCGAATTTGTTTTTTAATTTCCATTACCTGATTCCCGCCAATCTATTTTCACAATAAAAACTTCATGCAACAATATCTTTGTAAATCCAAATTCCATTTTACACTGTTCACTTCATTTGTGCCAACTTTTATTACAAAATAGATGTCATCACGCACTTAGACGCCAGAATAGATGATATCTAATTGCGCTGAGGTTCAAATGCGATTCAGTTTTAAAGCCGATTTCGCTGGTCCTCGGATTATGTAAACTTATTATCCATACTTTGAGCTTGATTACACAATCAAGGAAATATCTCGGATCAATCAGCGGGTAAACTTTATCATTTCGCAGCATCAAACATTTAATTTCGTAGGACCTATCAATTCAACTTGTCCTCTTTTTTAAGAAGGTGACGGCGCCTCAGCCAAATAAATAACGCTGTCGCGATTACCAGAAGAGCGCCAATTCCAATGGCTGTCGCCAAAATATACATCCTGACTACCAATGGCCTGGCAAGTACAATGGTATTAACGGGCGTCGAACCTACTTGAGCAGAGCCCCCTTTTTGTGTTACGTGAGTTCTTGCCGTCAACTTGGGAACAGGGATTGAAATTCCCGTCGAGGTGGTTGTTGGAAAAGTCGCAGACGTCGATATGGGCGTCGAGATTGGCAGTATATCAGTTGCTGGCGACGAAGTTCCATCTATTGCGGTGGTCACTGTCGTAGTCGACGTCGACGCTTGAACCCCGTATGTGACCGCATATGTAGTAAAATGCGAGACTTGTGCAGAAACAATATGATTGATTGCATCGACATCGGAGGGCACAACAATCCAAAGATTTTGCGTTACATCATAATACGCAATCTGTAAACTCAATTCTGACACTGTGGAAGGTATTGATGCCGGATTGTAACTCATTTTGAGGGTTACGGCTGGACTAAATGTCGTACCGTTTGGGCTAAAATCATATGCCGAATCAATCAATCCCGCGCCGGCTTGGAAAGATGGTGGATCGTTCGAGTGGAAGGCACTTATTTGGCTCAGAGGTACACCGCTAGAAGAGACTACGGTAATCCCCGATGGAATATTCAGGACAGCATTAGCGTCATCACTCCAGATATTTATGTTTTGGGTGATTACACCCTGGGCATTTTCATAACCGGCTATGTTTGTCACCCCTGTCGGCGCAGTCGCCGTACTGCTTCCGATGCTACCGCTGCTACCTGTTGAAGGTGGCGTGGAAGGTACGGGCGTTGTGGTAGTCTTTGTGGTGGTTGTAGTTGTGGTGATTGGGGAACTAGTAATTACAGGGGGAGGAGCAGTGGTGGTGGTGGTCACTGGAGCAGTGGTCGTGGTGGTCACTGGAGCAGTAGTCGTGGTGGTCACTGGAGCAGTGGTGGTGGTGGTCACTGGAGCAGTGGTGGTGGTGGTCACTGGAGCAGTGGTGGTGGTTGTCACTGGAGCAGTAGTCGTGGTAGCCACTGGAGCAGTAGTCGTAGTGGTCACTCGAGCAGTAGTCGTGGTGGTCACTGGAGCAGTGGTCGTGGTGGTCACTGGAGCAGTAGTCGTCGTGGTCACTGGAGCAGTGGTCGTGGTAGCCACTGGAGCAGTGGTCGTGGTCACTGGAGCAGTGGTCGTGGTGGTGGTAATTGTCCCGTTATTGATTGTGATTATTATAGACTGAGTCGCCGTTGCATTGCTATTGTCAGTTACTTTGAAAGAGACAGATGTGCTGCCGGCGGTGATGGGGGTCCCTGAAATGACACCGCTGGTGCTGAGTGATAAACCGGCAGGTAAGTTACCGGAGGTGATTGTCCATGCATAGGGAGGTATTCCTCCCGTCGCGATCACAGCTTGCGAATAGGCAACCCCTATTGTTCCACTGGGTAAGGAATGTGTACTGGCAATTAAAGGCACAGTACTGGATTTAACCAATTGGATGATAGTATAATCATTAAACTGCACAATTATGTTTTGACCATTTAAATCATAACTATTGCCATCGTCAGAAATATAATAACCACCGAGTGATATTTGTTGATTGACCGGATTGCTGTCACTAGAGTAGAGCACTAACTCTTTGTGAGTTGAATCTTTATTGATCTCTATGCCGATACAGTTCCCTTGATTAATAGTCACAGCAGTTTTTGGTGAAACGGAAGGCGAAATTGCGGATATTATCCCGGTATAAACCGTCCCATTCAGATAAAGGTCTCCCCCCGTATCATTTGAAGCCGTATTATTATATTCAACTGTATCGCCGGATATTATAAAACCATAGCCATAGGTGGGGTTTGGTTTAATGCCGGCATCGATGGCATTGCATCCGACAATTACAAAATTATTTTTAGTGGGTGCGGTTTCCATATGAAAATCCGATTCCCAAGCACCATTAACCGAACAACCGATGCAATATAAGTTGCTTACCACCAATGAAGTTGGCCCTTCTGCAAAGTCAAAACCAGTAACCCAAGGGCTATTTCTGGTTGAAGCGACGCCGGCGTTTTCAACTGTGCATTTATAATAAGTGATATTCGAGATTTCCGGGGCAGTGGCGGTAGATTCGCCACTATTCATAAATCCCATCCCATCCGGGTCGTAGGCGTCGTCATTCGAGAACAAAATATTTGAGAGAACAACGCCATTCCCATAAGGGCAAACATAAAAATCCTGTCCTCCTGAAGCTGTGCATTTAATATTAGAAACATTTAGACCGTTTTGGTTGTTGTCAGCTACCCAGAAAATAGCGGCGGCATTGGCACTGCCGATTGTCCCCTGAATTTCCATGTCATCGATTTCCAAATTGCTGCAGTCATAGGCGTAAATACCCGAGTTTTCCAAGTTAAGGATCGTGGTATTGCCTTGGCCATAGAAACGCGTGTTAGAAACTGGGTCAATGCCAATCATATTACCGGTTGAATCAGTAATATTAAAAGTGCCAGGAGCCAACTGAACGGTATCGCCAACAGCGAGATATTTATTGATCGTACTTTCATCCGCAGTGCCGGTACAGACAATCGCCGCTTTTGACTTCCATTGATCATCGGAGTTAGATGCCGCGATCAACACGGTGGGAGATGCGGCTCTCACAGGCACCGGTCCAATTAGCCAAAAGAACAACACGACCAACAGTGCAACAATAAATATTTTATTGCTAAAAAATATTTTCATGACAAACATCCAAACAAAATTAGGCCCATACCACGAAGGTCGTGTTCTATCCACTGGTTGGTGCCATCAGCCCCTAAAATTGGGTGGTAAGTTTGGCCAGATCATTCCCGTAGAAACATGGCGTTAATAATAATATGAATGAAATTGGGCAAAATTAGAATAGCTCAAAAGATTCATTTCCCAACAGTACGTTAGTATGGTGTATCGATTTCACCGAAATCCCCAAGTTCGTATCGACGGATAAGTCAAACGATTTTTTCGACTCGCAAGATAATGCTCTAACCGGAGAGTTTATCGGGGCGTTCAATTAACATGTCGGTGAAATTCCAGATTTTCTAGTGGATTCCTTTACAACCCGAAAAAGCATATTTTCAAAATGTCCAATAACCTTTTCAACAGATGGATATGATGACAAAAAATCCTCATTTCCGGCTGTAATATTACTTTGAATTAAATTATTTATATCTTCAATGTGGTCCACCAGGTAAAGATTATTGGAATTTAATTCTGGTAAAATGCCAACCTTGGTTGCGATCAGAGGCTTACCAATAGCCAGTGCCTCCATTGCCGCTAGTGAAAAAGTTTCAGATTGCGAAGGCAACAATAATATATCGCATGACGCCAAAATTCTAATTGTTTCTTCGTGTGTTTTAGCACCTAACAATTTCACTTTTTGTTGCATATTTTTGGAAATCGTAAGTTTTTCGATTTTATTCTTTCGTGGTCCGTCTCCAACTATTACGAGAACGTAATTTGTTTGAGATTTGCTCAGCACACGAATTAAATTTTCTATGTTTTTAACACTTATGAGAGCTCCGATACAAAGAAGAAATAATTCGCTCGATTTTATACCCAAATTATCCCTTATTGATTTGGCATCCGTCTTTTTTGAAATATCTATGATTTCAGGTGCGTCAAAAAGGTGGGGAATCACATAAATATTTTTAGAAGCATGGAATTTAAGGTGTTTCGCCACTACGTTAGAGTTACATGAGATGGCGTCGAACCTAAATAAAGCAATAGGTATTTTTTCACGGAAATAAGCCAATGTTGCAAATACGGGGTTAGCATTTTTATACCAGAGCATGCCTATTAGGCTGTGAATGCAGAGAATGGATGGAATTTTGTTTTTGGTCGCTGCTCGATATGCCGGCCATGCCGTGGCATATTCTACATTGCAAATAATATCGATTTCGTGAGATTTTAAAAAATTCATTAGGTATGGATACAGCTTGGTAGTGAATATAAATCTCTTTGTTAAAGAATTATCATTGTTGTTCTTCGTGTCGAATATCGGAAATGGTCTGTATATTTCTAATCCGTCGAGTACTTCATATTCTTTGGTCCCAAAAATTTGGCTTGTTACAATACTGACTTTGTGTCCTTTTTCTACTAGACGTTTCATTATTTTCCAATTAGTCAATTCAGCCCCGCCAGGCCACGGATAAAAGAATTCGGAAACCAATAATATATTCATCGTGTTCAATATTCCGACTACTCATCAATTTTTATATAATTTTATCTTTTTTTACAGATATTATCCATTGCAAGGTTTGTTCAACCCGACTGGCATAATATTTCGCGCTTATCCTTGGTTATTGGACTCCGAGAAAGGTGCCGGACTTCGCCTTGAAAAATGGTGACGGGAACGATGTATATGGAACTACCGCAACAACCCGATATGGATATTCTCGCATTGAAAAGAAAATACCGTCTGAGAAAAGAATTGGAACAAGGCAACGACATTGGTGATTTAGGTTTACATGGATAATTGTCCCTTGCTTAACATTTCTTGGTAAACCCGCTCATATTTTTCAACGCATTCATTCCAGGTAAACATTTTTTTCAATGTCTGACGGTATTCTCCCTTATAGATCTTATAGACAGCTTCTGCGATCTGATCAGGTTTTTTAGGTTCCACCAAAATGTATTTACCCGAAACCACTTCAGGCAACGAATCCACATTGGACGCAACTACTGGTTTGTCCATCGCGCAAGCTTCAGCGGCAGTAAAACCAAAACCTTCCGACAGGGAAGGAACAACCACGCAATCAGAAATACCAATATAATCGGGGAGCCGCGCCATCGGAAGAGGATCCAGCATTATGATTTTATCTTCTATTTTTAAGTCCCGGATCATGTTTTTAATATTTTCATATCTGTCTTTCGGATCATGTGCCAAAACTAACAGCAGTTTTGAGTCAGACACTTGCCGGGATATTAGGGGTACTGCATGAACCAAATATTCGACGCCCTTGGAAATGCCGGGCCTCCCGAAATACATATAAATAAATTCATTTTTCAGGTTTAGTTCTTGCCTTATCTGGTTGTTTTGGACTCCTAATGGTTTAAATAAATCATGGTCAATTCCATTGCAGATAATTTTTATTTTGTTCTTGGCAATACCCAAACTTTTTACGGACTCACCGGTATGTTCGGAAACGCAAACAAACGCATCAAATGGTAAAGACATTATAATTTTCTCTAAGAACTTATGTGATTTTGAAGAAAATCTGCTTATGTTTGAGAAATCATCCCAGTGTCGGCCCAAGACTTCATGGACCGTTATCACACATTTTTTCCTAAGTAATTTACAAACCAGTATTGAAGGAAATGAGCCATTGTATGTGGTGGTCTGAATCAAATCGGCTTTTCGGGCGAGTGCAAAAATTTGCGGTACTGAGAGAAAAGAAAACCAATACCTGCTTCCTTTTCGAGGAACATTAACCCGAACAATTTGAACGCCATTTACTGTTTCGGCATCTTTGGTATTTGGCAGTTTGCACGTTACTAAAATGACATCATGTCCTCTTTGCACTAATCCTTCGGACAAGTTTTGGAACACGATCTCCGCGCCCCCAATATGGGGCGGGTAATATTCCGAAACTAAAATAATTCTCACGTTACCTCATTATAATGGAAAATATCCGCCCGCTCCAACGGTAAAAATAATCTTGGTTTACACCCTAACTGCCATCGATAATTATGATCAGCGAATGTATTGACGAACATTCTTTTCGTATGCCCAAATGACTATGTCTTGGTTCCTCAAGCTCATTACTACTTTACGAAAACTGATTTTTCCATGATTGCCAGATTATTGTGCTAATTAGCATTACGTGTAATTATTAATCAACGTAAAAAAATATATTTTAACCTGATGCGTAATACTGCGCACGCAACCCCAAAACCGTGGAAGAATGCTTTTGAATTAAACGTATCATTATTATTTTTATAGGAGCAGTTGATGGACACTTCTTTGATGACTGGCCTTTTTTTCCTGATTTGTTCTAAAATCTCGATGCTCAGGCTCATACCATTTTCGGTTAATTCCAAACCCTGTATTGCGCTTTTGGAATAAGCACGGAAACCACTTTGGGAATCAGTTACCCGAATTTGAGAACCGAAGTTCCAGAGAAAAGTGATCAAATTAATTCCTAACCTGCGGTAGCGCGGCATGGTAGGATCATTATTTAAAAACCGCGAGCCCACTACAACATCTGCTTCTTTATCCAAAATTGGGCGGACCAGCAGCGGTATTTCTTGCGGGCTGTGCTGACCATCCCCATCGATCGTAACCAATATATCGGCATTACTATTCTGGAAAGCTTTAAAGCAGGATTTAATCGCCGCGCCATAACCCTGATTGAAATCATGTTTGATTACCTTGGCCCCGGCGGCCGATGCAGTTTCTGAAGTCTTATCCTCCGAACCATCGTCAATGACAATAACGGCATCAGCGTATTCTTTGGTGTTTTTTACTACATGAGCAATAGAGCGTTCATTGTTAAAACAGGGAATGGTAGCAATAATTCTTGTGGGCGTTTTTTGATGCATTTTATATAGCATCTTAAGTCCTTGGTTAAATTAATTTCTGATCAAACTTTTGGATCATGTATTTTTTCTAGGTTCTAATTTCAAATGTAAGTTATAATACGAATGAAATAAACCTACACCGCGAATAATCATACTATCTCAAGTTAACAGATTTGTCAATGGCGTAACGAGACTTATCATAGGTATATTCGACTAAATTGTTTAATTAATATTCCTACCTTTCTCGACTAACACAATGTAGCTATGAGAAAAGCGTTGGAATGCGATGGTACCAACAGTCTTATATCCCGGGGGGATTTTATATTAAAGAGCAACCGGAGTGGCATCTACCGCTTGCTTCAGTAATCCACAAATTCACCCAACAAATATCTGAAGGTAAACCGCAAATGATTTTTAAGATGGCTCTCAAACAAAAGCCTTCGTGTTTATAAGTGACGTGAATGCAAATTTTCGCGCTGGCACACTGATCCGACCAGGATTTTCAACAACGAAAGTGACAAAAACATCAGTTTAAATTACTGTCAAAGGAGCGGTATAATCAAAAAAGCATCAATGAAAAAATCTGTAATGTTATTATGGTGATGGAGTTTTTAAATAAGTTAACGGCCCATCTAAAAATTATCATCTGTTCTCTTAATTTAAGGAGTATCCGATCTTTGCGGCGTGGTCGAATTACTAGAAATGAATATCCTCGACGCAAGCGGCGAGGTATTAAACCCTAAAACAGAATAATGAGGAGCAGAGTCAAATGTTATTCGGACGACGAGTTAGGTTTGCGATAATTATCCTTGCAAGTCAGTTATTACTTACGGCTTTAGCGATTGTCATGCTTGTTCAAATGACCTTAATTGCAATCAATGGTGTCGTGCAATTCGCGGAAAATAATCATATAATCTTAATAATCGAAATAATTCTAACAATATTAATCACCCTATTTGGTATCACGGTTTTCATAATCCAATTGAGGCGCCTAGGAGAAAGCCGCAGTTCGGATCGTCGGAACCCCCGAGACGAATCAGGAAAAATCGATCATTGAACAAAACGGATCAATGTTTGTGAAAAATTCGTTCATTTAGTCTGCTGGTCCTCCAATTAATATTGCAGAACACTGGAGTTTTGTTTTATTGGGGAAAACAGGATTTTGTTAAATGTCAGATGTAATAACATAGGAACCTATTCCGGAAGAAAAACCAGCGATGATACAGGGAGTTATTCTGGGAAGAATAATAGAAGTAGCAGGTCAAAGAACTTGGGTAACGAAACCCAGAAGTCGTTGGCAGCGATTTCTCGGTTAAGAATATCTCGGGTTCTTTATTATTGGGATGGTACCCTGATTTTCTGTTTTATCACGATAGAATGACACAAAAGTCTTTATTAAGAAGCCGGAGCTTATCTTCAAGGTGGCTATAATAAACTTTCGGATTATAGCTGATGGAATTTATCGAAGATTTTTATAAGCCGTGGTATCAAATTCTCACAACATAAGTTATGCCTAATAGCGAACAATTCATGTCGTACTGCTTATGACCATCGGTTTTGCTGCCGGGTTTATCATCTAGCAGCGGCATTGAACTGGAGTTAGTGACATTACAACAAACGGCCGGCAGTTAAATAAGAAAATGAGGGAAAACCCCTCATTTTCTTATTATATTAAGATTTTATAAGGAACAACTGCAGAAAATTGATTACTCCGACAACTCCTCACTGCTGCTGATGGCATCCAATTTATCTGCCAATTTTAAACAATGATAATATCCTTCGATGAACCCGCGCACATAACTCGGACATTCGCGGTCAAGCAATTCCTTCGCTTCCATCAATGCTGAGGCATTAATCATTTCCGCTTCCAGGTATTTACAGACTGACTGTTGTTGCAGTTTCACATAGCCTCCTATTTGTAAATAATAACATTGCTCTCACAGAATATTTATTGAATGACCCACCAACCAAGGGAATTGTTCAACGTGCCGGTAATGGTGGAACCGACTGTCAGCAGATTCGGGAAACTGGTGGTTGTGGCGGCACACCAGACTCGCTGCCCCACGGTAAGACCGGTAACGTTGGTGCTGGTAATCTTCAGATAGAAGCAGTACTCATTTGCCCCACCACTGGCTACCGGTGTACTGGCAACGACCCCGGTTGCATTCCCCGATACCGTAACCGTTATAACTTTGCCGGTAGGAGGCGTCGTAACCGTTACTGTCGTAGCGGCGGTTTTAAAAGTCCACCATCCCGATGAATTGTCCAGATTGCCGGTCAGCGTAGCCCCCAATGTCAGTAAATTCGGAAAATCGGTGGTCGAGGCGGCACACCAGACCTGCTGTCCGGCAGTGATACCGGATGCCGAAGTGCTGGTAATTTGAAGATATAAATCGTATTCGTTAGCCGCTCCGCTTGAAACGGGTACACTGGCAACTAGGCCGGTGGTATTACCGGCGGATGTGGTTAGGGCGCTTACAGCGTTGTTAACCGTAATGGATAATGATTGTATGGCGATGTTACCCAGACTGTCGGTCAATTGCCAGGTTACGGGCGCGGCATTGCAGGGCGTGGAAGGCGTCCCAGAGATTACTCCGTTAGTGCTAAGTGTTAGCCCCGCCGGTAATGTGCCAGTAGTAATTGCCCAGGTGTAGGGTGCTGTTCCGCCACTGGCGGTCAATGTTTGGGAGTAGGCAATCCCAACAGTCGCGTTAGCTAATGTTGTTGTGGCTATACTGATTGTCGAATTGTTAATCGTGATAGCAATAGGTTGTGTGGCAATATTGCTCAGACTGTCGGTAACTTGGCAGGTTACTGTCGTGGCAAGACAGGACACGGACGGCGTACCGGAGATTACCCCGGCGGGACTGAGTGTTAAACCTGCCGGTAAAGTGCCAGCAGTAATGGCCCAGGCATAGGGTGCTGTTCCGCCACTGGCGGTCAATGTCTGAGAGTAGGCAGTCCCAACCGTCCCATTGGCCAATGCAGTCAAATTGATACTAATTGCTGCGCTATTGATGGTGATCGTTAATGATTTGGTGGCGGTTGTGTTTCTACTGTCTGTAACTTTAAAAGTTAGGGCTTTAGAAACAACCGCTGTCGGCATTCCGGAAATGACCCCGCCGGTGCTAAGCGTTAACCCCGCCGGTAATGTCCCGGCGCTGACTGTCCAGGTGTAAGGTTTGGTTCCGCCGGTGGCGGTCAATGTCCGGGAATAGGTTGTACCCAAAGTTCCGTTAGCTATTGTTGTGGTCGTGACGCTGATTGCAGTATTGATTGCAGCATTATTTACTGTCATAGTCAATGATTGCGTTGCGGTGGCGCTGGCGCTATCCGTGACTTTAACAGTAAATGATGACGCGTTGGAAGTTGTTGGTGTCCCGGAGATTACTCCGTTAGTGTTAAGAGTTAACCCTGCCGGTAAAGATCCGGCGCTGACGGTCCAGGTATAAGGAGCAGTTCCACCGCTAGCGGCTAATGTTTGGGAGTATATGGTCCCTACCGTCCCGTTAGCCAGGGTTGCCGTAGTGATGCTGGGCGCGGTCACTACCGGGCTGTTGCCACTAATCAGTGAGTAATAAGTCGGCAGCCAGCCGGGAATCGATTCGTAGGAACTGCAGGCGTATTCCGCCAGTATCCCGTCGGCCCAGGCTTCCTTGGTCAGGTTGGCGGCCGTGGCGGCGTCATTGACTCCCTCGGTCAGCAGCCAAGTCCGGCTGGCCCATTTCTTCTGGCTGGCGGTTAGCGGAGCGTTGCTCCAGACCTCGGAACTGTTGATGTAGTCGCAGTAGTTCATTAAGGAATCCGAC
>Ga0187855_10001693_pt1 | contig 17214 bp, 18 predicted proteins | sample June2016WEW_8_10_2_FD_132969 | JGI IMG/M metagenome (GOLD analysis project Ga0187855, IMG submission 132969) | Peatland microbial communities from SPRUCE experiment site at the Marcell Experimental Forest, Minnesota, USA - June2016WEW_8_10 | ecosystem: Environmental > Terrestrial > Soil >...
TATCCAGGATCAACAGAAACTTCAACTGTTGTAACAACCACATCCTCATCATCATTAACTAGCATAACAACTTTGATTAGTTCCTCATTTACCACATTATCAACAATTTCTACTAAATCATCTACTTCAGTATCAACATTAACAACAACCATAACACAGCAAAGCTACTGTACATATAATTGCAATAATCCTCTTTCGCCATTAATCAATGGATTTATCAGTTTCTTGAATAAGTTGTTTGGATTGCATTTATCATATTGGAATTAAAAATTTCCTTTGCTCTCATCGTTCTCTTCGCAACAATGCTAAGTGCCCCATCACCATACAAAAGCAATAACTTACTAAATATTTAGATATAAAACTTTAAAAAGTCTTTAACTTGCTTATAGTATTGTTCTAGCATAAAATCAACCAATACTTTTGCATTATCTTTTTCTGTAGAATTTATTAATGCATCAAAATATTCTTCTTTTTCAATAGAAACATTGAGCAATGGGAAACCTTCATCAATTAGTGTTTTGTTAAATATGAGTCTGCATATTCTCTTGTTACCATCAAGAAATGGATGAATTCTATAAAGCTTATAATGTGAAATTGTTGCCTTTTCTATCGGATTAAGTTTGCTATTTCCATACCATTCAATAAACTCATCGAGAAGTTTCTCAATTCTATCTGGTGTTGGTGGCCGATAGGAAAGTTCAATGCTTATTCCACTTTCACCAATCTTGTGAAGATATACTTGTTTGTTTCTAAGAAGACCTGGCGTTTTTGTTTCAAAACTCGCCATTGTCATTTTATGTAATCTGAAAAGATAGTTTTTATCAAGACTATGTTTTTCTTTTATTGATTCAACTGCATTAAGCATGTTTTTGCTTACCTGTTCTTTTTGGGTAAAATGTGAATTCTTTTCAAATGCATTCTTTACATCATTTAAGTTTACATCTACCTCCTCTGTTGTAAGCGTTGTAAGGGTGAATAATATTGTATTATCAATATCATATTTTCGTTTCTTTGATTCGGTTAAATTTTCATATTTTTTATTAAATAGATCACGAAATAACAGAGCTTTTATTACATCATCTGTATCGGTTAATTCATAGGTATATATTTTAGTAGCTAATTTTTCTATTATTTCTATTCTGAACATATTTTCTATCTTTGCCAATTCTTTTTCTGATGGTTTTTTAGCACCTATATACTTGCTAAAGCTCTTTGACTTGTTTATCAAAAAGTAGCTTAAGAAAGAATAGTAATACTTTTTACCTTTGATTTTCTTTATAACAAGGGTCATAAATAATTTAGGTAGATGAAAATATTTAAATCTATCTACCTAACTGATTTAGGTAGATGAAAAATATAGTATTAATCTACCTAGATATACTTTAGTAATGTACGCCCATTCATATTTTGTCTTATTTACAGTCAATTTGATGTCGATATTGCTCCCATCGAACAGAGCATTTTCTGTTCAAATCCCTTTTGGTGTCATGTGGTGTCAAATGACCCCATTCCGAATGGTTCTGATTCAAGAAAGGTATGAATTAGGCATGGAACCAAACTTTCTAAATGTTTAAAAAGATGAACATATAAATGATATTAATGGAATCAATAGACGTTAAAAAAATTACAGAAGACCTTATAAAGCTACAAAGAGCCTATTCCTTTACTCCAAGAGCTATGGTTACAGAAGAACGTTACAGAAACCTTGTCGAATCAGGAATACTCAAAGATTATACTTATGATTCATTAGCTATTAGGGAACCGCTTATAGAACATGTAGGAAATTTACCTATAATTGCCTCCTATTTACATCCTTATATTGAACATAAAAACGAAGTCGACCTTGGTAGAGCTTTGATTATGTTATCAGTGCATGATATAGGCGAAACGAAAGTTGGTGATATTCTAACCTATGCAAAACAAGAATCACATGTCGAATCAGAGTTTAAAGTAGCAAGAGAATTGTTACCTGATTACTTGTATGCCTATTTTGAAGAGATAGAGAAAAGAGAAACAATGGATGCTAAATTTGCAAAATCGGTTGATTCTATAGCTCCTTTACTACATGAAATGCCACTTCCAAAGGTTACACTTGACAGGTTTAAACATCACAATTTTGGCATAGAAAATATAATTGCTAAAAAGAAAGCCCATTTTGAATGGGATACTGTCTTGAAAAGTATGTTTGAATATATAATAGAGAAATATACTCAAATGGAAGGGTAGCGTATTATTTATGCAAAGCTGTTTCACTTTTATGAAAAAAGAGGGGGATTTGAACATCCGACTGTAAAACGTGTTTATCAAAAAATCCTTCTACGACAAAAATTCCTTTGCTCCCATCGGGATTTGAACCCGAGTCGCTGGGTTGAAAGCCCAGTGTCCTTGGCCGGACTAGACGATAGGAGCACAAAATTGATTTATAAATACATATTATTAATGTTTTCTTATAAATACTCTCTGATTTGCCTATTATAAAAGTCGGGAAAACCTATTGAAAAGACATAAATATCTTGGAACTATAATACTTGCAGGTGATACAATGATAATCGCACCAAAGAAGCTATTTGAATTAAATGAAAAGTATAATCTTATTGAAAACCTTTCTGAAAGGGAAGCTAATCCTGAAGGTGTGGGAATTGATGTGAGAGCTGGTGAAGTCTATAGATTGAAAGGCGACAGCTTTCTTGGTGTAACTGAGCGAAAAACCCCAGAAATGGAGCTTATTGCTGATATTAAAAAAGGTGATAAGGAAATAATACTTGAGCCCAATGAAATGGTCCTTGTCAAGACAATGGAGAAAGTCAATCTTCCTGGTGAGAAGATAATTGTTAACGAGAATGAACCTCCTATGCTGATAATGCAGGATGTTCGACCAAGAAGCACTCTTCAAAGATGCGGCATATACTTCATGGGAACCAAGACCGATCCTGGATATTCCGGCGAGCTTACCTATGCATTGAAAAACGTAAGCAATCACAGATTCAAATTAGAGCTTGGCGCAAGGTTCGCCAATATAATATTCTATACTGTTCTTGGAGATGTATTCAGAAGCTATGATGGCCAGTGGAAGGGAGGGCGCGTAACTACCGCGAAGAAGGAAACTCAGAATTAGCCGATTTCCTTCTGCTTTTCTGGCTTGCCCTTGAATTCCTCACTTATCTTTGATGCCAAAGGATTGTCTGTTCCTGCGTATTTGCCCTTGTAGGCATTTTCCACTGGAGAGCTTACGGGCTCAAACATGATGTTGCAGAACCTCATGCCCGGTATTATCGCAATGGGCAATTTGCCTATGTTGCTTATTTCAAGCGTTATCTTCCCTTTCCAGCCAGGGTCTACGTGCCCTGCAGTTGAGTGCACTATGATGCCTAGCCTTCCAAGGCTTGATCTTCCATCTATTCTTCCTGCTATGTCATTAGGCAACTCAATGGTCTCTTTTGTAATGCCTAGCACAAATTCTCCAGGATGGAGCATGAATTCACCTCCATCTTCTACTTCCATTAAATCCGTATCGAGCTCAAGGTTCTGATGCGCAAGATCGATATGCGACCTGTGCGTTGTCTTGAATAATCGGAAAGCATTTCCTAGTCTGAGATCTACTCCAACCGGAGAGACTTGAACATCTATGTCGCAAGGCTCGATCTTTATCTTGCCGCTTTTTAGGTTCAGTTTTATGTCCCTATCTGATAATACCATTGAATCACTCAAATATCATTCTTTTTTGCTTTCCTGCTCTTTCAGCTGCGCAAGCTTCTGGTCTATCCTCTTTTCGCTTTCCAGCCTTGGCAGCGCATATTCGTTCATGTCCACTTGCATGTACTGCGTAAGCAGAGGATGCACCTTCTCTATTTCTGTTTTCATTTTCTGCGCCACTTTCCTGTAGTCCCTATGGCCTTGCTTTGTGGATCGCAATTCAGTCAAATGATGCACTTCGCGCATGTTGAGCTTCATGTACCAGCGCATTCTGTAGGATCTTGGAACAGCATATTGCGCTTCCACTGGCATGTCCTCTGCTATTTTCTTGTATACTTCTACCATGCTTTCCATCAATTTACCGTATTGCTTGTCAAGGCCTATGTCGGCAAGCTCAAAGGGCATGTCAAATCCTAGATCAGTTGTAAGCCTTTGCCTTTCAAGGGTCATTACCCTATGCCTGTGCAAGTCCCGGAATATTCCATAATTGGCGCACATCTCAAATGTATAGAATGAATTTTCTAATGATCTGCCTGGCTTGTCTCTCCTGTTCCTTCTTTTTGAGAGATAGGAAGCGACCAATTCCTTCTTCTTCTCAAGGTTCATGCCTTTTATCACTTCCTCAAGCTTCTCTATTGGCATGTTAGTATATGAGAAAAGCATGCGCGATATTACCTTGTCATCGCCATTCTTGTCGTAATCCACAAGCCTTACATAGGCTTCAGTTGGAATACCAGGAGCATCAAGCGAATTGCCTTTTGCGAAAGAGTACATCGCCTCTTTTGTTCCCATCAAATATTCCGAAGGCTGCGCCCTCTTTACAAAAGCTGGAAGTGTCTTTGTAAGCTCTGTGTGTATGCTGGTGGCAAGCTCCTGGCCCTCTCCGAGCCCTGAGGAATAAAGCTTGTTGAGCAAATACTCAAATGCACGCCCATTTCCGAATAATCCAACATTGGTGAGCCTAGATGCTGGAAGCATGTTCTTCAATATGTCGCAGGCTTTTGCCCGTATTGCGCTGTTGTAGGCTCTGTCAGTTGCATCGTCCTGCTTTGGTTCAGCTTCCTTTATATATTCAATTACTTTTGGCATCCATTCAACATAATTATCAAAAAGATTGTCCATGGCATTGGAATAAAGCGATTCATGTTTTGATTCCATGATTTTCGGCTCTCTGTACCAGACGTATTTCCCGTTAACTTTCTTGTCAAAAAGTACATACCTTGCTGATTTTTCTAGTGGTGATATGCCAATCCTTGAATCCGTTAATATGTCGCCGGCAAGGCTGGATACGTTTTCGCATGCGATGTGCTCTCCTGCTAGTTCAGCAACAGAATCATCTCCATAGCCCACTAGTATTCTCTGGTAGAAGTCTTCAGCCTTTTTTATTGCCAATACGGAATCTACGTTGCTTGCAGGGGCTCTTGTACCTATTGCCTCAAGTACATCCTTTTCAGTTATGAATTCATCAAGAAGTAATCTTCTTGCACTTTTGTCAGATCTGCTGTACCTGGAGAAAAGAGTTCCTTTTATTACATCTGGTAAATTGGTAAGTACAAATACGTCCTTTTCCATGTTTGAGAAAAAGGGTTTCATTATCTCTTTTTCGCTGTCTGTAAATTGATCAGTAAAGCCATTGCTAGTTTCTTCCATTAAAGCCCCCAATATCTATTATTTTAATAATTTATAATGGTTTCGGGATAATACAGTTTCGGGTTCTGTCAGTTAAGTATATATATTTCCTAACTCATAAAAGTACTGATAATATGGTAAACAAAGTAGCAGCATTAAAAACGCAATTACCTTCCTTTGTGGAAAGGCCCTACGGAGGCAATTTTAGATTAGATGCAAGTTCATCGGTTATAGTAATAAATCCTCATAAGAGCACAGCTGAAGGAATAAGCAACAAAAAACTTAAGGACGGTTTACGCGGTCATGATGGAATAGCAATGGAACATGTTAAATTTTTGAGATATGCAGATAGTCAAGGAGATGACGGTAATACTTCATTAAGCTATACTTTTGAAAATGATGTTGGTGCGATTATTACAAGGAAATTCAAAGTTGGAGATTATTTCTTATCTGTATATAGCGATGGCAAAAGCGGATTTTGGCACGTCCTAGAAAATGACTCGGATAGACCTATAATGCTAATGATCTCCTCTAAAAGAAAGCTTACACACCTTGCAAGAAAAGATAAACATGATCACTAGGAGTAATTCTTTAGTTCAGCAACAGAAACAAACTCTTCATGTCCTGATGCTTTAAGTATTCTATTCATAAGGGCAAAACCTATTCCTCTTTCCGGAAAGCTTTGTATAAATGCTATTTCTGCATCTATTTTATCAAGTTTTCTAAAAGAGTCAAAAAGGTTTTTTGTTATTTCATACAAATTTTTCTCACTGCCCAAACTCATTGTATTTTTGTCACTTAATTCTTCCGACATCTCACTACTACATAGAATAATAAATTTTTTATTTTTGAACATATCTGGAATTTTTGTAATCAATTCCTTTTTAACTGCAAGCAGTTTTGTTTCAGGTGCATAATGGCGATATTTCATTCCTGGCGCTATTGCAGTTTCCGATTCATTTAATTGGGTGTTGATGGATTTTGGTATTGTTATTTTACCTAAATACTTTTCAAGTTCTTCAATCGTGTAGGCACCCGGTCTCAGAAGTACGTGGGGATTTACTGTCATATTAACTATTGTAGATTCTATCCCAAATGCAGTATCCCCTCCATCAATTATGAGATCAACTTTTCCATCGAAATCTTTTATGACATGCTCTATTCTTGTCGAGCTTGGTTTTTTCGAGATATTTGCACTTGGCGCTGCGATTGGCACCCCGCTTTGTTCTATTAATGCAAGTGCAATTGGATGCGCTGGCATTCTCACTGCTATTGTTTCAAGATTCGCGCTTACCTCATTTGGTATGTTCTTGTTTTTCTTTAATATGAACGATATGGGCCCCGGCCAGAGTATTTTTGCTGATTCTATGAACTCATCAGTTATTCCGGTTGCAACTTCATCAAGTTGATTCAATTTTGATATATGAACAATAAGCGGATTATCCATTGGGCGGTTTTTTGCATTGAATATTTTTTTACATGCATTTCCGTCAAATGCGTTTGCGCCAATTCCATACACTGTTTCTGTCGGAAAAACAACAACTCCACCATTCTTTATTACTTCTGATGCTTCTCCTATCGCCTCTTTTTCAGGATTAATTGCATTAACCTTCAATATTCTTGTCATTTCTATCAACTTGCCCTAATAATGGAAATATTATATATTTTTGTAACTAATATATTAATGGTTTTATGAATATAGATCCTGATGACATAGGTATAGCAAGGAAGGTATTATGGCCTAACGAAACAGTGGAAGGCACGATAAAGCAAAGAAGAATAGGGCCTGGGGGCTCAATGATAACTCCCACAAGCGTTGTCGTAACGGATAAAAGATTAGTGATAATAAACAGGGCCACACTTGGCTTCAGGCAAGACTATGAGGTAATACCATACAACGCAATAACTACAGTAAGGCTCGAGCACGGAATAATATCCTCTTCTGTTTTCATAAGAGTCCAAGGATATGATAGGGACAAGGGTCTTCTTCCTGGCAACAAAGAAGAGGGTGAGATAGATGGCCTTAGGAACAAAGATGCTGTGGAGCTTACTGATTACATAAACAAGAAAATAGAGGAAAGGCTAGATGCGCAAACCGAGGTAGACAAGGAAATATCTGGAAAGGTAGACGCTCAAGGCGGTGCATATATATTCTGCACAAAATGCGGCACTAAAAACGATGCCACTTCAAGATTCTGCATCAAATGCGGTGCGCAATTAAGCACAAATTGAATTTCTTCAAAACCGCATAAAAACTAAATGCTTAATAAGTTGGAAAAAAGAAGTATAGTTGATTGAATGGAGAATAATAATCTTGCTTATCTAGTAATAATTGTAGTGGTTCTTGTATTCGGCGCATTGATTGCTATCCATTTAACGCATAGCGGCATTTATGGGAATTATAACAACTACACTAGCAACAACAGAAATATGATCGTAATAACTGCAACAGGAGCAGCCTCAAATTCATCATCTCAGGCACAAATGTATGTTACGATAAATGGAACTGGCTCTACAAATGCAGCTGCAGTTCAAAATCTCTCTAATGCATTAAACACATTCAATTCAACAATTGTCAAGTATGTAAATGGAAACTTAAGCGATGTGACAACAAGCAACTTTAATGTTTATAGAATATACAACACAAGCAACTTCATGGCATCAGAGGATCTCACAATTATAATTCCTCAAATCAAGAATGTGGGCGCAGCGATACTTGCGCTTTCCAGTATACCAAATGTTTATGTAACAAGCGCAAACCCTATACTTTCTGCAAATCAAACAACACTGCTTAGGTCAAAGGCCCTTTCCAATGCTCTTGCAAATGCAACAGCGCAGGCGAAGGCATTGATACCCAGCAATCAAAGCATATATTCAACAAACATAACCGTGGATGATTATTACTTCTATCCATTGTATGGAAGCGCATCTGGGGCTTCTGTAAATTCAACAGGTTCATTGCCTCCTCAATTCTACAGCGGAACAAACCAGGTAGTAGAACGGGTAACAGTTACATTTTATTATGGAAGGGTTGTAAAGCCCATAATCAGATAATTAGTTTGTAGAATATGCTTATATACTGAAAGGCAAGAACCGCTTAAAAGAAGACGCTTCAAAAAACCAAAACCAAGAAAAGATAAACTTAGCACTTAACTCAAATTCTATTTTTTTAGTATATGCTTCTTTAATTCGAATCATACGTCCATGGCTATGGTCCTGTAATGAAGATTATAGAAAAAACAGCAGATGAGGAAACCCTAAACCTAAAGAATCCAGATACTGGAAAAACCCTAAGGGAAGCAATAGCGGATATTGAAAGTGAGAGAATGGAACGGTATACAAAACACATTATGAGGGGTGGAAGTACTGGCGGAAAAGATCGTGTTCAATAAATATATTTTAACCAAGTTGTGAATCATATTCACATATCTTATTCAAGATCGGAATGGCTAGCTCATCTGCAAGAAAACCAATAAACATAACATTTCCAAAATCCCATCTTGCACGGTATTTTACACCAGAAGTTGATTCTGGTTCAAACTTTAATTGTTTATCATGAAAAAATATTTCACATGATGACAAACCACTTACCTTTAAACCTATCAAATCATCACCGCGCAGCCTTTTGCCATCTTTAGTTATTCTAAGTACTGCAGAATGCATTTGACTTTCAGTTCTGAGGCAATGTTCTAATGTTTGGAAAGGCCTAACTGTTGTAGTTGCCATCCAATCACATTAGCCTGCAAGTCCTATCTCTATTTGAACTGTGTCAGGGACTCTTATTCTCATTACCTGTCTTAGCGCCTGTTCATTTCCGTCTATTATAATTAGTCTTTTATGGACTCGCATTTCCCATCTTTCGTAGGTATGACTGCCATCTCCGCATGGTGTTTTCCTTGTTGTGTGCGATAATTTATGCGTAGGCAACGGTATTGGTCCTCCGCACTTGACACCCAAGGATTTTGCAATAGACTTGATCTGATTTGCTATTGCATCTATGTCCTTTGATGCAGTGCTTACCAATTTTATTGTTGCCTTTGTCATTTATTCACTTTATTTCTTGACTACATCGAGAATTACTCCTGCTCCTACTGTTTCTCCCATGTCCCTTATGGCGAATCTGCCCAATTGTGGGAATTCGCTGAACTTTTCAACGCATATGGGCTTTGTGGGTTTTATCTTTACAATGGCAACGTCTCCTGTTTTGATTGTCTCTGGGTTTTTCTCTGCTGTCAAACCTGTTTTTGGGTCTTTCTTTTCAAGTATGTCGACTATTGTGCAGGCAAGCTGTGCTGTGTGTATGTGGAATACTGGAGTGTAGCCCTTTGCGATTACGTTCTGGTGATGAAGCACTATTATCTGAGCAGTGAATTCAGAAACAACTGTTGGAGGATTGCTTGTTGGGCCTATTACGTCTCCTCTCTTTATGTCCTTTCTGTCTACGTCCTTTATGTTGAATCCTATGTTGTCTCCCGGCTGGGCCTGCTGCATTTGCTGATGATGCATTTCAATGCTCTTTACCTCTGATTTTGCGCCGCTTGGCATTATTATGATTGGTTCGCCGACTTTCAATATTCCTGTTTCTACTCTTCCTACTGGTACTGTTCCAAAGCCTTTTATGCTGAATACTTCCTGAACTGGAAGCCTCAACGGCTTGTTCGTTGGTTTTTCCGGTACTATTAAAGTATCAAGCGATGCGAGAAGTGTAGGTCCATCGTACCAAGGCATTTTATCGGATTTCTTTCCTGCATTGTCTCCAAGCTGTGCCGAATAAGGTATGAATAATACTTTATCTGTCTTGAAGCCAAGGCTTTTGAGCAATGTTGTTGCTTCAGCTTTTACCGTTTCGAACTTTTGCTGATTGTAATTGGATACGTCCATCTTGTTGATTCCTACTATCAATTGAGGAACTCCCAATACGTTGATAAGTATTGCGTGCTCTCTTGTTTGTGGTTTTATTCCCTCTTCTGCGCTTATTACCAATACTGCAGCATCTGCCTGGCTTGCTCCTGTTATCATGTTCTTAACGAAGTCCCTGTGTCCAGGTGCATCAATTATTGTGAAAAAGTATTTTGCAGTTTGGAATTCCTTGTGAGCTATATCAATTGTGATTCCTCTTTCTCTCTCTTCCTTTAATTCGTCCATGACGAATGCGAATTCGAATGTTGGTCTGTTTACCTGCTGGGTAATTTCCTTCAATCTTGCTATATCTCTGTCTGTTATTGCTCCGCTCTCGTAGAGAAGTCTTCCTACTGTTGTTGACTTTCCGTGGTCAACGTGCCCTATAAAGATTAAATTCATGTGTGGTTTGTCTGACATCTATTTCACCAATTTAGCGTGATAATTCCTAAGTTAATAATAAGACTATGCAGTCTATTAAGCGCTTAAAATAAGCCTTAGAACATTATACTTTTATATATGCAAGATATAAAAAACTATCTGTTTTTTGTCGATATTAAAGCAAATAAAACTTTAGGCTTTTCCAAACCAATTTGCCATAATATATGTGACCTCTTTTGATAGGAAAGTTCTAAAAGGCATTGCAGAATATACCAATAACTATGATAGACTGGTGGAATGACCTTTATACAAGTTGTTGGTGAAAAGCCTTTTGTTGAAGTTTTACGTAAAGAAAATGGTAAACCTAGAAAACCGAAGGGGCCAAAACCAAGAGTGGAAATATTTGAATTGCTAAGAAATGAACAATGGCCAGATAATAAAAAAATCATTACAGCTCTGGAGCAAATGGGAATAAAGGGCTCAAACAGAACTATCACTAAATACAGGGGCATCTTGCATGCCTCAACAAAACCTAATAAAGGCCGTCCAAAAGTTACATACTTGCAAAGTGACACTGCGAGGATAAGGAAGTCCATATACTACAATCGAGGGCTTACTACAAGAGAACTTCTGCAAATTCTACAAAAGGAAGAACCGCCCATAGGCTCTCTTCATCATGCTAAGCCAAGGGCAAACCTTGGCATATTGCATAGGCACATCTCCAGAATGCGAAATGAAGGAATTATAGATAAAAAACACATTCAAAATGAACGATTGATACAAAAGGAAGCGGTCCGTGACATAATCGAAGGAGAACCCATGCTTAGCGACAAAAAAATAATTCTCTGTCTTAAGGTAATGGGCATAAATGCAAAAAAGGCGAATGTCTCAAGGCATAGGAGTTTGCTTGTACGTTCCTCAATGGCCCATCGAAAACGTGGTAAGAAAAGGTGCATATTGCTTTCAAGCGACACAGCAATAATGAGAAGGACAATATATTACAATCAGCAACTTACAACAACTGAATTGTTGGAAATCCTTCAAAGCCAAAGGCCAAAGATTAAATCCCTTCACCATAGGAAGAGGAAATATAATCTTGGCGTATTGCATTATCATATTTCTAAAATGAGAAAAGAGGGAATTATTTCTAATCAATCCGTTCCTGTGAGTCGGGCAGTTGCTCACAATGCTGTTAATTCAAAAGTAGATCAAGCCTCAACAAAACCCTCTCCTGGAAGACCACGTTACTCTCTGCTTTCTAGCCAAACTGCAAAGATAAGAAAATTGATATATTACAATCAAGGGCTTACATCAAAAGAATTATTAGAGCTTCTTCAAAAACAAAAGCCAAAGATCAAATGTTTTAATAATCTAAATCAGGAAATAAACATAAATGCGTTGCACGCCTACATTTGCGGGATGAGAAAAGAAGGGATTGAAATAAATTTAAAGCAAATTCCGAAAACAAGACCATTTATTGAGTTGACTATTGAACAAGAAGAGATAAGAAAAATAATGCTGCCACACATCAAGAACATTGTGTGGCATTTGATGAAGAAGAGGGGCACACCAATTGAATATAGGGAAGACTTCCTTACGCAGGCAGAGGAAAAATCCTATTTTGCTGCAGTTGATTGGGATCGAAAAAGACCAATGATTACTTTCCTGTATTCGAGATTCGATGGACATTTAAAGGGCTTCTATACTGTTCGATTGTCCAGAGATCTTGGCTTCAGCACAACCGCTACAAAGGTGCTTCAGTCATTTCTCAAAGCAAAAAGAGAGAACAAACCAATGGAGCCAGTTCTTGAAAGATTCAAGAAAACAAGAGAGGAAGCTGAGGAAATGATGGAAGCGTATCGCTCTCTTGTAAGCAAGTCAAAACACATTCAGAAAAATGGAGATGTTTTTGATGAGGATAAATTCATGACATCTTCTTTGGCCGATGCTGAAAGAGATGTAATCCAATCCTTGATGGTTAAAAAAATATTGGGTGCTATGAAAGGACTGACTAATTTGGAGCGCAACGTTATCTTAAAGGAATATGGTTTTGATTTCGACCCAAAAGAAGTAGGGGTGCGTTTGATTGAGGAAGAAAGACAAATTATGAATGGCGCTCTTGCAAAGCTAAGAAAAACAATTGTTACCAAATGAAATTTATAGGTATTGAGATACGCTGCCCTTGTGGCATATTAGCCATATTAGCGAAAGGTTTATAAATGCTGTTGCCTATAACTGTTTTGAAGATTGGCATAGTGATCCTATGAAAATACCAGAAGAGTATATAAGAAAATTGGACGCCGAAGACGATGACGACGATGACGGAGAAGACGACGATGACGATGATGATGAAGAGGGCGGGGATGACGACGAAGACTTCTAAGTAATTACTTTGATGCTTTCTATCCGTGTGCTCTGCTCCTATTTATCAATGGAAAGGTATAAAGGATTTTTTTAATATATTATATTGTATTATTATTGTTGTTTTGCTGTTATGCTTATTTGTAACTGTTTTCAAATTTAATTATCAGGTGTTATATTGCCAGAAGGAATAGAACTTACTGTTGCGGGTGCGCTTGTAACCGATGACGGCAGAGGAATCGCTAGGATAGATTCCAAGGCAAGAAAGATGCTTAATCTGATTTCCGGAGACATAATAGAAATAAAAGGTAGAAGGAAATCAACGGCAGCTGTTGTATGGCAGGCCCATCAGCAGGATGAAGGGCTTGATTTCATAAGAATTGACGGCTGGATAAGGCAGAACATAGGTGTCGGAATAGGGGATAGAGTATTTGTCACAAAAGCCGAGGTAAAACAAGCAGAGAAAGTAACCCTTGCACCTCCTCCAAACCAGAGAACTCCGATTTCACCTGATTTTGCAGAATACGCAAAAAACAGAATGGAAGACAAGCCTCTTGTAAAGGGAGATGTTGTCCCTATACCTATGTTTGGATATACGTTCAATTTCATAGTTGTGCAGGTAGTCCCTCATGGCGTTGTTAAAGTAGTCAAAGATACTGAAGTATTAGTCAAAAGCGAGCCTGTCTCTGAATCAATGGTAAAGGTAGGAGAAGTGCACTACGAGGACATAGGGGGACTCAAGAACGAAATAGAGAAAGTAAGAGAAATGGTAGAACTTCCAATAAGATACCCGGAACTCTTCGAGCGTCTTGGAATAGAACCGCCCAGAGGAGTATTATTGTATGGTTCACCTGGAACTGGTAAGACTCTGCTTGCAAAAGCTGTGGCAAACGAGAGCGATGCCCATTTCATTTACATCTCAGGACCTGAATTAGTTAGCAAATTCGTAGGAGAAAGTGAAGAACGATTAAGAGAAATATTCAATGAGGCAAAGGAAAAGGCGCCTACAATCATATTCATGGATGAAATAGATGCGATTGCTCCAAAAAGAGAAGAGGCAACCAACGAAGTAGAAAGAAGAATGGTTTCGCAGCTTCTTACGCTTATGGATGGCATGGGCACACGTGGCCATGTAATAGTGGTAGGAGCGACCAACAGACCAAATGCAATAGATCCAGCGCTTAGAAGGCCAGGAAGATTCGACAGAGAATTGGAAATAGGAGTCCCTGACAGAAATGCAAGAAAGGAAATACTGCAAATTCATTCAAGGAACATGCCTCTTGCAAAGGATGTAAAACTGGATGAATTGGCCAACATGACTCACGGCTATACTGGTGCTGACATCGCTGCACTGGCTCGTGAATCTGCAATGGCAGAATTAAGGCACATATTGCCGAAAATACTCAACAAGAAATCAGTTCCCAATGATGTACTCATGAGCCTTAGTGTTACAATGGCTGACTTCAGGGAAGCGCTAGGTGCAATACAGCCAAGCGCATTGCGTGAAGTGTTTGTGGAAAGGCCCAATGTTCACTGGACTGACATAGGAGGATTAGAAGACGTAAAAGCGCAATTAAAGGAAGCGGTTGAATTGCCCATAAAGAATCCAGAAGCATTCGAGAAAATAGGAATAAGACCTGTAAAAGGCATATTGCTGGTAGGTGCACCAGGAACAGGCAAGACCATGCTTGCAAAGACAGTCGCAACGGAACGAGAATCAAACTTCATATCCATAAAAGGGCCTGAATTATTGAGCAAGTTCGTAGGAGAAAGTGAGAAATCAGTTAGGGAAGTATTCAGAAAGGCAAAAATGGCAGCCCCGTGCATTATATTCATTGATGAAATAGATTCCATTGCCTACGCAAGGAACAGTGATTCAACAGATTCGCTGGTAACTGAACGAGTTGTAGATACGCTGCTAACTGAAATGGATGGCTTGCAGCAAATGAAGAATGTATTCGTACTTGCAGCTACAAACAGGCCAGACATAATAGATCCGGCGCTGTTGAGGCCCGGACGATTCGATAAGATAATAGAAATCCCGATGCCTGACATAGTGACAAGAAAGGCGATATTTGGTGTTCATACAAAGCGTATGCCGCTTGCAAAAGATGTTGCAATAGAAGAACTAGCTGCAGATACTGACAATTATACTGGTGCGGAAATAGAAAATGTTGTAAGGGAAGCTGGAATGAGTGCAATAAGAAATAAACGTGAAATTGTGACAAAGAAAGACTTCGAATTCGCATTAACTGAAGTTAAGCCAACAATACCAAAAGAACTGTCGGAGCGCATAAAGCGCTTCAAGGAAGAACCCGAAAGCATGTATAGATAAAAAGGTAATGATATGAAAATCGTATATTCTGATAAGAAAACAGGAAGAAGCGCGCAGATGCAGCTTGACAACGAGAAGGCAGGATTCCTAATGAATCATCGAATTAATGAGACAATAGATGGCAGTGCACTGGGTCTCAGCGGCTACAAATTGAAGATAACAGGAGGCAGCGACAAATCAGGATTTGCCATGGACAGGAGCATAAGCGGCTCCATAAAGACAAAGGCATTGAGATTGGTGGCGAAATCAGGGCAGAAGAAAGGCCAATACAAAAGGTCAACAGTGCGAGGAAGCATGATATCTAATGATACTGAGCAGGTTAACATGGTAATAGTAGAATACGGTGACAAGCCGGTAACTGAATTGTTCCCTGAAACTGCAAAGAAGGAGAAGAAGGAAGAGGCAAAGGCCTGATTTTATATTTAGGTGTTAATTTTTGGATTCTGTAAAGCATAGCGTACTGAACATAGGAACATTGGGTCACATCGACCATGGGAAAACCTCTCTTACACGGGCAATAACAAATGTTTTCACTGATAGGCATAGTGAATCGATAAAAAGAAACATGACGATAAAATTGGGATATGCCGATGCAGTTATAAAGAAATGCGAGGAATGCGAAGGCGCATCTGCCTATACAACTGGAGACAAGTGCACAGACTGCAAAGGAGATCCAAAGCCAATAATGAGGATTTCACTCCTTGATGCACCGGGTCACGAAACCCTTATGGCAACTGCAATTGCAGGATCAAACGTAATTGATGCAATTTTCTTTGTAATAGCTGCAAATGAACCTTGCCCTATGCCGCAGACAAAGGAGCATTTGATGATAATAAATATTCTAGGAATCAAGGACGTAATAATCGTGCAGACAAAAATAGATGTTGTCGGCAAGGAAGCTGCCTTGGCGCACGAGAAAAAGATAAGGGAATTCGTGAAAGGAAGCTCCATAGAAAATGCGCCGATAGTTCCTGTAATGCCTAATCTTGGAATAAACATAGATGTACTTCTAGAGCTTATAACTAAAATGAAAATACCTCAAAGAGATCTAACATCAGATCCGATAATGTATGTGGTAAGGTCATTCGACGTAAACAAGCCGGGCTCTGAAATAACGAAACTAGCAGGTGGAGTGCTTGGCTGCGCAATAACAAGGGGTAAATTCAAGGTAGGGGAGCAAATTGAAATACGTCCTGGAATAGCAATGACAAAATCAAAGAGAGAAACCTACGATCCGATAATAACAGTAATAAAACAGATGAGCAACGGCTCAGAAAAAATAGAGGAAGCAATGCCCGGAGGATTGATAGGTATTTCAACTGAAATAGACCCAACTTTCACAAAGGCAGATGGGCTTGTGGGAAATGTTGTGGGATTAGTAGGGAAGCTTCCACCAACAATAACACATCTTACTATAAAGTATCACAAGCTGAAAAGGGATGATATTCCAGAGCAGCATCTTGCTGACAATGAACCGTTAATACTTGGAATGGGAACAACAACAGTATTAGGTTACATAAAAAAAGCAAAGAAGGACAACATAGAAATAGAATTGAAGCATCCTATTACTGTAGAAAAGAATGTTAAAGTAGCGATAATGAGGAACATGGCCCACAGATGGAGGCTTACTGGTTATGGTCAGATAACATCCTAATTTTTGCAAAAATTAAGGTTTAAATATCTATTAAAACAGAGCTAATTAAGTGGTCAAATGGCAACTGAACATGTAGTTTCAAAAACAAATACCTTAGAAATAAAACTAAGAACTGTTATCGATAAAAGGGATGCTAATCTCAGAGCCGTTGCGCGTAGAGATGTCATAAGTCGTACTAAAATAGAGGAGAAACGTAGGAAAATGAGATCTGCTATTAAAAAAAGAGAGGATGGCATAAAAAATCTCATGCGTGGATGCAAAA
>Ga0187855_10001695_pt1 | contig 17211 bp, 15 predicted proteins | sample June2016WEW_8_10_2_FD_132969 | JGI IMG/M metagenome (GOLD analysis project Ga0187855, IMG submission 132969) | Peatland microbial communities from SPRUCE experiment site at the Marcell Experimental Forest, Minnesota, USA - June2016WEW_8_10 | ecosystem: Environmental > Terrestrial > Soil >...
ACAGGCTAAAGCCTGTGCCACCTTCACAGGCTAAAGGCTGTGCCACCTTCACAGGCTGAGGCCTGTGCCACCTTCACAGGCTAAAGCCTGTGCCACCTTCACAGGCTGAAGGCTGTGCCACCTTCACAGGCTGAAGGCTGTGCCACCTTCACAGGCTAAAGCCTGTGCCACCTTCACAGGCTGAAGGCTGTGCCACCTTCACAGGCTGAAGCCTGTGCCACCTTCACAGGCTAAAGGCTGTGCCACCTTCACAGGCTGAAGCCTGTGCCACCTTCCACAGGCTAAAGCCTGTGCCACCTTCACAGGCTGAAGGCTGTGCCACCTTCACAGGCTGAAGCCTGTCACGGTATTGTGCGAGACTCAATAGGTTCTCACTCCCACCGAAGTGCGCGCATGGGGTCGACACGCGTCGCTCGTAGCGCCGGGACGTATCCTGCCAGAAGCGCCACGAACGCAATTCCCAGAGTGGCCGCGGCGATAGTCAGCGTGTCATTGGGCTGGATTCCATAAAGTTGCGACCTCACCATCCGCGTCAAGCCCCAGGCGGCGGGCAAGCCGATGGCGATGCCGATTCCCGTGAGAATAAACACGTCCCTCATCACCAGCTTCACCACATCGCGAGCGGAAGCCCCAAGGGCCATCCTGACGCCGATTTCGCGTGTGCGCTGCGCGACGATGTAGGCCATCACTCCGTAAAGCCCGATCGCAGCAAGCACGGTCGCCAAAGCGCCGAATCCAGTGGACAGGGTCGCAACCAGGCGTTCGGTGATTAGCGATTCTTCCATCTGGGTCTCGATGGTTTTCATCTGGAAGAGAGGGAGATTCGGATCCAGGCCGTTCACCACCCGGCGGATACCCGAAAAAGCTTGCTCGGGCCGGCGGGCGGTCCGGACATAGGCGTACATGCCTATCACGAACTCCATCTGGTGATACGGACGATAGACCTCCAACGGCACCTCCTCGCGCATGCTCTCATACTTAGTGTCGCGGACCACCCCAACGATCTCGATGTCCAGCTTGGTCCCCGGATCGCCGCCCATGCCGATGTGTTTGCCGATGGCCAGACCGCCTTTGAAGAAGCGCCGCGCGAATCTCTCATTGACCATGCAAACTTTGGGCGCGCCGCGGCCGTCCGTCATGCGGAAGTCCCGGCCGAGGAGGATCGGAATGTTCATGGTCTTGAAATAATCGGGTGAAATGAACTGCATGTGCGGATCGGGAGCCTCCGTAGCCTTGTGCTGGAATCCCTCCACGGCCATGCTGCTGTCCCATTCATCGCCCGTGAGGACCGGCATTACGGCCAGGCTGGATGACTCCACTCCAGGCAGCGCATCCAGGCTTTCGCGCAGCCGGCGGTAGAAATCCAGGCTGCGTTCCGGCTGATATCCGTTCATGGGCGGGTCCACGGCGAAGCCGATCAGGTTGGTCGTACGGAATCCGGGATCGAGCCCCTTGAGGTTACTCAGGCTGCGGATGAACAAGCCCGCTCCGATCAGCAGCAAAAGGGATAGCGCCACCTGCGCGGCGACCAAAGTCTTTCGCAGCCCAACCGCGGTGCCGCCCGCGATAGAGCCGACCTGATCCTTCAACGTCCCCGCAAGGTTGGGCCGCGTGGATTGCAGGGCTGGCGCCAGACCAAACACGATTCCAGTGAGCAGCGATATGCCAAGGTTGAAAGCGAGTATCCGCCAGTCGGGTACCGTCGAGATGGTCAGGGGCGAGTCTCCCGCGGGCAGGAAATTCAGCAGGGCGCGATCCATCCACACGGCCAGAGCCAGCCCCACTGCGCCACCGGCGAGCGCCAGCGTCAGACTCTCCACCAGCAACTGGGAGACGATCCGCGACCGGCTGGCGCCCAAAGCGAGCCGGACTGCGACTTCCTTCTGGCGTGCCGTGGCGCGGGCGACCTGGAGATTGGCGACATTCGCGCAGGCAATCAGGAGCACCAGCCCGACCAGCGCAGTCAGCACCAGCAGGGGACTGGCGAATTCGCGGCGCAACTCGGAATCGCCTTTCGAGGCCGGAAGAAGCTCCATCCACATGCTGAGGAATGCCTTTTTGGTTTCCGGAGCGGCAGTCGAGAAATCTTTCTCGCGCACCTCCATCTCGAGCGTCTGATGAAAGAACGGTTGCAGAGCGGCTTTGGCTTGCGTCATGGTCACGCCCGGCTTCATTCTTCCGAATACGTTCACCCAGCGTCCCCTGCGGTTCTTCAGACTGTAAAACTCGGCGAACTGCGGACTCAACTGCGCTTCCATCATGACGGGGACGCGAATCTGCGGTGACGATGCAGGATCGGTGCCGTCGAAACCGGCCCGGCTGACGCCAATGATGGTGAGCGGGTATCCGTCTACCAGCAACTTCTTGCCGATGACATCCTTGCTGCCGCCGAAGCGGTTCAGCCAGTAACGGTAGCTGATGACTGCAACGGGATGGCCGCCGGGGACCCTGTCATCGTCAGGCGTGAACACGCGCCCCAAGGCCGCCCCCACGCCCAGAACGGGAAAGTAGCTGCCGGACACCAGTTCGCCATCGACGCGCTCGGTTCTTCCTTCCGAGCTGACGCTAAAAGAAGTTCCCCACCGGCAAAACACTCCACTGAAGACCTGGTTGTGGTCGCGAAAGTCTTCGTACATCGGGTAGGAGAGTTTGTAGCGGCCGTTGTTGCTGCCGTAATGCGGACCGCGGCCCCACAGCAGGACCAGTTGCTGGGGATTTTTGACCGGTAGCAGGCGAAGGAGGATCTGGTCAACCAAGGTGAAAATCGCGGTGTTGGCGCCGATGCCCAAGGCCAGCGAGAGCACCGCAACGGCAAGGAAAACCGGTGACTTCTTAAATGAACGTACGGCGAAGCGCAGGTCGTGCCCAAGATTACCCATAGAGTACTAATACTGTCCAATTGTTAAAACGTTACGAAAGCCGATCGTGGGGCAGACGATCGGTTTATGTCGTCTGCCAGCGCTCCGCAGAGGAGGCAGTCCACGAAAGACGATGGTCTGCCCCACCAAGGGTTCTCACTCCCGGGTGACCTTGCGAAAGACCCGGATCAGATTGCCGCCCAGAAACTTGCGAATGCGCTCATCGGAATACCCGCGACGCAACATGGCGTCCGTAATCATGGGGAGATCGCGGACATCGCGCATCCCGCGCGGCAGCGGCGGCCCGCCATCGAAATCGCTGCCGAGCGCGACGTGGTCTTCGCCGGCCAGCACTATGGCGCGATCGACCACGTCCACCCACTCGTCCACGGTCATGCGAATTGCATCGGGGATGTCGGCCGGCACCATGGGAAACTGTGGCGCAACGATCCGGTCGAGATCGGCGATGCTCATTTGCGTGCCACGCGCCACAATACTCGCCGTGTCCCAAAACGGTTTGCCGGCGTGTGCGGTGCGCCACTCGAAGGCTCTCCGGTTGTGAAACTCGTTGCCAAGCTGGAACCCGATCACGCCGCCTTTGGCCGCAAGCTTCTTCAACAGCCAGTCCGGCATGTTCCGGGGAATGTCGTTCACCGCGCGCAGGCCGTGGTGAGTTGCAATCACCGGATCGCTGCTGGCGTCGATCGCCTGCGAGATCGCGTCGTCGGAAGCATGCGACACATCGATCACCATGCCGAGGCGATTCATCTCGTGGACGAAGGCGATACCCCGTTCGTTCAGCCCGTGCCACTTGGCGGGTGAGCAGCAGGAATCCGCATAGTTGCTGGTCCAGTTATGCGCCGAGAGCTGCACGGACCGAAGCCCGATCCGGTACATCTGGCGCAGAACGCCCAAGTCGCCATCCAGGTCGAAACTGCCCTCGATATCCAGCACCGCTGCGATCCTGCCGCTCTTGTGAATCCGTTCAATGTCGTCCGCCGTGCGCGCAATGGCGATGGATGCGCTGTTGCTCCCGATCTGCTCGAACGCGCAATCCAGCATGCGGAGCGCCTGTTTGGTCTCGAGACGCGCCGGATAGTAGTCTTCGGTGACGAAGATGGAGAAGAAGAGTGCGCCCAGCCCACCCTCCTTCGCGCGCGGCAGATCGAACTGGCCGTCGGTCTTCCGGCTGCCGATATCGCCGCCGTGATAGAACTCGCGGTCGATCGCATGCACGTGGCCGTCGAACACCAGCGAACTCGCGTGCAGCGCGCGCGCCCGATCCGCCGTCTGCGCTTGCAACCCGAACGCCGCGGCCAGCAGATACGCCGCCAGCTTATAATCGTGGGTACCTGGCCTTTGTCCCATGAGCAACTCCTATCGCCCCAAACTGGCCGCCGTCGTAACCACCTATTTCAAGTACTCGCATGCGCAGCACATCGTGGACCGCTTCCTCGATGGCTACGGCTGGAACGGCGCTCACCATTATCCTCCCATGGACCTGGTATCGCTTTACGTCGATCAGGTTGGGGAGAACGATCTCAGCCGTGAGCGTGCGCGACGGCATCCTGCCATGCAGATCTGCCCCTCGATTGCGGAAGCGCTGACGCTGGGCGGCTCGAAGCTTGCAGTGGACGGCGTGGTGCTCGTCGCCGAGCACGGCAATTACCCGCGTAACGAAAAGGGACAGACGCGTTATCCGCGCCACGAATTCTTCGAGGAGATCGTGAAGGTCTTCCGCGCGTCCGGCCGCTCCGTCCCCGTCTTCAACGATAAGCACCTGTCGTGGAATTGGGAGTGGGCCCGCCAGATGTTCGACACTTCCCGGGAGCTGCGCTTCGCCTTCATGGCAGGATCGAGCCTGCCGGTCACCTGGCGGATACCATCGGTCGAGATGCCGCTCGGAGCACGTGTTGGCGAAGCCCTCTGCGTCGGCTACGGCGGCGTGGATAGCTACGACTTTCACGGCCTGGAGACCATCCAGTGCATGGTCGAGCGGCGGCGCGGCGGCGAGAGCGGCGTCCAGTGGGTACAGGCCTATCGCGGTGACAGGTTCTGGGACGCGTTGCGCCAAGGCGTCTGGTCCCGGCCCCTGATGGAGGCAGCGCTGACCCGGAGCCACACGCTCACGCCCGCTCGCCAGGGTTTCACCGACGTCTTCCCCACTGGTGACGACATGCGCCGCCTGGTGCCCGATCCGGTCGCTTACCACTACGAGCATGCCGATGGACTGAAGTGTACGCTGCTGCTGATGGGCGGCCTCGTCCGCGACTTCAACTTTGCAGCATACGTGAACGGCTCGCGCGACCCATGGTCCACGCAGATGTACTTGCCCATGCCGGATGGCCGCACCACGCTCGCAAACTTCTTCAGCCCGCTGGTTAATAATATGGAGAAGCTGTTTCTCACGGGCCGCTCCCCGTATCCCGTGGAACGTACGCTACTCACCACGGGGCTGACGGCCGCCGGCATCGAGAGCTTATATCGCGGGCAGCAACGGTTCGAGACGCCGCACCTTGCAATCCGCTATCAGCCCACGAAGGAATCCACCTTCTGGAGGACCTGACCATGCTGACCCGACGCGCCTTTCTCGAAACCTCTCTGCAAGCCAGCGCGGCTCTGGTGGCATCTCCCGCCACCCCGCCGAAACGCATCGCGATCCTCGCAACCATCTACCGGCTTCCATCGCACGGACAGCAAATGGGCGATCGGTTCCTGGTCGGCTATCCGTATGGCGGCACGTGGCGCAGGCCCAACGTACGCGTGGTATCGCTGTACGTCGATCAGACGCAGGAAGGCGATCTGAGCACGGCCCGCGCACGCGAATTCGGCTTCCAGGTATACTCCACGATTCCCGAGGCGCTGCGCTGTGGCGGCAAGCAACTCGCCGTCGATGCAGTGCTGCTGATCGCCGAGCGCGGCCGCTCCGAGTTCTTCGAGCAGTGCGTCAAGGTCTTCGAGCAGGACCGGCGCGCCGTTCCCGTGTACCACGATGAACGCCTTTCGGACAGCTTTGAAAAGGCCAAAGCGATGGTGGATGCTTCGCGCCGTCTGCATTTCCCGATGCTGGCCGGTTCGTCGATTCCCGTGACATGGCGCTTGCCATCGATCGACCTGCCGCTGGATTGCGTGATCGAAGAGGCCCTGATGGTGGGTGCGGGCGGCTCCGGCGTGACGGATTTTGATGCCATCGAGGGACTCCAGTGCATGGTGGAACGCCGCCGCGGCGGCGAAACGGGCGTCCGGGCCGTGCAGTTGATCCAAGGCGATGCCGTCTGGAAGGCGGGAGCAGCGGGCCGCTATTCGAAAGACCTGCTCGCTGCCGCGCTGTCCCGTAGCGACACTCCGCTGGGACTAACGGTAACCGACGGCCGGACGCAAGACTTGGTCGCCTCAAACGAGTTGCCGAACCTTGTCAAATCGCCCGCCGCCTACTGCATCGAGTACCGCGACGGGCTGAAGGCCACCATGCTGATGCTCGATGGCGCCATCAGGGATTTCAATTTCGCTGCCCGGTTGAAAGGCTCGCAAGAGATCTGGTCCACACAGTTCCTTCTGACTCCCGATCCGAACGTTACCTACTCGGCCTGCCTGATCGACAAGGTGGAGCAGATGTTCGAGACGGGTGCAGCTCCCTATCCGGTGGAGCGGACGCTTCTCACTAGCGGCATTCTGGAAAGCTGCCTCACGTCAAAGCTCCAGAACAACGCACGGCTGGAAACACCTCATCTCCAGGTGGTCTACCGGGCGCCCCACGCATCGCAATTCGGGTAGTGGGTCAGTTTGCAATTGGAGGGCGGGCTTTAGCCCGCGCGGGGCTTAAGCCCCGCCAATTGCTACGCAAATTGACCCACTACCGCAATTCGCGCGTTAAAATTGGGAACATGTCGAAGATTCTTGTGATCACGGGTGACGGCGGCGAATCGTACGAGGCGCTTTATGCGGTGCACCGGTTTCAGGAGGAGGGATGGGAACCGGTTGTCGCGGCCCCGTCGCGCCGGCGGCTGCATCTGGTTATGCACGACTTCGAGCCCGGCTGGGACACCTATATCGAGCGGCCCGGCTATGGACTGGAAGCCGACCTCGCCTTCGATCAAGTGGACGTCGAGGAATACGCCGCCGTGCTCATACTGGGTGGCAGAGCGCCCGAGTACCTGCGGAATAATGCCAGGGTCCTGGACATCGTGACGGCCTTCGACCGGCAGGGAAAGTGGATTTTCGCCATCTGCCACGGCATCCAGGTGCTGGCTGCAGCGGGGTTGACGGCGGGCAAACGTGTGACCTGCTATGAACACGTGCGTCTGGAAGCGGAGCAGGCCGGCGCAACATATGTAAGCGATCAAACCGTGTGCGATGGGCGCATTGTGACTGCTCAGACGTGGCAGTCGCATCCCTCCTTCTATCGGGAGATCTTCGCGCAGCTTGCGGGCCGGACCGATGCCGCTCGATCCTGAAGTCGCGGCCCACCTGGAGCGGCAGAAAAGTCAGCCGCCGCGCTCCTCTCTCGATGTGGCCGGCACGCGCGAGATGATGCGCCAGGCCGCCGCACTGTCGGGAACGGCGCCGCCCCTCGCCCGGATCGAGGATGTGGTCCTGCCGGGGTCCCTGCGAACACGGCAGTATTGGCCGGTTCTCAGGACCGGACTGCCGGTGGTAGTCTACTTTCACGGAGGCCGGTTTTTCAGTGGCGATCTGGAAAGCCACGATACGGTGTGCCGGATGCTCGCCCTTTCGGCCGGCTGCCGCGTGCTGGCCGTGGACTACCGGCTTGCCCCGGAGCACCGTTTCCCCGCTGCCGCGGAGGATGCGCGCAGATCCGTGGAATGGGCATTGCGGGAGGGCGTACCGGTAGGCGTCGCGGGCGACAGCGCGGGCGCCAACCTCGCGGCAGGAGCGGCGCTGGAGCACCCGGGATCGGCGCTCGGATGTCAGTTACTGATCTATCCCATGCTCGATCCCATGTGCAGTTCGGCTTCGTTTGTCGAATTCGGCGAAGGTTATGGGCCGGGGGCCGCGGACATGAAGCGGGGCTGGTCCGAATACCTCCCGGAGGGAACCGGATCGCGCGACCCGCTGGCATCCCCGCTTTCCGCGGAAAACGTCCGCGGAGTTGCACCAGCCTTCGTCCTGACAGCCGAATACGACACGCTTCGCGATGAGGGAGAAGCCTATGCGCGGAAGTTGGTTCAATCGGGCAACATCGTTCAGGTGCGTCGGTATCTTGGGACGATCCACGGGTTCTTTATGATGCAGGGCATCCTGCAAGTTGCCCGCCAAGCTTTGAACGACGCCGCCGCGTTCCTCCGGGCATCACTCTCTTAACATCGTCAGGTAGACGGCAGCGGGAATTACGAGGAGGATGGCCGCCATCCCTAGCAGCACCGCGCCGTGTTCGGAGACGAACGCGACGGCGAAGGGGAGCAGCGCCTGAAACCTCAATCCGGCCAAGCTCGACGCGGTCTGCCGCAGAGCCGACTGGAACCAGGCCGAGGTGGCTCCGAAGCAGGCGCCGAGCAGGCTCATGGCGCAGGCGAAAGCGATCACCTGGGCTGCCGTGATCGGACGGCCGGCGGCTTGGGCGGCTTCGCGGCGGGCGCGCATCTGGGCCAGCCACCACACGCGGCCGGAATCGGGAATCACGGCGCGCGCACGCATTTCTTCCCGCGCGTCGTCAATGGCGCCGGCGATCGCCAGTACATCGGCGCAGATCGCGCAGTCCGGAACATGCTCGCGCAGGCTGGCATCCACCCGCTCGGGCCAGCGGTTCTGGAGAACGGCGGCCAGCACCTCGGATTCCAATTCGCAATCGATGGGCTTCATGATTTGCCTCCGCGGGGCGCGCGGCCCAGCAATTCGGCCAGCTTCCGCCGCGCGCGAAACAACAAGGGCTTCAGGCTGGTGGGACGCAGGCCGAGAACATCCGCGATCTCGCGGTGCGAAGCGCCCTCGGCATACGCCAGCCATAACATCGCGCGTTCGCGCGGCTTGAGGCGCGACATGGCGCGGTTGAAGTCGGCCATACGCTCGGCGGCGCCGGCGTCCTGGCCGGAGGGAACGCGCTCGATGTCGTCGCCGGCTGGGACGGACGCCGCGCGAGCCAGGCTTCTGCGGCGAACATCCCGCGCCACATTGGTGGCGATGCGATACAGAGAATTGCGGCGGTGGGTCTCGTTATCGTAAGTGGCGGCGGCGCGCAGGAAGCGGTAGAACGTTTCCTGCAGCAGATCCTCGGCGAGTTGACGGTCGCCTGTCAGACGGGCGAGATATGCCCACAATCCGCGCGCATTCCGGTCATAGAAGGCGCGGAATGTGTCCTCATCCATCAGGAAGCCCGCAGCGGCGTCATCGAGAGCGCCGTCGCACTGGATATCGGTAAAGGCCGTTTCACGAAACATAGGACCGCGCGATTCTGCCGCAATAGCCGACTACCGGACACCTGGTAGTGCGGTGCGAGGCGCCGAAGATGCCGGTTCGATCAACCCCATTCGCTGGGAGATCACAAATGAGATTATCGCCGAGATCACGAAGCCCACGCCGAGCGCGATGCCGATGACGCCCAGAGCATGCAGCGATTGGGAGGCGGCCTGGGAGGCGGCATCGGCGGCTCGTCCGCCCACGATGTGCAGGCCGATCCCGCCGGCGATCAGCACCACGCCACCCTGCACGGACCACAGAATGCGGCCGAGCGGCGCGCCTACGCTGCGCGGAGCAGCGTCCAGGGCAATGGGCGAAGATTCCAGGAACTTGGCTCCGGCGGGGGATTGAATGTAGGCGAGCAGATCCTCATTGGCGGTAAAGCGATCGAGGAGCTTGGTGTGGGCGTCGGTCTGTACTTTGGCGAGCCGGCTCCACCTTCTGTAATCGACCAGCGTGCGGATAAGCCAGACGAGCAGGCCAACGGCCATGGCGAAGCCGGCGAAAATGCCGAGACCATTCAGCACGTCCCGCCACATATCCAGGATCTGGGAGGCGGGGTCCTGACGAGAGCGGGGGAGAGCTACGTCGCCAACGTAGAATGACGGATTGCGCGCGATTTCGGGGTGGTCGTTCAGAAAGCCGACGAGGGCCGGGTATGGCGCCAGATAGGGCTGATTGCCCAGAAGGCTGGGGTCGAGCGCCAGTACGCCGCGCAATGACGGCGGATAGCGTTCCAGGAGGGCGGACAGGGCGTCTTTGGTCCGTTGAGCGTCGGGCTGCTCGACGGTCAGAATGGTAGACGGCGCGCTCTTTTGACTCTGCGCCAAGGCGGTGGCACATAGCACCAGTATGGCTACTCGATGGATCATGGCATTCCTCTCTACCGGATAGTTACGCGGGGAGGGGGAGCAGGTTAACATCTCCGGAACAAACCCTTGCCCGCCGCCGTATCTGTAGGGCAGGCCATCGTTTTTCGTGGCCTGCCGAGGAGGCATTAGTAATGTTCTGCGATCGTTGCGGCGCCAGGCTTTCCGATCCTGCGAGATTCTGTCCAATCTGCGGCAAAGCGGCGGGTGTCACGCCATTGATGCCCGTCGACAGCCGGATTGCCGGGCATGTCCGCCTGGTGGGCATTCTCTGGCTGGCGCTATCGGCGTTCCACTTGATTCCGGGCCTGATTTTACTGTCCCTCTTCGGGCACGGTATGTGGTTCCACCCGCTGGCAGTGCCCGGCTTCGTGCACGGTCTCTTGACCGTAGTCGCCTGGCTGTTGCTGGCCGGTAGCATCCTCGGATTGGTTACCGGCTGGGGCCTGCTTCAGCGGGAGCCTTGGGCACGCGGCCTGGCCATCGTGATGGCCTGTTTGAATCTGGTCCATATGCCCTTCGGCACGATTCTCGGGATTTACACGTTATGGGTGCTGCTGCCCGCTGCCTCGGAACAGGAGTACCGCAGCGTGGCCCGGGCGGCGTAGTCTGAAAGCTGCGGATTTCAGTTCCGCCTGAACGCGGAGTCGCATTCGTGCGTCAGTTCAGATAGGCACACGAATGAAGATCATTCTGCTCGCCGGACTTGCTGTCTGCGCCGCCGTCGCGCAGACCTTGACCGAACCACCACCCTTATTGCGTATCCATCAACAGCCGGGGGCCGCTTCGGTTCGCGCGTATGCGGACGCCCACGCTCCTGTGGAGGTTGTGGGTATGGCTGCCATGACGGGCCGGCCCGAAACCTGGTTGATCGAAGTGCACGACTCGTTTGCCAGCATCGAGGACGTGGACAAGGCACTTCGCCCGCTGGCCCCGTTTGGCGCGATGGTGGAGGGGGACCAGCCTTCCAGCGACATTCTGGCGGGTTCCAGAAGCCTGATCGCAGTCTACCGGCCAGGCTACAGCTACCGCCCCGAACAAGCCGTGCGGGCACTGCGAAAGGCCCGCTATTGTCAGGTATCGGTCTATCGGCTGCATCCCGGCAGCGAGTCGGAATTTGCCGAACTGGTCAAATCGCGCCGGATCGTGTTCGACAGCATCAACCTCGACAAGCCCGACATCGCCTACTATGTGCTCTCTGGGGCGCTGTCCGGAACATACGTGTTCCTCGCGCCTCTCGACTCCCTCAAGACGTTTGACGATGGGCTGGCGAAGGTCCCGGTCTATGCGGAAAACGCCGGGGCGGAAGCTGCCAAATCGGGCGAGGTCACGCGCGAGTACTTGCTGTTCCGGGTCGAGCCGGACACCAGTTGGGTATCGGACGACTTCGCGTCTGTCGATCCGGAGTTCTGGCGCGGCAAGGCCAAAACGCCGTAGAGCCGACGGATTTGACCACCTCGTTGCTATCGGCGTTCATCGGCGTTCATCGGCGGCCAATATTGTGTTTTGATTTTCCCGTCGGGCCGAAGAAAAGCATATCTGGCCGCCGATGAACGCCGATGAACGCCGATAGCAACGGCCCCACCCCAATCCTCCAACATTCTGTTATGGTAGCGGCATGCGATTAGCGATCGTACTCCTGTGCCTGTCGGCGCTCGGCTGGGCACAGCCCGCCGACGTGCGCACCGAAACACTGCAAAACGGGATGAAGATCCTGGTTCAGGAAGACCACAATATCCCCAACGTGGCCATGTACTTCTTCTTCCGGATCGGATCGCGCAACGAGCATCCCGGCACCACCGGACTCTCGCACTTCTTCGAGCACATGATGTTCAACGGCGCGAAGAAATACGGCCCGAAACAGTTCGATATCCAAATGGAGAAGAACGGCGGCAACAACAACGCCTACACCACCGAAGACACCACCGTCTATACCGACTGGTTTCCGCGGTCGGCGCTGGAACTCATGATGGATATGGAAGCGGACCGCATCCGCGACCTGAGCTTCGATCCGAAGATGGTGGAATCCGAGCGCGGCGTGGTGTACTCCGAACGGCGGCTCTCGGTGGATAACAGCAACTTCGGCGTGCTATTCGAGCAGCTCGGCGCGGCCGCGTTTGTGGCGCATCCCTATCACTGGCCGGTGATCGGCTGGCCGTCGGACATCGAATCGTGGACCATGGACGATCTGAAGACGCATTTCCGCATGGGATACGCGCCCAACAACTGCGTCATGGTGGTGGTGGGAGATGTTTCGAACGCGGAAGTCATGGGATTGGCGAAGAAGTATCTGGAGCCGATTCCACGTCAGGAACCACCGCCACCGGTGCGTACCAAGGAGCCGGAGCAGCTCGGAGAGAAGCGCGTGGTGGTGCGGAAGCGCGCCCAGTTGCCCATTGAGCTGGTGGCGTATCATGTGCCTGAAACCAAGAACGCGGACGATGCGCCGCTGGACGTGCTTGAGACTCTGTTGGTTCACGGGCAAAGCTCGCGCTTGTACAACCGGATGGTGGATAAGGAGCAGCTCGCACTGAACGTGAATGCATTCCGCCAAAATGCGCTCGATCCAGGGCTGCTGATTTTCAGCCTGTCGCCGCGGAGCGGCGTCGAGCCGGCGCGCGCGGAGAAGGCGCTGTTTGAGGAACTGGATCGCGTGCGCAACGAGCCTGTGTCCGAACAAGAGATGCGCAAGGCCAAGAATCAGTTGCTGGCGGATCATTACCGGCAACTGAAGACCATCGCGGGAAGGGCGAATTTACTGGGCGTTTATGAAGTGTATTACGGGGACTACCGGAAACTGTTTACCGTCGAGCAAACGCTGGAAGCGGTAACTGCGGCCGATGTCCAGCGCGTGGCGCGGCAATATCTGGTGGAGAAGAATCGCACCATTGCGACGCTGATTCCGGAAGCCCCGGCAGCCGAAGGGAGCCGCTAATGACTGCGCGACTGAGTTTCGGATTGATGGTGGCGGCGGCAGGCCTGCTGGGCCAAGTGAGCCAAGTGAAGCTGCCTCCTTATTCGCGGCAAGTGCTGCCCAACGGAGTGGTGGTCGATTTGATGGCGCGGCCGGGCGTGCCGCTGGTGGGCTTTCGAATTCTGGTGAAGGGCGGGGGCGAATCGGATCCGGCGGACCGCGCGGGATTGGCCAGCGTGACGGCCCAGCTTCTGCGAAAAGGGACCAGCAAGCGGAGCGCGGACCAGTTCTCCGAGGAACTGGATTTTCTGGGCGGCACGTTTCAGGCAGGCGAGGGTTTTGGGATCTCGTCCGCCACGACGATCTCGGCTGAGTTCCTGAAGAAGGATTTCGATCGCGGTCTGGATCTGCTGACCGACGCCGTCTCGCGGCCCACGTTTCCCGAGGCTGAGGTGCGCAAGCTGGTGGCGCAGCGTGTGGACGCGGCGAAATCGCTGAAGGATAACCCGCAGGGCGCGATCGGATCTTACTTTCAGTCGTTCTTCTTCGGCGCGAGCCATCCTTACGGCCACCCGGCGGACGAGATCACGCTGGCGCGCATTGGGCGGCAGGACGTCGTGGGCTACCACCAGAGCACGTATTGCGGCCGGAACATGGTGGTGATTGTGACCGGCGATTTCGATCCGGCGGTGGCTGGGCCGAAGATTGCGGAGGCCTTCGGCGGAGCCGCGGCGGGCACGGCGTTCGCATGGCCCGCGGCGGCGCCGTTTCGCTCCGGCGGGGACCTGCTGCTGGTGGACAAGCCGGATGCCACGCAAACCTATTTCTATATCGGACAGCCCGGCGTCGACCGGAAAAACCCGGACCGGGTTACGCTGCAGCTTGTCAACACCCTGTTCGGCGGCCGGTTCACTTCCATGCTGAACGAGGAGTTGCGGGTGAACTCCGGGCTGACGTATGGCGCGAACTGCCAGGTGCAGGAACCGCGCCTCCGGGGAAGCATCGTGATTACCACGTTCACCAAGACGGAGACAACCGCGAAGGCCATCGACATGGCCCTGGATGTGCTGAAGCGGCTGGGGGAGAAGGGCATCGGCGCGGAGCAACTCGCTTCGGTGAAGGCGTATGTGAAAGGCACTTATCCGCCCGCGCGACTGCAGACGGCGGATCAGCTCGCGGTAATTCTGGGCGATCTGGAGTTGTATGGGCTGGGCCGCGACGAAGTGGACGATCTCTTCGCGCGTATCGATGCGGTGACTCTGGAACAGGCCAACGCGGCCGCGCGTAAGTACTACAAGCCGGACCATCTGACCTTTGTGCTGCTGGGCAATGCGGCGAAGATTCGGGAGGCGGCGGGTAAGTATGCGCCGAAGGTGGTTGAGGTGGCGGTAAGTAAGCCGGGGCTTGGAGGGGAGTAACCACAGGTCAGCGCAGCATTTTGTAAGGCAGACATCCTGGTTTGCGACGCGGGTCTGCACAGGTCGCCCCTATTGAGTCTCGCGTAATACGGTGACGGTTTTCGCGAGAAATGTGCCCCTCTGCATCGGGGCTGATGTGGGGCGGCCAATCTTGGCCGCAGCCGCCTTTTTAGGCGGCTAGGGCCGGCTGAAAACCGGCTGCGGGCAAAATTGCCCGCCCCACAAGGGCTAAGAGCGCAGCGATCCCAGGCAGGACTGCGCATCCTGCCTGCCGCGCCTGATCCCTCCACCTGTGCAGCTCGGCGGATCACAGGTTCTTCCGTATAATCCACGTGGTCATGCAACGTTGATTCTGCACGATGGTGGTCTTCAACGGATCGGCCAATTGCCCACCCAGCTCCGCTGTGCAGCGAAGCAAGAGCTCCTCGTCAACCAGGTAGCGCTGCGAGCCGTCGGGCAAAAGGAAGCGGCGTCCGGCTATGCGCTGGACTTGCCGTTCCATTCCAATTGAAGATGCCAGTCGGCAGAAAAGCAACCCTCCCGGTTTCAATACGCGCCATGTCGCGCGCAGCATCGCTTCAAAATGATCGTCACACCGCGCAAAGTGGAGCACGGCGCTACTGAGCACGAGGTCGGCGAACGCGTCCGGAAAGGCCATTTCTTCGATGGCTTCCACCCGAAAGTTGTCCGCAGGAAGAGCCGGTGCGAGGGATGCGGCGAGGCGGCGCGTCCGCTCAACCGCTTGCGGATCTGTATCCACGCCGAATACTTCGTACCCCTGCTTGAGAAAGTAGACCAGGTTGCGGCCAGATCCGCAGCCCGCATCGAGCACTCGCATCCCTGGCCTGATCCGGCCCCGGAGCAGTTGATCGAAAAGGTAGATGTCGATCTGGCCGAATTGCTCTTGAAGGTTGGGCATGGGTTCTATCCGATTATATTCGGCGGTTATCGGCCGTATAGGCTGTCGAGTTAAGATCGGTGATGGGTTTCCCGAAAGGAGATGCTAATGTTCCGTCTTCTGAGCATCGCGTGCTTAAGCATCTTGATGACTGGCTTAGATCCAGTAATGGCCCAAGCTCCGGCCGCGCCCGCACGCCCGGCGCGCCCGACGCCACCGGCCCGCGATCCCGACACGCCCGGTTATGTCACGGCGAAGGTCTTACCGGACGGCGCCAACGCTCCAGCAAACTCCGACGGAAACTTCATCCTCGGCCCCACGCACAGCCCCGCTCCGGAGATGACCGCGCGGGAAGGCGCACCGCAGGGGACGGTCTACACCTTTACCATGGAGTCGTCCGACAGCAAGATCTATCCCGGCATCGCGCGCGAGGCCAACACCTTTGGCATGCCAGACGCCATCGACCCCGCCAAGCTGCTAGTCATCACCAGCCACCCCGCTCCCTACACCCGCCGAGTCGCTGTTTATGTCCCTAAGCAATACGTCTCCGGCACGGCCGCGCCGTTTATCGTCGGGGCGGACGGACCAGACTTGGCGTTGTTCACGGCCCTGGATAATCTAATTGCCCAGCACCGCGTGCCGGTGATGATTGCCATCTCCATAAGCAACGGCAGCGGCGACGCCCAGGGAAGCCAACGCGGCTTCGAATACGACACCATGTCAGGCCTGTACGCGGAGTTCGTCGAGAAAGAAGTGCTGCCTCTCGTGGAAAAACAATACAACGTGAAACTGACCAAAGATCCCGAGGGCCGGGCGACCATGGGCGGCAGCTCCGGCGGTTCGTGCGCCTTGATCATGGCGTGGTATCACCCAGAGCTTTATCACCGGGTTCTCACCTACTCAGGCACTTACGTCAACCAGCAGTGGCCATCGAACCCCCAGACCCCGCACGGCGCATGGGAATTCCATGAACACCTGATCCCCAACACCCCGGCCAAGCCGCTGCGCATCTGGATGGAAGTCGGCGACCGGGACCTTCTCAATCCGAATGTCATGCGCGACAACATGCACGACTGGGTTGCCGCGAACGAGGACATGGCCAAAGCGCTGGCCGCCAAGGGCTATCATTATCAGTTTGTGTTTGCACGAAACGCCGGGCACACCGACCGCGCCGTAAAGCAACAAACTCTGCCCGAGGCCCTGGAATATGTATGGCAGGGGTATCCTATCGGGGGGCCGAGGAACTGAGTGGAGCATAGGGTTGCCGCAGCGCACGAGTGGAAGCGCCTCCAGCCGGTGGGTTGGCATTCAGATTTGGGCGGAGACTGCGGATCATGGCTGCGCGATCATAAACGTGGAGATTCCGGCAACGCCATTTGAGCCGCCGGATCGCAGCACCCCAGGGTTATCGGCGTTCATCGGCGTTCATCGGCGGCCAAATATTTTTCCCCCGGTCCAACGCGAATACGAAAACCCCACATGGGCCGCCGATGAACGCCGATGAACGCCGATAAAAACGAGCCAGATGGAAGTTTTCCTGAGTGGACGAAGTGTACAAAACCGTGGCGCCCGAGACCTTCTGCGGCCGGCAAGCGCGTCTCCCCTCGCCCGCGGTGGCTCACCGAGCGGCCTGCCGTACGAGCACGTAAGGATCTTCGGCTTTTTTGATTTTTTCACGCCTCTCCACTCTTGTGTCGTACGCCTGCGCATCATGGCATCGACTAGGCTAGGCACAATGCTGTTCACTTAAAGATGTTTCGGTGGGGCAGACGATCGTTTTATGTCGTCTGCCAGCGCTCCCCGAAGGCGGCAGACCACGAAGTGCGATGGTCTGCCCCAC
>Ga0187855_10001696_pt1 | contig 17208 bp, 17 predicted proteins | sample June2016WEW_8_10_2_FD_132969 | JGI IMG/M metagenome (GOLD analysis project Ga0187855, IMG submission 132969) | Peatland microbial communities from SPRUCE experiment site at the Marcell Experimental Forest, Minnesota, USA - June2016WEW_8_10 | ecosystem: Environmental > Terrestrial > Soil >...
GAATACAAATTACTGGCAATGATTGACATATTACTACTAAAATCCCCACCCAATTTGGACTGGGGATGTAGTTGCATCAGTACATTATAATAATCATTTTGTCCAGCAACAAACATTATGTCACCGCCGTTATATTTAGTGTTCCGAGTCGTGTTACATGCCCGGGTGTCGGTGTAACTGTAACACCATCAAAAGACCCTGGCCCTGTCCATGTCCCTGCAGGGCCCGATACATATGTAGTAGTAGCGGTCTGGCACCCGTCTGTAAGACAAACGGCCAGTAGCTGGGCACCATATAATGGAGATCCGACAGTTAAATTTGACATATAATATTGCAGATCGGATGCTATAAGTGTTGTGTTTACACTTATAGGGGATACTGTAATGTTAATGTTATATAAATCTATAGTTTCGCATTGGACAATGTTTAGGTTGCTTGTTAGTGGCCTGCGAGTTAGCATATAATTAGATGCTAAAGTTTGTAATGTAAAATTTGCAGCATAATAAGGACTGGAGGCGTTTAAAATTGATTCGTTATTAGGCTGTATCCACGTCCATACCTGTCCCGGAGGAGCTGGGTTAATCAAGCTATTTGGTGTTGACAATTGGGCAGATGCTATATAAAAACTATTTGGGTCGGTTGGACCTTGGTTAGAATGATATATTGTGTGGGTCCCTGTCCCTGTATCTATTATGTTAACAACAGCGGAGCAAGCACTGTTTGAAAAAATAAAAACATACCATGCTGATCCACTACCATAAGACAAATAGTTGCTCGTTACCCAGTATGTAGTACCAGCTACTAAGGGTCCTGGCAAAGTCCCGGTACTGGAAAACTGTACAGGATCTCCATACACCCACCCGACTGGATTATACTGCTGGTAGTTATATTGCAGTTGTTGTCCTAAAACAACAGAGTTTTTATACAGTACGCCCGCCCCATCAGTGTTTACTTGTGAGGGGGAAAAAGGTTCCGGTAAGTTTGCTGCTGAAGGACTGGATGATGGTACAGCTTGTAAAGCCCAAGATATATAATCTTGAGCAGTTCCACCCGAGGCGGGAATTTGCAATTGTGATATCATCCTAGTACGATATGCACCATCTAACTCCCCACTATTTCTAGCTATTCCAAAAGCGGATCCCCACATATCAAGATATGTCCCAGTAGCAGTACTTATAAAAGCTTGATTAAATCCATTGGCCTGAAAAACATATTGACCCCATATAGCCTGAGCTATAACTGAGCATTGTATCCATACAGGGCTACCGATCGCAGTATCAGGAGCAGGTACGAGGTTTGAATAGTCTGTAATCATCGCCTGTAAAAGACTGTCGTAAGTTGGGTATTGATATGATAGCATAATAAACCTTTATTGGGGCCCTACTAAATTGTAAGTTCCATTTTGTAAATTTATATTAAAATTATAATTATAATTAGTTTCCACCCCAGAAGTCTGGGTTATGACTATATTAACTATATACGATTGATAGTCATTTATAGCAGCCGTAGCATTGATTGCTGAGGCATATCCCGCCGTTAAAAGCCATGCCAAGGCCTGTTCCGCATATTGCTGTACCAGTATAGTAGACGCTTGATTTACAATCCCTACTTTATATAGCTGGGACCCGAAACTTAAATTTTGAAAAAAGGATCCCTGTTGAATGGTTAACGAGTTAAAAATGTCCGTAGATAGATTAGAGTTATCATACCACGTCATAGACCCGTACGGATTATACTCACTATACTGTGTCTGGAAATCCATTGTAACCTCTATAAAAAATTGATGCTTCTAAAGTAATTTTTCTCTACCTTATTGAGCACTTAGTGTCGATGTCTTATACGTCGGTAAAACAGGCATGGACAGGGCGGTGCAAATAGCTTCCACAAACGAGGCCGTGGCCAGGGTTTGTGTTAGTCCAAGGTCCGGAATTCCATTTATTTGTACCGTTTGAGTTGATGTTATGGCCACTCCCTCTTTACTTATAGTTATACCAGACAGAGGATTATACGAAGAATCTTTTATACCTATTCCAATCACAGGGTTTCCATTCCCATCAGTACTAAGTTCGGTGCTGCAAATTCCATTATCTGTATTTAAGGCAGTCAGCAAAACAGGATTTCCGTTGGAATCTTGAGTGATATATATAATTGGATTTCCAGTTGTGCATTGATAAATAATTACATCCCCAATTTTTGGTACTACTGCTTCTCCAGAAAGAGTAAAAGTAAATTGTGAATCATTTTCAGCTACCGTCCACACGTTCCATTGATTTTTTATGGTTAAAAATTCTGTCCCGGGCCCTGGAAAAGTCCTTAGACCCGCATGCTGAAAAGTCTTGGCGTTTAAAAGTTCATCTTCCTCGCCTTCTAGGGCCGTTCCGCGCCCGTAAAGTTGGGCATATCTAGACCCTAAAAAACTAGTCCAGGACTTAAAAGTAGATTTTAATATTTCCAAAATCATAAGGTATTCCTTAAGCCATAGTCGGAAAAGACATAAAAATTATGGAGCTCTAAAGTTGTTTTGGCCCCGCCAGAAAGAGAGTAATCATATGTGACATCAGAAATTAACATTGATGTATTATTAAATCCTAGAATTTCATCGTTTACAGTTGCAAGAGTATTATATAAAAATGGAATTGAAGATCCCCAAGGAGCCCACCCAGTAAGTTTATATTTCAAGTCGTACAATTTTCGTCCTTGAGTTATCATGACATTATTTATAAGTCGGTCCGCATAATTTGTCCAAGTGTTTACGTCTGCACAATCCACAGTCGACGCCTTGAACTTTTTAAGTCCTTGATAAGGCAATTGTGATAAATCAATGGACCCTGCTTTTTTTGGATTTGGGTCTGTATATAAAGCCAATGCTTCAGATTTCAACCAACTTTTTTGGGTGCCACTATTGTATGGGGTTGGAACCTTACTTGTTGGAGTAGGAACATCACTCTTTCCTTCTTCCTCATGCGCCGCATTCCCCACCAACTTTACAAAAGTATAAAAATCTTTTGTTGATTCTGTAAAATCCATAGACGCGATATTATTTTTAGAAATATTATCAAAAGACTGATAATTATTAATTACAGGGCCAGGGCCCGGATTTAAATATGTGTCTATATAAAATATCGATCCATATGCAGCCTGTCCAGACAAAGGTTGGTCGGGGACATGTCTTATTAATAAACCTATTTGATTCAAAAGTTTACTTAAAAAATCAAAAATTGATTCTCCAAACGTGGGCTTTGCATAAGAAAATCTATATTCTTTTGGTGTTTTATATTGCAACAATTCTTGGGCCTTGCTACTATAAGATAAAGAAAAATTTCTATAACCTGCTCCAAAAAATAAGTTTGTTATTCCTCCATTTTGGGCCAGTAAGTTTTTTGATGGATAATAGCTGCCCTGTAAATAAACCTGGCTTATTAAAGATGATGGATACTTTCCAAATCCACTTGATAAGGTTGTTCCAATAAGTCCATATAGGAGTTGGTCAAAAATTTCATCTATCGTTGCATCATTATATTCTGTGTCATATAAACAATCATTATCCATTAAAATTTGTATAGCGTCTCGGCCTTGGACCTTGCGTTCTGTTCCCTCGTTTTCGTTAAATCTAACATTAAAGGAATCCAAAAACCCATTCTGTACGTTTTTTCCATTTATAAAGACCCAATAATCATAAACTTGTTGTGTTAAGTTTACATCAAAATCTTCTATTTTTGCTTCAAAGGTACTTGCCCCGCCATATAAGTGTGATGCTATCGAGAACTCTTTCACAAAACGAGTCACATCATTATTTGCTATAATGATTTTAAATGTATCTTGTGGATATACATTAGGCATATACAGTGACCTGTCCAAAAACAAAATTTGGATTTAAAATTTGTGGATTAAGAGCAAGCATTTCATCGGCCTCGTGATAATTTTTACCTAAGGTCATAAGTAAAGTAGCCAATGGTTGCATACTAACCGTAAGCTGATATGTCTTAATAAGTTGCAGCTGAATTGACATAATATAATTTTGTAGCTGGGACAACAATAATTTTGTACTATACCCAGAAGGATTAAAACTAATTGATAATTCAGTATAAGATCTTACAATTTGAGTATCTATTTGTGTGTTTTGTAATGATAAAATATTTGTTGATGTATTTATAGTATTAATAAGATTTCCAAGCACATCAAAAGCAGGTTGATTAATAGAGTTTTCTAAAATATTCCTATTGGTGATATCTTGGCTAACATTAGAATATTGGCACTGTATAAGGCTCGGGGCTGAGGCCTGGGTCCAAGCCGATTGAAAAAATGGAGCGTTATTTCCAGTAAAAATATTATTAAGTAATCCAAAATTGTTGGCTATAGATTTTATATCAAAAAGTTGTGAAGCCGAAGAAAAAACTTGTACAATAACATTTGTGGCATTTATAAATTGATTATATAAAATTGTTGGAATATCTGTTAAAGTAGTTATAGCAGTGTTAACTGATGTTAATGGACTTGTAAAGCTTTGTACAAGCGTATTTAATGCGGCAAGGTTATTATCTATGTCAGATCCAAAAGCCCTTATAGACCTGGAATATCCTGATAACTGACTTGCTATGGGTTTTGTGGGGTCGAATAATTTCCCTGCAAGATCTCCATACCCAAGAGTTTGTAGCTGTAGACCTGTGCTGGTAGCATAATCCGCTTGTAGTGCACCTGTATATTGTGTAATAGATTGAGGATTTGTAAATGATGCAGCTTGGGCTCCGTTTTGAACAGATATTTTATCTTCTATAAAGACCAGATCAATCTCGGCATATGACTGGCGATCATCTGCTACAACAGAAACGTTTTCAACCCGGCCAAGAATATTGCCATATTTTGGGTGTTGTAAAATGTAAAAAGTAACTCCAGAAACAAATGGATTTACATAATCTAAAAAGGCAAAGTGATCTGAATAAGTCCCATTTACGCCCGAGATAGATTCCCTGGAACCAAACCAGAAGGTTTTAAAAGATACTGTATGAGGCTTTTCTCCAACCACTTGGGTCAGGGCCCCGTCCCTGTTCAGGATTTGGTGTTTTATAACAATTGATCCTATAGTGTCTTTAATATCTAATATATTTAATGTAAATATATTTATATTATCAACATCGGTCAATATACATTCAAGGTTTGTGAAGCTCATTATTTTCACCTATTTGAAAATCTTACAAAAAACCCTGTGGAATTTTTTCTAATTTTTTTCCACCAATAACAGAAAATTGTTCTTCAACAATATGTTTCTTTTTGGATTCTTCAATATTTACTATGGTTGTATGATTAAATGTTGGTGCTGATCCATGCGAATTTTGATTAGTAATATTATACTTTTCTTCGAAAAGCTCATTTAGTTGTGCATTATCAGTTTGTTTTGGATGTAAAGCATTATATGTTAATGTTTCTGCTGTATAGACCCCGTGTTTTACATCGTCTATTTGCGCCTCACCATATTGAACGCCTGCTCCCAACACTGGTCCCGTAACATGCGATCCCCACCACCGAGCAGCAACAAAGATTTTGGGCAAAGGGGAAAATGTTGCTGCTCTAATTAGTATTTCTACAGTCTTTTCAATAGCCTTAAGTTTTTCGACATCAATTTCTCCAAATTTTTCATTAAGCAAACCCATATCTTTTAAAAAATTATTTATACTTACTGTAGAAATTTCAGTCCAGGCATTCTTTATGGCAGTTATTTTACCTTCTATAGTAGCTGCATTTTTCTCTGCCTGGGACGGTATGATATCTTTCATCTGATTTTTAAGTTCAAGGACATGGTTCATGGCCGCTGCAAATTCCTCCACCTCGGATGCCCCTAATCCAAAAAACTTTTCCAGCATTTCATTTTTAGTTCCACCAGGATATTTTTTTATTATAGCTTCATAAGCTTCCGCTATGCCTGATTCGGATGTTAAATTTGATCCTAAAGAAGCATTAAGTTGAGCGGTCGTATACTTTGTAAATGTTGAAATGGCTCGGTTCAATCTTTCTGGGTTTGTTGTAAACAACTCTGCTGATAGTACATCGCCTAAACTTTTATCACTCCCATAAGCAAATCTAAGTTTCTGGGCCATAGTCCCGGCATTGGGCAAGATGTCTTCTAAAGAACTTTTCCGGCCCGGTTGCCGAGAAAAAGAAATTACTTCCGAATATTGCTTATAAAAATCATCCCAAGCCATACCCGACTCTTCAAAAACTTTGCCCGTCATTTTACCAAATTCGGAAGCGTCACCCCCAACAACGGAATACATTTGTGCAATCTGCCCTAAATGGGTATTTAGATTGGCCAAATCCCCCGTTTGTTTTACCCACGATGTTGATAACGCTGCCATAGAATCCCCACTAACTCCAGCAGCAGACCCAGCTGTTAAAATGCTATCTTTAAATTTAAACATTTGAGCGGCAGTCATTCCAGTTTCATTACGTAAATCATGCAAACTTTTATCAAATTCATAAGCCGTTTGTACCATCGCGCCAACCGCTGCAGCTGCTGCAGCTCCAACCGCTATAAACCCAAGAGACACTTTTGATAAGGAGGATAAGCTTTGTCCAGTAAAAATCTTTACTGCTTTTTCACCCTCTTGGAGTCCGGGTACCAAGGACCCCACTGTTTTCATTCGTAAAGCTAGTTCTCGTTCCATTTATTATCTTCTTACTTTAAGATATTCTCCAGATGCAGATTTTGCATCCATTATTTTTTGCTGTCTGTTTTGATCAAAAGCTATGAAACCTAACCATTGTCCTCTGGTAAGATCTCGGGCTGGCTTACCAAAATATGCAGTAGCCTCTTGGCAATGTTCAAACTTGTAACTTTCCCAAGTGTCGAGTCCGGCTTTTTTTTTAAATCCTGTAAAAGTATATCAAACTCTTCCTGAGTCATCCTATCTAAATTTGGAGACTGCTCTTTTTCAAATGAAACATATTCTTCATCCAAAATTTTATGTATTCCATAGGTCATTAACTTTCTAAAATCTTCTACCGTTGCCACAACACGTCGTTCTGGTTTCCCCGGAAAAGATATTGCACGATATAAAACTTGGGTCGACTGTTCATAGTCATATTCCACCCCAGTTCCGATGTTCATCTCTATGTGAGAAGTCTTAAAAAGTCTTTCGGTTGCAAAAACCGATTGCTGGCGATCGTGATCTGATAGCACGCGTATTTCTATATCTATATCCGTTGCTGGCCATTTAAGAAGCTTGGCCCTGTCCGTGCCTGCTAACAGGACTCTCAAATTCAAATTTTCTTGTGACTTCTGAATGGCAGTATCATTACGCATATTAATTCCTCCGAGTTGTTTTAATAATATTTTTTACTAAGGGGCACTACTAATAGCAGGTTATATTAATCATTTAAGAACATAAGTCCATACAGGTCCTTGGACAGGGCCAAGGACCTGTAACAGTTCAACTTCTATACGTTCATAAAGGTCTTCCCAATTATCAAGAATTTCTAAATCCCTTTCCATATCTATTGGATAAACCATTCCTAAAGTAAGCTCACCAGGAGCAGGATCCAGAGTGTAATAGTCTTTATCAACATGTATCTTTTTCCAGTCATATAAAATTGAGGGTATTGCTGGGGGAACAAAATGGCCCAGAACTTTCTCGTCCAAGGCCCTGTCCCTTAAAGTTTCATATGTGAAAAGATAACCAATCATTTATACAGGTTGTATAGTCGCACCGGTATTACCGTTTCTGGTTTCGGCTATCCAAGTAATTTCCTGAACGATTTCATTTTCCCCATCAATTTTACGGGGTCCGGCTTCTTCAATATAGACTCCCCCAAACTCTTCCCGGGTACCATTTTCATAGTCAATAGTGATGTTTCCATTTTCGACAGTATCAAAAGATATTGGATTTACCTTAGGAACTACATAGGTAAATTTACCGGAATACCTTTGTGTTATTTGTACTTCACCTGATTTATACATCAGCTTTACTTTTTTGTATATGACCCGTGGGTCTATATCAATAGCTTTTATATCATCAAAAACTGTTCCATTTATCTCGATCGACGCACGAGAAATATATGTAAGAGCCATAGTTAATCCTTATGTTAAATGTTTACTTGTATATTCAAAAGTGTTACAAACAGGCCGTTTACAAGTTGAATTGGAATTGTTACATCAACCTGTCCAATATTAATATTATCATAAACCGCTATGATACCTGATCGATAATTACCTGTATTTTGTAGCAAATTATTTGCTTCCAGAATCACGGTAGTATTAAAAAGATTGGAACAAATCGAGGCTAAAGTACGATCATTAGCAACCGAGTTAGAAAAGTTATTTTCAACGCCCGCTGTTAGTTGAGTTGATATGTAGTCAATTTGTCTTTGTGTTCCGACATTGAGTAGATCATAGTTAAGATTACCCGCTGATGTTAGCGTATTTGTGGTGCAAGCTTTTATGATTACAACTTGTTGTCCTGGCTGCACATTAAAAGGTGTGACACCACCCGCAATGAGATACTGCTCGGCGCTTCCCGTAAACTCGTCGTTTACGGCACACGGAACTATACCTGTCATGGCCATATTAGTATAGGGCACATTTACAGTTATATTTGATCGTATAGGTATCATTGCTCCATAAGCCCCACTTAATGCAGTGGCGCTAGATTTAGGAATTGTACCTGTAACATATTGTATATAACCTATAGACAGTCGAGGGCTATTTACACTTTGTGCAAAAGTAACAGCCAGTGCAGGGGTTGCATACTGTAAATCATTATATGCAACAAACTGCATTCCATAATTTTGCTCGGTTGGTCCGGATCTGAAATTTAAAATTGTATTTATTGTATTTACAGATGTTGAATCTCCTAAAACGTTCACGAGTACTGAATGACTGCATGTAGCAATAGTAGCCGCATAAGTTCCAGGGGTTGTGTATGTTCCTAGCCCAAACACGCCTGTTGCAGTCACTTTTGTGAGAGTAAAAAATGGGGTTGTTATAGGATCTGTTGCTACACGAATGTAATTACCAATAGTTCCGGATACAACAGATGATATGTCTATGCTAGACCCACCAACATCTGCTATAATGGGAAGTTCTGGAACGTATTGTCCAATTTGAGAACAAATATACGATGCTACATTTCCAGTGGTTCCAAAATTTGCTGGAATATTTATAGGTATAATTGTATCATCTATGTAAATATTAAAAATTTGTTGTGTTGTGGGGGCTGAAGTTACTGCCAGTGTCCACGAGGTCTTTGAATAAGATGTGGAGTCAGCAATACAAAGTAAACTCAAGTTTACACTTGGATTAGCCTCAAAAGCAGATCGTGCCGCCAGATGTAATGGAGACCCGCCGCCAGCATATAGAATAGCATCGGCCTCGGTAAAAACTGGAACGATTTGTCCATCTGTTGCTACTCCAGACATAGACATCTGTCCTATTAGCAATACTTGATCATTAACCGGTGCCAAATTCCCGCTTACGATAGTAACATCAGCAATAGTGCCAGGAATTAAAGTGTTTGGGGGTAATGTATTAGCCATAATTAATATTTTCCTTTATGTAAAGTTTACTATACCTATCGTTGTTGAATCCCCTTCAGGAGGCATTCCAGCATCTGGTTCAGACCAGTATTTTAAAACTATCCCTGTCAAGGGGCCTGTCCCTATATCCTGAGGTGCTGTATATGTACTTGTAAAAGAACTCCAAAAATTTATTTCATAAACTTGGTACCCGGCCTTGGCCAAGTCCCTGTTCGTTATATTCCTGAACCCCACGGGAAATAATGGGTTTTCAAGTGGTAAACCAAATCTTTGTAAAAGAAGGTTATCTGACAACGACTGCAAAAGTTCATATATTCCTTCTTTTCTAGCTTTTTCACCGGCGATCCCGCCCTTAACATTTTGAAAAACGACAATTATTGATACATCAAATTCCCATTTATATGTATTTAACGTCACCTTTTGAACCATCTTTGTCCTATTAATTGTGATATCTATAGCAGGGCGTTGAAGGTTTATTGTGCCGTCTATTAAGTCCTTATAAGCGATTTGTTGAACTTTTAAACCTGCATCAGCCAACCATTTTGTCATTGCTGTTGTAAGTTCAGATAATATAGCCACTATTAAATTTCCCAACCTTTTATAAAATAATCTTTCCAATTACGGGTATAAAATCTACCTTGTTTACCACCTGGAGGCATTGATCCACCTACAACTAACGGGCTATTTTCAGAAATTGGAAAAGGATTTATTTTAGATATTTGTATTCCTTTAAGAGTATCTAAACACCACTTGTAAGCTTCTTTTAATGATTCCGGCATAGTTACTAACAACGATCGTTGATATAAAAAATACACGGATAGTTTGGTACAAATATCCATAATTAATGGTGGGGTAGCATATGGTAAAGGCAATGTATAATGACCCATTAGATACCCATCTATAAGATCGCTTGCAAGAGTAATAGAATAATTTACTTTATTAATATCAACCTCATTAAGTCCAACATCATCTGTCAATTGCACCACAATTTCGTGTGGTATCATTGCATATATATTTTGACTGTTTGTATAAGATGCCATTTTTACTCCTTTAAAATATAGGTAGGACTACAGGAGGTTTAGTCCTACCCAATTAAACAACAGAAATACAGATTTGTCCCATCTGTAATGGGAGGCACTATGAAATTAAGAGGCTGTACGAGCCCAAGCATAACCAACATCAGTTGCAACTGGGGCAATATCAACTTGCTCCGTGATTTGATAAATCACGCTCGAAACGCGTTCCTCGCGATAAGCCCTAATCAGTCTAAGAGATCCCATATATGGAAGTCTAAACTGAAAAAGGGCAGACAGAGTTCTTAAACCCGGCGGGTTACGCAGAAACAAAAACCCATTTCCGTGGCCCGATGGGTTCCACACACTTGTAAAGGTGGGGGGTGTACCAAGAACGTTTCTATTTGATTTGGAAATCAAATTGCGACCGACCAAAAGTTCATCAATTTGAAAAACTTCTGCCATAAGAGAGGCAGTTGTAATTGATATTTGAGTATACTTTATTTTGTCGGACATATTAGGATTGGTTTGTTGTGCGATGAAAGTCGGATAATCAATAACGAAAACGTTAGGAATTTCATTGCTTTGTTGCCAAACCGCAACTTTCGCGTTAAAAACGTCCTGTATAATAGAGTTTGCAGTTGTATCTAAAACCCATCCGCCATTACCTGCTGATGGGGCAGATCCACCTGTAGTTCCATCCACCCAAATATTTCCATAAATGGTATTTGCAATTTGTATTTCTTTCCATTCATCAATACGAGTACACATATGCTGCACAGCGTCTATTTGAGGTTGTAAAGGTAACTGACCCGGCATAGATGTAATATCCAGTAACTCGTCCGTTACGGCCCATTCTAATCCAACTTGACGCGGATTAGCTGAGGTAGTCTGTATGTCGAACGAAAAACGTTTACGCTCAGCACCTTCATTCCGGAACAGATCCTGATCTTGCAAACGGAAAAGGTTAGCCTTTGTATATTTTAATATCTTCATTTCGGGACTTGGTACGGGTACGATAGGTGCTACTTGTTCCCCGATAAGGCCCTTCGGTTTATACTGCAATGTTAAGGTCATAAGGGTCGTTGGGACCTGAATCTGACCAACTGATGGACTTCCCATAATATTTTCCTTTGTTAATAGTTAATTTTCAGTTTAAATTATCCACCTATAATGTTACTAAAACTTACGGTCACAACGTCACCTGGAACGGACGACGGATTTTTATAGAGTGTAAATACACCTGTTCCATTTGCGGAAGAATCCCAAGCAGTGCCGTACCCATTATAAGTACCATCGCCCCGGGCCATGAGAATCTGGCCTATTCCATATGCCGCATCAACAGCCATTTCACAAATTCCACCGACGCATACAACCGGGCTAATCTGTTCGAAGGTCGTGGTCCAGTTTAGATTAGTGTTATAGGACGAATCTGCCAAGGTAGGGCCAATTTCCGCCACCCCTGATGGCTGATTAACAATGATACCAACAGGTATCTGATGTTTTGCAGTTGGAAGACTAACAAAACCAGTTGTCGTATCCCTCACAACAGCCAAATACTGGGCTTGAGATAGATCAGTTTTTGCGTTAAATGTATCAATTTGATTAGTTGATAAAACCATAATTAATTTCCTTTGTTAATAGTTCAGTTTAGTTAAAATTTATTTTAAACCGCAATAAGCATTTTTCCATGCCGCTTGCTTCGCTGGGTCTTTAATTGACATATAAGCTTCATTCATTGCATCCACATATGAAATATTTGGGTTCAATTTCATACGATCCTCAACAAATTTTGCTATATATTTATCAACACTATTCGCGTCCGCAGGAAGAGAAACAAGGGCATCTTCTGCCACGGCTGCTGGAGTAGCAATATCTGTAAACTCAACAATTTTTGGTCTTGATGTAAGTTCTTTACGATAATCATCACAAAAAGTTGTAGGTCCCCGTTCAGAAAATTCGAGACAAGAATCAATATGTTCCCTATTATTAAGATTTTCAACTTCACTTTCTAGGTCCGCTGGACGGAGTTTTCCGTCTCGAACGAGCTGGTCACAAAACTGGCGATTAGAAATCTTTTTTGCTTCTACCGTAGCAGTAAAATCCTTTTTTGTGATAGAATCTTCCAGATCTTTAATCCGTTTTGTAAGTTGCTCAACCATATCCTTAAGTTCCATATTTTCTTTTTCGGCTTCATTGGCCTTATTTTTTACTTCAGCTTGAGCTTCTTTACCTACTGTAATCTGAGGATCTTCTGCAGGTGCAAGCTTATCTTCTCTATCTACAGCTTTTTTATATTCAGCTACTTCGCCACCCTCTTCAGAATCCTTTTCTGGACCATCTTCTCTATCAATCTGGTCATCGTACGAAAATTCTTTTGAAACTTCCATTTTAAATTTATTCATAAGATTTTTAAACCAGCCATTTTCCTTTTTAAGGTTTATAATTTCATTCTCCATGGCATTTACGTCTATTGTTTCAGGCACAATTTGCTCCTTGCTAAATGTATATACTTTATATTCTGTATTTAATGTAAAATCAAGAGGTAATAGACCTTTTATGGCCGGAGTTGAAGCTCCCAAAAAGGCAATATGACCAATTTGATACCCATCGGGGCCTTCCTCAAATCCTATGGACCTTGTTTTATATGCCCCTTCTTCAAGCCACTTAACAAAATTTTTATTAAGTTGGGTTAACTTTAATAATATTTTTCCACCCTTGGACGTGGCCTTTTCTATCCACCCAACTGCGGGGAGTGAACTATTTTCTTTTGTAGGATGACCAAGCGTTACAGGTCGTGGGTCCAATTTTACAGTTTCATTATATTTTTTTACAATTTTTTGTAAATCTTCCGGGGTCCAGGTCTCACCATAATTTGGATCCTTACCAGCAGCGAAAGCCTCACACCACATCTCTCGTGTCACAGGGTTAAGGCCAAGGACAGGGTCTTCTTCTTCAACATTACTTGGATGTACATCTGATACAATAGACGTGTCTTTGTCAATGGATACTGTAAATTCTTTTTTTTCTGTTCCTGAAGATGGCACTTGTACAGAAGCCGCTGTAACCGAATGGTTTTTATCTCCTGATGCCGGTTCAAACTCTATGGCTTTCTTTTTATTTCTCTTAAGCCAGTCCTTTGCTTCCGCAGGAGTAAACTTTGATTTATCAAATCGTATTGCCTGCACTTCACTTTTCCCATCTTTAATACCAAAAATAAAATCCACCCCAGTTCCACCGGCATCATTTTTACGAGCAAACTTATCAAACTGACCCGGATCTTTCAATCTTGCCGAATGTTCATTTGGGTATGGAATAAAAACCACCTTATTAAAATTTTAATAGTTCCGCCCTTATATTAATAAAATTGTAGAAATTTAATGGTTTTTTCTACAATTTTTTTAGTATATGGTAACTTTAGGAGGTTTGCATGTCCTATAATCAAGACGAGGTTCTTAAGCCACTTTTAGACTATACTGGCGCAAAAACAAAACAAGATTTGTCTACTGTAAATTTAACGGATATAGAACCGGAAGATATAAAGCCTTTATATATACCTACTGCTAAAAAACAGAAAGCTCTGGACCTTTATAGAACTTATGAAGGAAACAGGGCAAAAGTTCTTATAGAGATGGAAATTCACCCTCGGACTTGGAACTGGTGGATACAACACGATCCTCTTTTTCATGATGCAATAGATCTTATAAATGATTATTTAGTTGGTAATGTAGAAGACCAAGTAATGAAAAAAATAAAAGAGGGAAATGATACTTGGATGTGGAGATATCTCAAAAATAAAGCTCCAGATAAATGGGATGAAAAAATTAATACTACACAAAATCAAACAGAACCTACATCATTTAAAATAAATATTGTAAATACAGTACACTCTAAAACTAAAAATGACTAGACCAATAGAAAAAGTTTCGGAAGTAAACCTAGGATTTGAATGGACTGAATATCAGGACGAGGCTTTTCACAAGGCCACGGAAAGATACATCATAATCCCAGCCGGGCGGCAATCTGGAAAGACACTGGGCGCTGTGCAATATTTGATTGAAAGATGTTTGCAAGAGGAAAATTTATTTTGTTTGTGGGTAGATGTATCATATAGCCAAATCATGGACTTATATGAAAATTATTTTAAAAAAATTTTAATGGGTCTTCCAACAAAATTATGGAAATGGAAAGCCTCAAGCCCGCCAAATCTGGAATTTCCGGTGGGAAAAAACATAATACGATTTCGATCAGCAGATAACCCCGATACAATCGTTGGAAGCTTCTACAAAGTGGTAATCTTAAACGAAGCAGGAATCCAGTTACTCGATCACCCAACCGTTTGGGGGCAGGCTGTTAGCAAGACCCTATTAAAATATTCAGACCATAAAGTTTTTTTTATTGGAACTCCTAGAGGCACAATTGGAAAAGACGGCAAGGAAAATGTATATTTTTCCCTTTACAAAAAGGGTAACCCAAATAACCCCGAATATGACAAAGATTATCGTGCATTTCAGTTCTCGTCCTATGCAAATAATTTTTTACAAAAAGAAAATATAAAACTATTAGAAGCAGATCCCACAATAACTCCACTTACTCAACGTCAGGAACTTTATGGGGAATTTGTTGATAATACAAAATCTGTAATTTTCAGGCCAGAATGGTTTCAAACCACTACCTCTTTACCTCCAGTAACGGAACAGTATAAAAGATTTATTACACTGGACACGGCATATTCGGAAAAAACATCTGCAGATGAAAGTGCTTGTTGCATGTGGATTAAAACAACCGATGGAAGATATTATTTAGTTGATTGTTGGCATGATAGACTTGAATTTCCACGCCTTTTAGCAAAAGTTAGATACACCTTGCAAAACTTTTCAGCAGACTATATGGTTGTAGAGGATATTGGAAGTGGAAAATCCCTGGTACAAAATCTTAGAGCAGAATTAACAAAACAAAAAATAAATGTAGTGTCTTGGGACCCAAAAGGGCCCGAGGCCAGTTTCCTTGGAAAAAATGATAAAACATCCCGCGCCACTGCTATTACTGGATATTTAGATAGACTTATGCTCTATGTATATAAAGCACCTTGGAATTTTGAATACATCGGACAGCATGTAGTTTTCCCCTTTGGTAACCACGATGATATGGTTGATTGCACAACAATGGCTCTACAATGGGGCCAAATGAACAATCCAACTAAATGTACAAAAAATATATTTCAAATGGCTTTGCCTATATCTCAATCTTTAAAACCATATAAACAGCACTATATGAAGGCATACAGTATGCCTTTAAATGAACGGCTTCGGGGGTTTAATTAATGTCAAAACATAACAGAAAAAAAAGAAACTTTTCCATCCGCCAAGAACAGGGTGTTGGAGCAGATTTACCTGAAATTATAGCACCAACATATGCTGAACCACTCGCTGAGCCAACACTATCGATGGGTATGGAAGACTCATCGAAAGACCCACGATTTCAACTGAAATCAAAAAAACCCTGGTTCCCTGAAATTGTAACCCGAAGCATTATCTGGGATTACTTTAGAACCACCATAAGTTTACCTCAGACATCCGACGTCCTATTGGCCCTGGGAAAGGGCATTGAAGAGTTTGATAGTATCATTTGTGATGCCCGGGTCAAGGCAGCTTTCAACAATAGACGTAGCGGTCTCTTAAGTCTGCAATGGACCATAGACCAAAATGGTGCTAGCCAACGACCATTTAAGTACATAAAAAAAATGTTTGATTCCCTACCCGTAACAGAAATTTTAGGAGAGCTGATGTTTGCTCCTTTATATGGATACAACGTTTCTGAGGTTACGTGGGCTTTGGAAGAAGGAATGATTGTTCCTAAAAAAATTGAAGGTAAAGCCGCACGGTGGTTCGTATACTCGGATATGAATGAACTCCGACTAAAAACAAAAGTTAATATGGTGCAAGGTGAACCTTTACCACCGCGAAAATTTCTGGTGACGCGTTTCCATCCAAGATATGATGATCCTTATGCAGGCCGAGAGGCGTTGGCAAATGCAATATATTGGCCAGTTATATTCCGTCACATGGCCATGGAATGGTCCCTGCAGTTTCTTGAAAAATATGCATGTCCTTGGCTCGATGTCACATTAGATTCCGACTTGGAAGATGAACGATCAACAGAAATTGCAAACGTACTACGCAATACGTCTAATCAGGGTCTGATAGTGCATAAAAGAGATACAGAAATAAAAGCAATGGATATAGGGTCCACAAAAAATATAGAATCCTATGTAAAGTTTATTGATCTTATGAATAAGGAAATTGATATGGCTATTCTTGGAAATAACCTATCAACGGAAGTACGGGGCGGTGGTTCTTATGCCGCTACAAAAGCACATATGGGTGTTCGAGAAGATATCATTGGTGAAGATAGACGAATGGTAGAATCAACAATGAATCAACTCATTGAGTGGATTTACTGGTACAATTTTAATACCAATGAACCACTCCCTAAATTCAAACTTCACAAATCAGAGCCAGCAACAGAAGAACGTGCAGGAATAGACTTAATATGTGCACAAATGGGTGTCAAATTCAATAAAGAATATTTCGCGCGTGTTTATGGTTACAACCACGAGGATTTTGAAATTGGAGAACCACCTGCAAGTAAACTTTCCGGCTCATTGCCA
>Ga0187855_10001702_pt1 | contig 17187 bp, 13 predicted proteins | sample June2016WEW_8_10_2_FD_132969 | JGI IMG/M metagenome (GOLD analysis project Ga0187855, IMG submission 132969) | Peatland microbial communities from SPRUCE experiment site at the Marcell Experimental Forest, Minnesota, USA - June2016WEW_8_10 | ecosystem: Environmental > Terrestrial > Soil >...
AATCCGGCCCACTACATCAATATTTCCAGCAAAATGAAGGTCAGCCATTTGCCGGTGGTAATCGACCGAACTCCTCTGCGCCCCGTCGCCCGATTCATACCACCACAACCTGAAATGCGGATCGCCAGGATGGTGGAGGATGAGATTCCGGCGCTGCCGTCCATGGGCGTCACGGTTTCTCTGCAGCATCGCTCTCCACCGGTCCCCCTTTCCTAGTTCGATCGCTCGCACCTAAAAAATTAAACTTTGCAATTATTTCTCTCGCTCCGGCCCTTTTTCAATCGGTCCTCGGGCACGATCCAGAAGAGGAGTACTTATGAACGCAGAGCCACTCATGCCTCCGTATTTGGAGGAATTGCGCGCGCTAAGCACTTGCGTGGTCGCCAGCGCCATCGAGACATTCGGCGTCCGCCTGCGCAACAGAGGTTTTTCCGATGCACGCTTGCATTGCATGTTTCCAGAGCAGCCGGCCGCGGTGGGTTACGCCGCGACGGCGCGCATACGCGGCACCGATCCGCCCATGGAAGGGCACAGTTACTACGATCGTGGTGCCTGGTGGAATTCGCTGCTCAAAATTCCCCCACCGCGAATTGTGGTGATCGAAGACGCTGATTCCATCCCGGGTCTCGGCGGCTTCATCGGAGAAGTGCACGCCAATATCCTGCTAGCTCTCGGTTGCGTCGCGGTGGTGACCAACGGCGCCGTCCGCGATCTCCCTGAAGTGCGCCGAAGCGGCCTGCAACTGTTTGCTGGAAATGTTTCGCTGTCCCACGCGTACGCGCACGTGTTCGATTTCGGCGGCACCGTCGAGATTGCTGGCCTTACCGTTCGTCCCGGCGAATTGATCCAGGGTGATTTGCACGGAGTGCAAACAATTCCGCCGGAGATCGCCGCGCGGGTTCCGGAGAAGGCCCGCGAGATCATGCAGTCCAGAAAAGAATTGATTGGCTTGTGTTATTCCAAGAATTTTTCGATCGCAGAGTTCATACAGAAGGCCAAGGAGTTGGAATCGTGAGGCATAAACCTGCAATACCTTGCTCGATATTCGTCCTAATCATTTTTTCGGCGTTCGCCGGCGGCTGCGGCGACGCGCGCAAGGCTGATGCGTCCGACGTGCCGCGCGCCGCCGTGGTGAAAGTGCAGCGCAAGAATATTTCCAGCACCCTGGAGATCGCATCGGAATTTCTGCCCTACCAGGAAATTGATGTGTACGCGAAAGTTTCCGGTTACATCCAGAAGCTGTACGTGGATTGGGGCACGCATGTGAAAGAGGGCCAAATCCTGGCAGTGCTGGAAATTCCCGAGCTGCAACAGCAACTGCTGCAGGATGAAGCCTCCGTCCGCCGCGCCGATCAAGAAGTTTCGCGTGCGCGGGAAGAGCAAAGCCGGGCGGAATCGGCCTACTCGGTCGCGCACGTCACCTATACGCGGCTGGCTGACGTGCAGAAATCGCGGCCGGAGTTAGTTGCTCAGCAGGAAATAGACGTGGCCCAGGGCAAAGACCTTGAAGCCAGCGCCGGCGTCTCGTCGTCGAAGGACGCGCTGGCCGCAGCAGAACAGGCTCTGTTAGCCGCCAAAGCCGCGCTCGACAAAGACAAAGCCATGTTCGCGTACGCGCGCATGACGGCGCCGTTCGACGGGGTCGTGACGCAAATTTACGCCTACACCGGCGCGCTGCTTCCAGCGGGAACTTCCGCGACCAAGGGCGATTCCGCTCTATGCCATCTCTCGCAGAACAATATGCTGCGGCTGGTCATCCCTGTGCCGGAACGGGCGGTACCGGATATCAGCGATGGCCAGACGCTGGAAATCAACGTCTCGGCATTGCACAAAACTTTCGCCGGAAAAATCGTGCGCTTTTCCGATCAGATCGACCCCGCCACGCGCACCATGCACACCGAAGTCACCGTGCCCAACGTGAACTACGAACTGGTCCCGGGAATGTACGCGTCGGTCAAAATTCCGCTGCATACGGTCACCAACGTTCTCACCATTCCGATGCAGGCTGTGGAATCCACCGGAACCGGACAGGGCATCGTGCTGGTGGTGAACTCCTCGAACCATCTCGAAAGGCGCGATGTGAAGCTGGGACTGCAGTCCACCTCGGATACCGAAGTGCTCTCCGGCCTCAACGAAAACGACACCGTTATTTTCGGCGAACAGAATCAGTTCAAAGAAGGCCAACAGGTCTCGCCGCAACTGGTAACCGCCCCAGGAATGGAGTAAACCCAAGATGCCAACCTTTGCGATACGCCATCCTTACTTCATTATCGTGGTTTGCCTTTTCATTTGCGTCTTGGGTATCACTAGCCTGGCGCAAATGCCCGTAGATATGTTTCCGCCGATCAATATTCCCGTCGTTCTTGTCGCCACTTTCTACAACGGCATGCCGCCCGAGCAGATCGAGGCCGATATCACCGACACGTTCGAGAGATTTTTCACCCTCGGCAGCGGCATTGATCACATGGAATCACGCTCCATGGCCGGTGTGAGCCTGATCAAGATTTATTTTCAGCCGGGTAGCGATGCCAACGCCGACGTGACCAACATTTCCAATCTCGCCATGGCCGATCTGCGGCGCTTGCCGGAAGGAACTCTGCCGCCGGTGGTCTTGAAAGTGGACGCCTCCAGCCTTCCCGTTTGTTTGCTCACCGTCGAAGGCCAGGGACTCAACGAAACACAGCTGCACGATTATCTGCAGTACCAGATCCGCAACCAGATTGCCGGAGTTCCCGGCGCCACCGTGCCGCCGCCTTACGGCGGAAAATACCGGCAGATCATGGTGTACGTGGACCCGGTGAAATTGCAGGCGCACGAACTCAGTCCCATGGACGTGGTGCGCGCGATGAACGAATCGAACTTGATTCTTCCCGCCGGCGACGTGCGCCTGGGCCCGCTCGATTACAACATCTACACCAACGCGCAGGTGCCCAACGCCGAAGCGCTGAATCAGGTGCCGCTGAAAACCGAAGGGCAGAAATCGGTTTTCATTTCCGATGTGGGAAGGGCGGTCGACGGCTCCTACCAGCAATACAACATCGTCCGAGTGAACGGCCAAAAATCCGTTTACGCGCCAATCCTCAAGCAGGGCGGCGACACCAATACCATCGCGGTCGTCAACGGCATCAAAAAAGCGATCACCACCTTGCGCGATATTCCGGCCCAGTTGCACGCGCACGTGGTTTTCGACCAATCGCTTTTCGTGAAGCAGGCCATCTCCACGGTGCTGCGCGAAGGCGGCATCGGATTATTTCTCACCGCCGTGATGATTCTGCTGTTTCTGGGGAGCACGCGGGCCACCGCCGCAGTCTTCCTATCGATTCCGCTCTCGGTGATGATTACGTTTTTCATTCTGCATGCCGCCGATAAGACCATCAACAGTATGGTGCTCAGCGGCCTGGCGCTCGCGTTTTCGCGCTTGATTGATGACTCGGTGGTGGTGATCGAAAATATTTACCGACACATTGAGTTAGGCGAAGATCCAAAAGTGGCCGCCATGAACGGCACGAACGAAGTGGCGTTGGCGGTGCTGGCCATCATGCTCGTCGCGGTGGTGGTGTTCTTTCCGGTGACGCTGCTTTTCGGTGTGAGCAAATACCTGTTCTCGGCGCTGGCGCTTGCAGTGGTCCTGGCGTTATTCGCCTCCTACTTCGATGCCGTCACCGTGGTTCCGCTTTTCTGCGCGTATTTCTTGAAACCGGCCCACGCAGACGGCGCGGAAGGCGGGGAAACGAAAAAGTCCTGGGGCGCCAGGTTCCATGCGGGCTTTAACGCCAAATTCGAAAAGATGCTGAACATATATGAAAAATACGTGCAGAAAACTTTGGACCGCCCCCGCGAGGCACTGATTCTTTTCGTGGGGATCTTCCTGCTGAGCTTCGTTCTGGTTCCGTTCATCGGCGTTTCGTTCTTTCCGCGCTCCGACGCCGGCCAGTTTGTGATCAATGTAAAAGCCCCCACCGGCACGCGCATCGAAGTGACCAACGATTACGTAAAGCAAGTGGAAGAAATTGTGCACCAGGTGGTGAAGCCGGAAGATTTGAACACGGTGGTATCGAACATCGGCGTGATGGCCGATTTATCCGCCCTGTTCACTTCCAACTCCGGAATGCACACCGCGTTCGTGCAAGTAGGCTTGAAGGAAGACCATCATGTCAGCAGCTTCGTTTACATGAATGAAGTTCGCCGTCGCATCGCCACGCAACTGCCGCAGTTGCGCACCTATTTCCAATCCGGCGGCCTGGTGGACGCGGTGTTGAACCAAGGCATGCCCGCGCCGATTGACGTACAAGTTAGCGGCATGGACCTGAAAGCCGACGACCGCATCGCGCAGGATTTGGCGCGCCAGATCAGGGCCGCCAGAGGCGTTTCCGATGTGTACATCCCGCAGGATATGGATTATCCAGCGCTCGAAGTAAACGTGAACCGCGATCGCGCCGCCGAGCTGGGCCTCACCCCCAAAGAAGTGATTGATAACCTCATCACCGCGCTGACTTCGGACGTAATGATTGCGCCCAGTTACTGGGTTGATCCCAAAAATGGCAACAATTATTTCGTCACCGTGCAGTACCCCGAAAATCAGGTGAAATCCATCGAAGACCTGAAAGCGATGCCGCTGCATTCACCCAATCTGAAAATGCCCACGTACCTCAATCAGGTGGCGGACGTGGTCCCAATTCAAACTCCCACGGAAGTGGACCACTATCAACTGCAACGCACCATTGACGTTTATGTGGCGCCCACCGGCGAAGACATCGGCGGTCCGCAGCGCGAGATCTCGCGCATCATTAAGCAGACGCAACTCCCTCCCAGCACGCGCATTGACGTCCGCGGCCTGGTGTTGACCATGCAGTCCTCGTTCAAGAGTTTTGGCCTCGGCTTGTTTCTCGCCGTTCTGCTCGTTTATCTCATTCTGGTCGCGCAATTCTCTTCCTTCGTGGATCCGTTTCTGATTGTTCTTGCCGTGCCCACTGGACTGATCGGCGTTGTGCTCACCCTGGCGCTCACGGGCACGACGCTAAACATCCAGTCGCTGATGGGCGTAGTGATGCTGCAAGGAATGGTGGTATCCAACAGCATTTTGATCGTGGATTTTGCGAACGTGCTGCGCGGACAAGGGCACGACCTGCGCGAAGCGGTGGTGCACGCTTGCCGCATCCGGCTGCGGCCGATTTTGATGACTTCGCTTGCGACCGTCGTCGGGCTGCTGCCCATGGCTTTCAAGCTGGAAACCGGCAGCGAAGCCTACGCGCCACTCGCGCGCGTGATCATTGGCGGTCTGCTCACTTCCATCGTGCTTACGATTTTCGTCGTCCCCGCAGCTTATCTGCTGATGTACCGCCGCCGCGCCGAAGCTTCCGCTTCGCTTGTCGCCGAGGAGGCTCACTAATGCGTTGCCGAAATCTTTCGCTATCTTTGATGTTGTTCGCCACCGTGGCTCTGGCTGCCACGCCTACTTCAGGGCAATGGCACGCCGCTGCCGGGGCGCAGGCTGCGGCGCAAGCAACTTCCGACGCCGTCGCCTCGCAGAGCCTCACTTTGCAAGAGGCAGAAAAAATTGCGATCCAAAACCATCCGCAGGTGCAAGCCGCCACGTATCTCGCGGCAGCTGCGAAGGCCGAAGTCACTGAGGCTCGCTCGGCCTACTATCCCCACGCTTACGGCAGTGCCACCGGGGTGGAAGCCGAAACCAACAGCCGTGTCACCGCCGGCGCGCTGAATAATTCGATCATCTACAGCCGTTTCGCGGATGGCGTCACCGTGCAGCAGCTGGTCACCGACTTTGGCCGCACCCACGAACTGGTGAAAAGCTCGAATCTGCACGCCAAGGCACAGGAAGAGAACGTCACCACCTCGCGCGCGGATGTGTTACTGCAAGTCGACGCCGCGTACTACAACTGCCTAAAGGCACAAGCCGTGCTGCAAGTGGCCGAGGAAACAGTCAAAGACCGGCGGCTGGTTTCCGATCAAGTCACGGAGCTGCAGAAAAATAAACTCAAGTCCGGCCTCGACGTCAGCTTTGCAAACGTGGACTTGGCGCAAGCGCAGCTGCTGCTGGTGCAGACACAAAATGATTTACAGGCTTCGTACGCGGAGCTTTCCGCCGCGCTGGGGTTCGCGGACCAGAAAACATTTCAGCTCGCCGAGCAGCCCGTGCCACCGACGCCGCCAAGCGATCTCTCCGTCTTGATCGCCGAAGCCATGCGCAATCGTCCCGAAATCATCAGCCAGCAGCTGGATCTAGGTTCCGCGCAAAGTTATGCCACCGCCGAACGCGATTTGTGGCTTCCGACCATCAGCGCGGTGGGCACTGCTGGCCTCACGCCCTACCGCGTGGATGAGCTCGGCTCGCGTTACGCCGCCGCTGGATTCAACGTGAACATCCCAATTTTCAATGGCCGCCAGTTCAATGCACTGCATGCCGAAGCGCAAGCCGAAGCCGGCGCGCGCCAACAATATCTCCGCGATCTGCAGAACGCCGTCGTACGCGAGGTGCGCAAGGCGTGGCTGAACGCGAATTCGGGTTACCAACGTCTGGCGCTGACGCAGCAATTGCTGGACGAAGCGAATCAGGCGTTGGATCTCGCGCAAGAGCGCTACAAATTGGGACTGAGCTCGATCATCGAGCTGAGTCAAGCGCAATTGAACGCGACCCAGGCGCAGATATCGCAAGCGAGCGCGAAGTACGACTATGCGGCGCAACTATCGGCGCTGAATTTTCAGGTCGGCTTGCTGCAATAGGCCGATGCGGCGTGGTGTTCTCAAGGATCGCACTGCTGCGAAGAGCAGCACGGCGCCGATCGCGCGCGCTGCAGATACCCATGGGGGCTCTGGACTGAGTCCTCCGCAGAAACGATCAGAAGGCGAAACGAACACCGATTGTCGGAGCAACGTTCGTCGGATAGAGATAGGGGACGCCGGGGCCATGAGGAATGGCGATGGCCAAACCGCCGGTGACGAAGGAATAGGCAACTCCCACGTACCCGTCGAGACGCTTGGTGAAATGATGATCCAGGTAAATTGACCCCTCGTTGAGCGTGCCCGCGCAGGAACTGCGGAAACCGGCTGTGGCGTTGCAGGTCTGCGGAACACGGAAGTCGTTCTGCCGCTGCTGATACCAGGCGAAAGTGACGTCGGTTTTTTCGCGGTAAGTATATTTCACGCCCGTCCACCAGATATTCAGCAACTTCTCGGAATCAAGATTGTTGTCTTCGACCCCGCTCATGATGTAGCCGCCCTGGTCGGTGGCGCCAACGCCCAGCGGTTGCGCCGGGTTGTTCTGCCAGATGTATTCGTAGCCGGCAAAAAACTTGAACGGGTTCCACACATACTTGGCAGCCACCATGATGGCGTTGTTGTCGGTCACGATGCCATATACGGTGTCGTCGGTCGAGATCAGATTGGGGCCGTCGCCGTCGCCGCCGTTGATAGGGTTGGTATTGATACTGTTAGTGAGCGACTGCGTATACCCCAGATGCGGCGTCGCCGGACTCTGAGCGCCCAGCAAGGGGTTCAAGACGCTGATCGCCTCGTTGTAATGCTGGAAGACGGCGTCGGCCGAGAACTTGCCGTGCTCTCCGCCGATGTCGAATCCCCAGGCGTTGTTGTGCGGCCTTACAGGCGTGCAGTCGGCGGCAGTCCAGCCTGGTAGGGCCGAGTAGCAGCCGCCAGAGCCATTCGCGAATTTATACATCGCGCCGAAATGGACCGGGCCGAAAGTGATGCGATACTTCATGGCGTCGTCCCAACGGCTGTCGTCCGTGTCGCCGCCGCCGGCCATCGTGCCGTTATAGCCGATGTAGGAAAACGCATAAGCTCCGCCGGCGGGATCGAAACGCAGCATCGCATCGGTGCCCAGCGAACGCTGCCGGCCAAAAGTCAGCGTGCCGAATTTCTCGGACGATATACCGCCGTAATATTCGTCGTTGAAAGGTTGGCCCGCGCGCGCGCCGTCGATGGCCATCGAATAGCTGGCTCGGGGAAGGCCGTTGTTGGCGGTGTCGGTGGCCGGCGCATTGGCCAGCAGGCCGGACTGCGGATTGATGCCCGTGGAAGCGTTGAACACGATGGACCAGCCGGGCGCAAACTCTTCCTTGCCCCGGACGCCGAAACCCGTCTGCTGCAGGTTGTTCGGCGCAACCAGGAATCGCGATTGATAGCCGTTGCGATTCACCAGCGATTCACCTTCATAGTTATAGCCGTTTACCGGCAGGCCGTGGCTCACCCAGCCGACGCCGACGTCATACGCACCGTAGAGCGTGACGCCGTGCCAGGTGAGCGCGCAATCGGTGGTGGCGAATTCGTGGCCGTTCGTGCAAGGGTCGGGGCCCTTGCGCTGCATTTGAATGTCAACTGTGGCGCCTTGGTCACCGGTCAAGCTGATCCCGCTGCGCGTTTCCTCGGCGAACCCTGATTTCGCCGCGCGAATCTCGAAGCGCCCCGCGGGCAGGCCGGACGTCTGATAGCGCCCCCCGGCGTCGGTTGGGATTGTGCGCGTTTCGCGCGTGTCTAGGTTCTTGATGGTCACCGTGACATCGCGAAGGGCTGCGCCGGTTTGGTTTGTCACCACGCCGGAAAGGCTCGCGCCGCCTGGGTTCGTTGCGAGAACAGAAAGGTTCGCACTCGTTTGGGCGCGCGCTGCCGGCGGCACGGCGAGCAACAGAGACAGAGCTACAAGAGCGATTGAGAGGGGTCGCACAGGTTCTCCTTGCGTTTTCAGTTGCGCAGATTCAGTGCCAGTACGAATAATGGCGACGGCGTACGAATCTATACGAATCAAATAGAGATGTCAAAACGATTTAGCGCGACTAGAGCGTGGCTTTGTGTGCCGTAGCGCACAAAGCGGCGCCGGCAGGAGCAGGGATCACGCGTTAAAACCGGGAATTTACAAGCGGACGATCATGACTTCGGTGGACTTCACGAGGGCGGCGACGGTCTGGCCTTTTTTCAGGCGCAGCTCACGGACCGCATCCGCTGTGATGATGGAGGTAATGCGCTGGCCGCCGATGGATAGCGCCACTTGCGCGATGAGGCCGTCAATTTTTATGTCAGTGACACGCCCGACCAGTTGGTTGCGTCCGCTGATGCGGCGAAAGTTGCTGCGGCGTTCCGAGACGTCGCCCTGTTCGCTGGCGCGATAGAGGTAACGGTCGATTTCTTTTTCGGGGATGCGGTGGTGGCCGCCGGCGGTTTTTACGGTGCGAATTTGCTTTTTGTAGATCCATTGTTTCAGCGTGGGATAGCTGATTCCGAGGACCTGTGCGGCGTCGCGTGGCGTGAAGAGTTTCGCTGTGGGCATGTGGATTCGCCGAAACGAAGCTGGCGAGTGGGGATGCTAAGCGCGGAGGGGGCGGGATGTCAATTGTTTGGCAGAGGCGGGGAAGCGACGCGCTCGGGGGATGCGGAGCGAGAGAGGCGGTTGGCCGCCTCTCTCGTCTGCATGCGTGTTTTACGGCAGGTAGTAACGGAGCGAAGTGTATACCATGTTGTCCAACCCGTGCGGACCAACACCCACACCGGACGAGTTTACGCCGGACCAAGTGTTGCGCTGGACGTAGGAGTATTGACTGCCAAACTGCATGCGGCCCTTGGGCCCGTTGTAGAAGCGATACCAGAACCCAATGGTGCCTTCAAGGAGGTTCCGGGTGTCGCCATCGCAATTCGACAGCGCGCCAGGAATGAAGCCATTGGATCCCAGCACAGCAGTGGTGTTGATGGTAGTGCCGGAAGGAGCGGCGAGCGGCAAGGTTTCAACCGCGCAACCATCATCCCGGCGAAGATTGCTCCCGTAACCTTCCTTGCCGTCCATCCAGCGACTGGCGTATTCGCCGCCAACGTACGCGTAAATGTCCAGCTGCGACGTGGCGTGGAACTCCAAGGTACCGAGCGCCTGATAGTTGCGGAGCAATGCCATGGTGCCGTTCGGGCGGGCTGTGGAGTCGGGCAAGCCGACGGTGCCATAACGGCCGATGCCATCGCCACCGAGGACGTGGATGCCAACATCGAAGTGCTTTCCGACCGATACGCGACCATTGGCGCCGATGCCGCCACCGGTGCTGGAACTATTAAACGCACCCGAGGCAGCGTTGGTGGAACCGGTAAGCGCGCAAGGATTGGCGGGTATAGCGATGGTTGGAAATGGAGTGGTGCCCTCGCCCGCGAGAGTGATCGTAATGGCCCCGTTTGCCTGGAAGCACGGGAAGACACGATCACGGAATTCGCTGACGATACCGAAGACTTCGAAGTGACCAAACTTCGGATCCAGAGTCGCCTTGAACAAGAAGTCTGGTGTCTTGTTGTAGGCGTAGGTTCCGGTCTGGTTGTAAAGACCCTGGGTGAGGCCGGGCGCACCCACGAGGAAGTTGTTGAAAGTGGTGGTGGACAGGGTCGGTACCTCGACGCCATTTACGGTCACGGTGGAGGACGCAGGGATCACCGAGGTGGGATTGCCGTGAACTGTGAGCGTGGTCGCCGCGTTTTCCACTGAGGCGGCCAGCGTCAAAATGCCGATGCTCTGGGAAACGCGAAGGCCGTATTGCCGCGCCCAGCTGAAGCCCGCGGTGTACTGTGGGTCGATGGTGAGCGGCGTGGCTTCGGTGCGGTTCTCCACTCCCTTTTTCGTTTCCGTAGCCAAGCTCCACTGCTGGCCACCCGTAATGGTTAAGCCGCTATCGAACTTGGCCTGGCCCCAACCCTGGCGCATACGCAGCACGTAGCTGTTGCTCTCGTTATTGTTGGAGCTGATGCCGGTGCCCAAGAAGTCCGTCTCGACGTAACCGGTCAACTTGACGGCGCTCAGTTTTCCTTCCGCGAGCAGGCTTATGCGCGACTGCCGTGCGCTAGCGTTAAATTCGGTGGTTTGGCTTCCCGAATTTCCGGGAAGCGGGATTTGGTTGAGACCCGTATTGACATCGGCGTCATCCGCCTTATTGCGGAATACCGTTTCAGCCGCGAGGAAGCCACCCGGGGTAAGGGTAATGCCCTTGTAGCGAAGGGCGATGGGGTTGTTGTCGACGTCCGCTGCTTGCCCATCGGCGGTACCGATGGAGAAGTCGGCAAACCTGGGATTGGGAGCCGGCGCGGAACCGTCGGCGGCTTTCGGAACGCGGCTATCGGGAGCGGGAGCATAGGAAGTATCGCGAGGAGTGGTGGCTACTTTCAGCTCGGCTTCCATGGCTTCCATGCGCTCCTGCTGTTCGCGCATCTGTTCGTTTTGAATCTGGATTTGCTTGGATTGAGTTTCCAGAAGGTCGCGGAGCTGTTGCAGCTCGCTTTCCAGACTGGATGAGGCAGCCGTCTTTCCGGGTGTTGCCGGATCGGACTTCGACTCGGATTTGGGCGCCTTTGCGGAAGCGTCTTTGTCCTTGTCTGTCGCCGTAGAATTGTCCGAAGCGGCTGTGCTGCTGGACTTCGCAGCAGTGTTGTCCTTATCACCCGCCGCCGCCGTCGCCGGCATGACGACGAGGCCGAGGGCTAACAGATATGCAACTAATGCTCGCATTCCTTCCTCCTTGAAATTTGACTGCCACATTTTCCGAACGATGGAAATCGAGACCTGAAACCGCGGTTTGCAAAACTCGGTCACTACCCCCACTGTCGCCAGCCGAGGAAACCGCTGATGCGTGCTACGACGCCAGATATGGGCAACGAAGAGTTATCGGCTGTTCGGCGACACATCTTCACAGCCGCACCCGAGAAATAAGGATGCGCTAAGAATCGCTACACGCAGAGCGACGCTGGCACGTTAAGCGGGTGTCTTGAACCTACTGTGACGGGAATGTTAATTGTGCGTTACTGCCAAAAGGGGCTGTCGAGGCTGGGTGTGCAGGGGGCGGACGACGGTAACCGGTTTAGGTTCTCTCAGTTAGCCGCCCGGTGGGTGTGGCCCTCGACCATAGCCGGCAGAATGCGGCGGAATTCGCGGACGCTGAAGAAGCGGTGGCGGCAAGGATCGCAGCGGTAGGCGGGGAATCTGAGCCAGCGCTTCAGAAAAATCAGGGTGCCGTCTTCGACTCGGTCGCGGGAGATGTGCTCGATATCAAAATTGCCGCAACGGGGACAATGCGCGAAGCGTTCCAGGATCGCGGCCACGCGCCAGGCATGAAAGCGCCGATCGCAACTGTGGCAGCGCCACGGGCGCAGGCCGGCGCCACTTAGTACAAAGTCGAGGATTCCGTCGCGGTGCGAGCGAAAACAATTGTCACTGCGGCACTGCGGACAAATCATGGTTGCTCCGGAGCCGTAGCGCAGAATACCGAAAAGCCTGTTTGCGGGCAAGACGGGGAAAACACTTAGAACGCACTGAGTTCCAGTGCTGATGGAGGGCGACGGGATTAACCTCCCGGATCGTGGTTGGGAGCGGGGGCGCAACCATCGGGGATGGACATCCCGGTGCTCCTCGGAGATAATTTCGCCCATAATATGCGGCAGGTGCCGCGCCCAAGGAGGCTCAATGAGTTCGACCCCGAATACGCCCGGTGAAGGCACTACGATCGTCGAATCGTCTGCTTTGCCGCGCTGGGTTACGCTGCTGTTTGCAATTGCCTTCGCGCTGGTGGCGTACCTGTTGTACGCCGGTTATACGCAACGTGAGGCAGCTCGCAAAGGGCTGGAAGACGCCGACAAGAAGACGCAGGCGCTGGCCGCCGCGCTGGACAAAACGAATTCGCGCATCGCGGACCTGAAGGGGCAGCTGGATGTGACGTCGCAGAAGCTGGGGCTGACGCAGGACGAACTGGCGCGCGCCCGCGGACTGGCGCAATCCATCAAGAAGGATCAGCAGAAGAGCGACCAGCAACTACGCGAGCAGATTGGCGCGGTGCAGGCGGACACAGCCACAAAATTTGGACAGGTGACGACGGACCTTTCCGGAACGAAGAGCGAAGCGGATGCGACCAAGGCTGATCTGGACGCCACCAAGGGAAAACTGCAGAGCACGATTGGCGACCTGGGCGTGCAGAGCGGATTGATCGCGCGCAATCACGACGAGGTGGAAGAATTGAAACGGCTGGGCGAGCGCGACATTTTCGAGTTCAACCTGAGCAAGTCCGCCAAGGCGCCTGAGCACGTGGGCCCCATTCAGGTGGCGCTGCGCAAAGTGGACACCAAACATTATAAGTACACCTTGAACGTGGTGGCCGACGACAAGAGCATCGAGAAGAAGGACAAGACCGTCGGCGAACCGATTCAGTTCTACGTGCGCGGAGCGCGGGCGCCTTACGAGATCGTGGTATTCGATCTGACAAAGGACAGCGCGAAGGGATATTTGAGCACGCCGAAATCGGCGAATGCGGCACCGCCGGCGGCCAAACCGCCTTCGGGCAACTGAATCGCTTATTCAATCGGATTGTCGGCCGAGACCTGGGCGCGTTATGTTGTGGCCGCCCAGGTCCCGGTCTTAAGCGAAACCCCACGGCGTTCAATTTGAATCACAACTTTGGAAGAGTACGTCTACCGCCTTCGCTGTTCTTGCGCACTGCGTTCTCCATTCTTTTCTTCTGCGTTCTGCTGCTTGCGGATAAAGCTGCGGCGCAACAGGCTGCGGGTAGCGTGCAGCAGCCGCTGCAGGTGACTACCGAAATGGTGCAGCTCGGCGTGAGCGTGCTTTCGGCTGGCGGCGACTTCGTAAGCGGTCTCGAGCGCAAGAATTTTCGGGTGCTCGACGGCGGAACCGAGCGGCCGCTGGTGTTTTTCGCTCCTACCGATGCACCGGCGCAAATTCTGGTGATGGTGGAGACCAGCCCGGCAGTGTACTTGATCCAGAATCAGCACATCGCGGCGGCTTACGCGCTGCTGGATGGCCTGGGGCCGGACGATCAGGTGGCGTTGGTGACGTACGATCAAGCGCCGCGAGCGGTGCTGGCTTTTACGCCGGATAAAAATTCGTTGCTGGCGGCGCTGGGACAGATTCAATTTTCGGTGGGGATGGGCGAGCTGAATTTCTACGATTCAGTATCCATGGCGCTGGACTGGATCGCTCCGGTGAGCGGTAAGAAAGCTTTGGTGCTGCTGACGACGGGCCTCGATTCGTCGTCGCCCGCACGTTGGGATGCGCTGGTGCAAAAACTGCGCGCACGCGATGTGGTGATTTTCCCCGTCGCCTTGGGTGGGTGGTTGCGCCGTCCGCCTGACAAAAAAAGGAAAGCAACCGGGCCTGCCAAAGACGATTCACAGGTGTTTGCCACGGCGGATCAGGCGCTGCTGTCGCTGGCGGCAATTACAGGCGGGCGCGCATTCTTTCCGGATTCGGCGAAGGATTTCGCCCCGATGTATCAGCAGATCGCCGCGGCGCTGCGCCACCAGTATCTGCTGGGAATCGCGCCGGAACACGACGGGCAATTTCACCCGCTGAGCGTGCAGGTGCTCGATGGCAACGGGCAGCCTTTCGCAACCGAGGGGAAGAAAGCCACGCACCGGATTTTTTCGCGCGAAGGATATCTCGCGCCAGGGCCTTAACTCGTATAATCGGCGGACGAATTCGGGAAGGCTGCGGATCGCGAAATTTGCAGTGCTCATGGAGGGGTGATGAATCGGCGCCGCACAAAATATGTGGTTGCTTGCTGCATGGTGTTGTGCGGCTGGGCTGCGCGGCCTGCGCTGCCCGCACAGCAGAGCGCCAAGCCCGCCGTTCCGGCCGCGCCGCAGGATCCGACTGCCGCACGTTTTTCGTTTCAAGGCGATGCCTCGCAAATTCCGGCGGTATTTCTGCGCAACCTGATTTTCATGCCGGTGCGCGTGAACGGCGGCAAGCCGGCGCTTTTTGAGTTGGCTTCTGCGGCGGAGAAATCCACGGTGGATCGGACGGTAGTGGGGAACACGGCGAGTAGCGCGTTGCAATATGCGGTGCTGGCGCTGCCGGGAGTGCAGGTTCCGTTCCTCACGCTGCCGGTGGTTACCCGCGACGATTTTGCGCAACAAGTGGGGCAGCCTTATCAAGGCACGCTGGGACGGGATTTTTTCGACCGCGTGGTGGTGGAAATCGATTATCACCGGCAGACGGTGCAGCTGTACGACCCCAGCGTTTTTACATATTCCGGTCAGGGGAAAAGCTTTCCGCTGACTTTCGCAGGGCCGGTGCCGCTGATTCGCGCGAAGTTCGAAGTATCCGGACACCGATCGCGCACCGAGGAGTTTGCGTTGGACACGGCGCTTGATTCGGGAGTGATTTTCTACCGGGGATTCACGGACTCGGCGAAGATATCCGCGGCACATTTCAAGAGCGAACCGGCTTCTTATCCAGAGGTGGATGGCGGGGCCAAGCTATTCTTGGGCCGGCTGAAGAGCTTTCAGATTGGTCCGTACGAGCTGGAGGATATTGTCGGGGACTTCACGCAGGAGAAGACAAAGGCGGGAGCGGGCAAGGATATTGCCGGCGCGATCGGCAGCAATTTTCTGCGGCGGTTCACGGTGATTTTCGATTTGCCGCACCAGCGCGTAATTCTAGAGCCCAACGTGCAGTTGAATCACGACACGGACGAGGACATGAGCGGGCTTTCGATCATTGCGAAGGGGCCGAATCTGAAAGTGTTTGAGGTGGTGGCGGTACAGCCCGGAACGCCAGCGGCCAAGGCGGGAATTGTGCCGGGAGACGTGATCGCGGGAATCGGGGATGAGGCGGCGGCGGATTTGACGCTTTCAGCGGTGCGCGATCTGTTCCGCCAGATCGGCTATCAATATAAGGTGCTGATTGACCGCAAGGGGCAGACGATCACGACTTCATTACAGATGCGCCGGCGGATTTGAGCTTTGTCGGTTGCGAAATTTGCGCAGCTGAGTTTGACTACGACTTCACTTCGTGGTTTCTTCGGTAGGCTGGGCTGAGGATTGCGGCGCCGCGTCGGAGGCTGGGCGCGGTAAACGACCAGCCTCCTGCAACGCGCGGCGCAGCAAGTATTCTATCTGCGAGTTCAGGCTGCGCAATTCATCGGCGGACCAACGCTCGAGAGCGACGTGCGTTGCGGGATCGAGCCGCAAAAGAAATGGTTTGCGCTCCGCCATTTCGCCTCTAGCTGTACAGCGAGCCTGCGTTCACCACTGGTTGTGGGCTGCGTTCTCCGCAAAGCACGACGAGCAGATTACTGACCATCGCGGCGCGACGTTCGGGATCAAGCTCCACAACTTTTCTTTCCGAAAGCTGATCGAGCGCCATTTGCACGATGCTCACTGCGCCCTCGACGATCGTTTGCCGCGCGGCGATGATCGCCGAAGCTTGCTGCCGTTGCAGCATCGCTCCGGCAATTTCGGCCGCGTAGGCGAGGTGGCTGATGCGGGCTTCCACCACTTGCACGCCAGCTTTCGCGAGGCGATCCTGGATTTCCTTTTGCAGTTCGGCGGCGGTTTCCTGAATGTGGCTGCGCAGGCTCATTTGTCCGGCGACGTGCGAATCATACGCGTAGGAAGTGGCCATGGTTCGTAACGCGGACTCGCTTTGCACCTGGACGAAGTTTTCGTAGCTGTCCACTTGGAAGACCGCTTCGGCTGTGTCAACTACCTGCCAAACAACCACGGCGGCGATTTCGATGGGATTGCCGTCGAGGTCGTTTACTTTCAATTTGGAAGTTTCAAAATTTCGCACGCGCAGCGAGATTCGCCGCTTGGTCGTGAACGGATTCACCCAGCGCCATCCCTGATCGCGCAGGGTGCCCACGTAGGTGCCGAAGAGCTGCAACACCTGGCCTTCGTTGGGGTTCACGATCAGCAAGCCCTTGAGGCAGATCACTTCGACGCCGAGCGCGAACATCGCCAGCACGACGCCGGCCGTGACCTGCATCTGGGCCGAGCTCATCAGTACGAATAAGGTGCCGGCAATTGCGACCAGCACCAACAACAGCATGGCGCCGCCGGGTAGAGAAAAGGCTGGTTTTTCTCGCATGGACTCCTCCTTCCGAAAGCAATATCTTTATGATATCAAAAAGATTCCAGTTGTCAAGTATCGATTTTCGCACGTAACGTACGCAGTTGCTGCTATTTACCGGGTGCGGATAACAGTCTGCTGATTTCTGCCTTCCTTTCGGTGAGGAAATTTTGCGCGGTTGCAACTGTTGACCGGGCGCCGCAAATCCGCAAACCTCCGCTGCCAGCGAAACACGCAACGGAGGACTTTTCCCAGGACAGGCAATTGCTGGAGGCGGCACGGAGCGGTGACCGCGCGCCGTTCGGTGAACTTCCTGAGCGTTATGGGCAGATGGT
>Ga0187855_10001704_pt1 | contig 17180 bp, 13 predicted proteins | sample June2016WEW_8_10_2_FD_132969 | JGI IMG/M metagenome (GOLD analysis project Ga0187855, IMG submission 132969) | Peatland microbial communities from SPRUCE experiment site at the Marcell Experimental Forest, Minnesota, USA - June2016WEW_8_10 | ecosystem: Environmental > Terrestrial > Soil >...
CCACCTCCACCAGCCGATCCTGCAACCCAGCCGCCATAGTGATCCTCCGCCATCGTGGACCACCACATCGTCTTAAACCCGCCGGACGGCACCACCCCGGTTAGCGACCCACGCTCCTAGGCCCGTCGGATAAGCCCTCTAGCGAATGAGGCATGGCCTCCAGCCCGATGAGCCCGGCGTATCCGGCGTCTACCGACGCAAGAACGACGCGCAACCGCTTCAGCGCCTGTCCATTGGGATGGACCAAGTTGACCCAATATGCTCCGCTCGAACTTCTGTACACGAACTCCCGCCAACGTGCAGGTAGGTAGTAGCCGACGATGGTCAACCCAGGGAGATCGCGCCGCATGTGTTCAATGTCCCTCTCTGCAAAGACGACTGTGCCCCGCCGACCCCTCGCCGGTCGCCCGCAGGCAATCGCGTCGGAGAAGAGCAGTTGAAATGACGGGCCGGACGTAGGGTTATTGAGGGGCCACGACAAAAGTCCGATGCCATTCGGGTTGCCTGCGCTGTCGCGGCCGGAGCGAATCCCCTCGCCCGAGAATTGAAGAAAACCGTCGACGTGATGGGCAACCTTGAGACGGCGCTCGTCGTCGTCCAGAGTCGCAAGCTCGACGCCCTCCGTCAACGAGATCATGTCGGCCTTCGCAGCGTAGTTGACGGTGTAGATGCCTGCGAGCGCGCGGTTGGCTGGGTGGAACGGCGCGGTCACGTAATATGACCCGTCGCCGCCGAAGAGGACCCGGCAAAGATCGACACACGTGCTGCCGCTGTCGTAGGCGATCGTGTAGCTCGTGCTGCGTCCCATTCTCCAAGTCTAAGCACTGTGCCCGGTGCCGCTGGCCGCTGTTGGCACCGCCAGTCATCCGCGTGCGGGCCTACTGGGGCAGGTCTCGACGGAAGGCAGCCCACTACGACTCCAGAGCTGACGGAAGCTCAGCCCAGACCTCGATCCTGGTCGAAGCACAGAGGCAAAGTCGGGGATGGACCCCCGTCGCTCCCACTTTCCGTCGCGAGCAAGCGCGGCTAGCCTCGCTATCGAGACTCTTGGGTTGGACGACCAGCGGGCACGCCTGCCGACGCTCGCGACACGCTCGCTCGCGCTTGGCGAAGCGGAAGCGCTCCCCTCGCCATCCCTCAAACGAAACGCGATCCTTGACCCAGGTGGGTATGAGCGACGAACGGCCTGAGCCCGAGCGAACCCCGACCGATCGTACGGGTGCTGCTCAGCGCCGGTATTCCGCGGCCGGACATCGGACTCCTCGACTCACGGCTCCGTGCTTACCAGCCTCGCGTTGTCTGCCCGTGGCCTTCGAGTGCGCGCTGGACGTGGCGTGGCGCGATTCGTGTTGCGCCATCGTCTGCGGCGAGGCGAGCGGCTTCATCGGCGAACTGGAGGACACGGCGGAGGTCGTGGTCGACGATGAAGTACGCGCCTTGTAGTTGCGCGAGCGCGGACGGCTCGATCAGATCGTCGACCGACGCCCTGACGTGGGCTCGTGCGAGGCGGCGCGCGAGCACGTGCGATAGGCCGAGATCGTCGTGGCCGGAGGGGAGCGTCGCGACGTCGATGTGGCGAAAGTTGAAGCGCGTCTCGACTTCGGCGACAAGCTCGACTTGGCGAAACTGTGGCTGAATGGCGACGAGGACGTCGATCTCGTCGAACTCGGCGAGGGTGCGTACGCCGTGGTGGTAGAGATTCGCGATGGCTTGTTCATCGAGCTTGCCGCCGGCGCCCGATGCGGCGAAGTGATCGGTGTCGTCGATCACGATAACCGCGCGGTGCTCCCGCGCGACCGCTGTGAGGACATCCTCGAAATCGTTGGTCGATCTCGAAAACGCATGCACTAATAGTACAGAACGTTTAGTGCATCGTGGGGCACAGTGGCGTACGACGCGAGCTGTCGTTCGAGCGTGCTCTACGGGAGCATGGGACGGGCAACGCCTGAAGGCTACGGCTTGAAGGACGCTCTGCTGCTGCTTCGCATGGAGACGGTCGCAGGTCTCGCGTCGGCTCGGGCTGCTCCGTGGGTGTAGCGGCCGATCTGCTTGGCAGCGGAGAGACAGGCATCAGGCTTCGCCGGCACGCGTGTGTGGCACCGATGATTGCCGCTGGGGACGAGGCGGCGTTCCCCAGCGCAGAAAGTGCAACGAAAAGTGCAACTGAGGAGATCGCTTCTGGCCTGGTTGAGCCAGATACCGGGATTAGCAGAATGGTCTCCAAAACCCTTGCTCGAGGTTCGATTCCTCGGTCCCCCGCTTCTCGCTCTCTTGTCATCGGACGGTGCCATTGCGATCGTGGTGGGTACCAGGAGCCGGCATGAGCGTGTGCAGGTTGACGGGTTTGCCTGCGGTGATCTGTGCCAGCCGCGCGGCAAGACGCTCGTCGCTCCGGAGGTTCGTGGCCTGTGCGAGGATGCTCAGGCCGTCGATGGTGCGGCCCTCTCTCACGAATACGTCGTCGAGGGCCCACATGGATGACCGACCGCGGTAGCTGAAGGGAGCCGCCAGTTCGTCGACGAATGCGCCCTGCCCGATGGGAGCCGAGGAAAGGCGGTCTCGTGGCGGGCTCGGGTGTGCGTGGCGCTCGCGCAGGACCGATGCGAGATACCGTGCGAGGCAGCTCAGCCCCGCGGGCGTCGCGTAACGCACCAGGGCTCGTCGGGCCGCAGCGTGGTCAGCGTAGACGTGAACCCCGATGCGCAGCCCCACGCCATCTTCGTAGTAGAGCGATTCAGAGAGCGCGGAGCCGGTCTCATGGTCGTCGGCCCCGTTCACGTTCGCGCACGTGCCGGGGCCTTCGCCGCCCCCTCGCGTTTCGCCCCCTGGGAGCGTGCGCCGCAGCAGCACAAGCTGTGCGGCGAGCGTCTGCTGCGCGAGTGCCTGATCGCTCTGCGGGTGGCACGCGGCGCCGGGCAGGGAGCAGGCGAGGCCGTTGACGAGCGAGAAGCCGGTGCTTCTGCCGGCTGGGGTGCTGTTGCGACCTGCCCCGGCACGCACGACGCTCACGCGGTACACGCGTGGGCCGCGAAGCAGGTACACGTCCTCCTGGGCAAAGCGATCGGGGTTGCTCCATCCGAGGTCTCGTCCACCCGGTGGGGAGGATGTGGCGAGCGCGATACTCGATGGTCGGCAGCGAGTGCTCGATGCCAGATCGAAGAAGTCACGCGCTCGGCCTGGGTTGGCGAACACGAAGACGTCGGCGACCACGTCGTCGCGGTTGGCGGCCCACCAGCGCAGCTCATAGCCCCCGGGGTCGCGTGGGGCTGAGGGCAACGAGATTCGCGTGCCCGGTTCGTCGTCCGACCACGCGTAGCTTGATGCTATGACGCCCTGTTCGTAAAGGCGACGGCCCCTGTCGAACATCACGCCGCGCAGGTCTTCACGGAGCCCCCGCAGCGTGGTGTGGCTCACGGTCGCGACGGAGGGGGCGCTGTGGGCGGGACAGTTCACCGCTGTGCTCGTCACGGCTCCGTGGGTGGCGGAAGCGGTGTCGAGGGCCTCGGTTCGCGTGGCGAGGACGTACACGACGAGCGCCGCCAGAACTCCCAGCAGCAATATCAGTCGCACCCGCCCGTTGGTCAGCCATGCAAGGGTACGGTGCATGTGCTCTTGGCATCGGCTGGTGCTGCTCCCGGCTTGAGAGCCTGGCCGACCTCAATGGTGTCAATGTCGTTCCGAAAGATGAGATATGGCGCGAGGAGATCCTGTGCGATGGCGCCGATTATTCGCCGGGGTGCGATGTTGCGGGAAGGTGTGCGCCGACCAGCGCGTGGAAGAGGTGGGGCGAGACGTAGACCTCCACGAGCGCCGCCCCAACCAGCACCGGGATCGCGACCGCCACCGTCACCAACGTCGCCGCGAGCAACTGGTCCCACTCGCCGCGGCGGCTGGCCATGATCCAGGCGGCGAGCGGGAGGAACAGCGCCATCAGCTCGGGCACGGCGTGCGGCAGAACGGCGAGCAGCAGCCGCGCGGCGGGCACGTTGAGCTCGTGCGAGAAGGCGGCGAGCCGGTCTCCGAGCAGGTAGGCCTGGGCGGACAGGGAGAATGTGGTCGCGCACACGACGAACGCGATCGCGATTCGCCCTCCGTGTTCGTGCACCCAGCGCGAGACGCCGTGGTGGGAGTCGGCCTGCAGCGGTAGCGAGCTGCCTGCGATGAAGCCGGCCACGCACGCCATCGCGTGCAGTGCCAGCACCAGCAGGTTGTGGCCGAGGATGCCTGGGACGTCGGCGAGGTGCCCGACGGCGAACGGCGGTTCGGGCGGGATCGCTTCGGCACCTGCGCTGGAGAGCGCGGAGACGACCAGCACCGCGGCCAGCAGCCCGAGTGCCGCGACCGCGGAGCCGGCGGCCCAGCGGCCCAAGATCCTCCAGTGTGCCTGCCGCCAGGCGCGCAGCGTGCTGCGCGTACGGCGTACCCCGTACGTGAAGGCGTACGCAGAGGCATCCACGCTTCCCTCATCGGCACGCAGGCCCACCCGTCTGAGTCGTAGGAGGCCGACCCAGCTGAGTCGAAGGTCGAGCAGTTCGCCCGCCGTGGTTGTGCTCCTGAAGACCCACCACCGACAAGGTGTGCGCCAACGACGGGAGGTGTGTTCCTATTTGACAAGAACCAACCATCGAGCTACGTTGAGTTGACATAACGAGCGTCGTGGCGGCTGGCCGCAGCTGGATGACCGCCCGCCCAGCGAGTGCTCGTGGCGAGCAACCCGCGCCTTGAGGGAGGCAAATGCGATGACTGTCACGTTCCGTTCCCATCTTCGGCTCGGCCGGCGCTCGTTGGCGCTGCTGGGCATCCTCTCCGCGGTGCTGTGCGGGATCGCGCTGCTCGCCGGCCCCGCGATGGCGCATGGCCCGGCGGCCGCTGGGCCGGCGGCTCCGTCGCGACCTGGCTTCAGGTCGCCGGTGCCCACCTCCTACCTGGCGCTGGGCGACTCGCTGGCGTTTGGCTACTCGCAGGGGAAGTTCGACGAACTCTACCCCGAGGAGAATCCCGCCGACTACGAAACAGGCTACGTCAACGACTTTGCCAACGTGCTCAAACTGTTCGACCCCGGGCTGCAGATCGTCAACGACGGCTGCCCGGGGGAGACCACGGAATCCTTCATCAAAGGGCCGTGCGCCTACCAACTGGAGTTTCCACTCCACCATCCTTACGCCGGCGGCCCCGACTCCTCACAGCTCTCCGACGCGGTTGCCTACCTGGAAGCGCACCCGGGCAGCGTCAACCCGATCACGATCGACATCGGCGCCAACGACGCGCTGGGGCTGATCGAGACCACCTGCAAACTGGAAGCGGCCTGCATCGCCGCCGGCGCTCCAGCGGTGTTCGCCAAGATTGGCGCCAACCTCGGCCTGATCCTCGGCGAGCTGCGCGCCGCGGCGCCGCACGCGCAGATCATCGTGCTCGGCCTCTACAACCCGTTCGGGGAAACGATCACCGGGGGGGACGCGCTCACCGCCGATCTCAACGAAGTCGAGGCCAAAGTCGCTGCCGGTGTGGGTGCGCGCTTCGCCGATCCGCTGCCGCTGTTCAACCCGCCGGGGGCGCGCGAAGCGCCGACGATCTGCCTGCTCACCAACATGTGCACGCCGCTGGTGGACATCCACCCGACCGAACTCGGCTACAGGGTGCTGGGCGGGTTGGTGCTGCAGCAATACGTGCTCGGCCTGCGGCCATTCGAGCGGGGGCCGTGGAGCCACTTCCATATCGGCCCCCACCGCCTGCCGTGAACAACATCGGTTCGCCAAAGGCGGGGTAGTCGGCGGAGTTTTCCAAAGCTCTCCTCACGCCGCCGTGCGCGCGACCGAGGCCGGGGGACACTCGCCTCCGGCGAGCATCCCCGTTTCGACAGAAGCCGGAGACACGTGCCTCCGGCACGAATCCCCGTCTAGGTCAGCAGCGGCTCGCGTGCGGCGGCGGCCTCTTCGAGGATGCGCAGCATCGCCGAGGCGGCGGGGATCATGCGGGTGCGGGAGCCCACCTTCCCCGGCAGCGCCGCGATCACGCTGCGTGTGGGGGGGTGGGGGGAGAGCGCGCGCACGACGATGTCCTCGCGGTCGGGGTGCAGCAGCGCGAGTTCGGGGATCAGCGCCACGCCGACGCCCGCAGCCACGAGTCCCTGCACGGTCAGGTAGTCGTCGCTCTCGAAGGTCACGTTCGGCTCAAACCCCGCCGCGTGGCAGCAGCGCACCACGTGGCGCGCGCAGGGACTCGTCTGCGAGGTCTGCACCCACGCCTCGCCGCCCAGCTGCTCCAGGCGCAGCGCACGCTTGCCCGCCAGCCGGTGGCCGGGGGGCAGCGCGAGGTACAGCGGATCCTCCAGCAGCTCGACGCGCTTGAGGCCCTCCTCCGGCGTCTGCTCGAACTCAAACAGCAGGGCGAGATCGAACTCGCCCGCGCGCAGCCGCGGGGCGATCTCCTGCGGCTCGCCCTCGGCGAGCGTCAGCTCCACCTCGGGGTAGGACTCGCGGAAGGAGGCGATCGCCACCGGCATCAGCGTTGCGCCCGCGGTCGGGAACGAGGCCATCCGCAGCTGCCCCCCGCGCAGGCCCGCCAGCGCGGCGAGCTCCTCCTCGGCGGCCTCCAGACGGGCGAGGATCCCGTCGGTGTGTTCGACCAGCGTGCGCCCGGCGCCGGTCAGGCGCACCCCGCGGGGCAGGCGTTCAAGCAGCGTCAGCCCCGTCTCCGCCTCGAGCGCCGCGATCTGCTGCGAGATCGCCGATTGGGTGTAGGAAAGCGACTCGGCCGCCGCCGAGAAGGAGCCGCGCTGGGCGACCTCCCTGAGAACTCGGAGACGGCTGACGTTCAGCATAAGCACAGCTTATCGCAACTATAAAAAGAATCACTTGTGATGATGGCAGGAAGGTGTCAGGCTGAAGGAGAAATGAGCCGACGGGTCGACAGAGCGAGCAGGGCGGGGCACGACCGAGTGCCGGCTGAGGCGTACCGCCGCCTGGCACGCGGTCATCGAACCGGTGGCGCGTGAGATCCACCGCGACTTGCAGTCGTACCGCAACCCAAGACTTCCACCACCACTAGAACCAGGAGCCACAACCATGTCTGCCACCAAGATCATCGTTTCCTACGACGGCACCAACAACGAGGACGACGCAATCGCCCTCGGTCGTGTCTTCGCCCGCGCCGGCGCCGAGGTGGCGCTCGCGTACGTGCGTCACACCCAGGAGCCCGAGCCCGAGCGTGAGGTGCTCGCAGAGCAGGAGGCCGAGGCGTTGCTGCAGCGCGGCGTCGAGTTGCTGGGGGTGCCCGCCGCGGTCCACGTCGTCGCCGACCGCTCCACCCCCGAGGGGCTGCGCGCGCTCGCCGAGCGCGAGGGCGCCGATGCGATCGTGTTCTGCTCGGACTCCCACACCGCGCCGCGGCACGTGACGGTCGGTAACTCCGCGCAGCGTCTGCTCGACGGCGGGCGCTTCGCGATCGCGATTGCCTCCGCCGGTCTCGCCGGCGCCGAGGGTGAGCCGGTGCAGCGGATCGCCGTCACCGAGGACCCCACCGACCCGAGCGCCCAGACCACGGCCAACGCGCTCGCGCAGGCGATCGGAGCGAGCGTCAATCCCGCCACCAGAGGCCATGACGCCGACCTGCTCGTGCTCGGCTCCCGGCCGGAGGCCGGTCAGGGCCAGGTGGCGCTCAGCGCCGCCGCACTCAGCCTCGTCGAGGACGACGCCGGCGCGGTGCTGGTGGTACCCCGCGGCGTGGCGCTCTCCTTCGGGGCGGTGGCTGCCCCGGTCGGTGCGTAGACACTGTTCGGCCAGCGGGTAGGAGCCTGTTGGCAATACGTCTGATTCCCGTCCCTACCAGATGAGATCGGGTCTTATTCTCATTTGGTAGGGGCTCGAAAAAAAGAACATGTGCACCGACGACAGCCTCGACTGGCGAGGTGCGGGTCGAGCTTGTGGTTGCGTCCCCGCGAGGGCCTCCCGTTTTCTTGCGGCGCCGGCAAGGCCGGTTGCAATGAGAAGGGCCACCGGCCTGCGCCGGCGAATTGTGGAGGCCCCATGGTGCAACCACCACCTCACGCTGGCGACGCCCTGGGTTGGGCGCAGCGAATCCGCGCCGCGCTCGAGCTGGCCGAAACGGGGATGCTCGCCGACGGCGAGCTTCCCCCGGCTTCGGTTCGCTTCGTGCTCTACGAGCAGCCGCTGCTGGAGCTGTGCAGCGGCGCCGTGGCTCGCCACGAGATCCTGCTGCGGATGGTGGCCGAGGATGGCGAGCACATCGCCCCGATGGCCTTTCTCCCGACCGCCGAGCAGGTCGGACTCGTGCAGGCGATCGATGCCTGGGTGATCGGAGGGGCGATCGACCTGATCGCCCGCCAGGCACTGCGTGGTGAGCGCCTGCAGCTGGACGTCAACATCTCTGGCGCCTCGGTCACCGACCCCGAGCTGCTTGCGATGGTCGAGCGCGAGCTGGCGCTCGCCGAGATCGATCCCACCTGTCTGACCTTCGAGATCACCGAGACCGCCGCGATCGCCGACATCGAGCTCGCCCAGCAGTTCGCCCAGCGCCTCGGCGAGCTCGGCTGCGGCTTCGCGCTGGACGACTTCGGTGCCGGGTTTGGGTCGTTCTTCTACCTCAAACACATCCCCTTCGACACGCTCAAGATCGACGGCGAGTTCATCCGCGGCTTGGTGCACTGCGAACGCGACCAGATCATGGTGAAGGCGATCGCCGGCGTGGCGCGCCAGCTCGGCACCGAAACCGTCGCCGAGTTCGTCACAGACGATGCCACCCGCGAGCTGGTGCACAGCTACGGCATCCACTACGCCCAGGGCTACGGTATCGGCCGCCCGCGCCCGATCACCGCCACCTGGCCCGGCGCGTTTGCGCAGCCTCGTGCAGCCGGCCCCGCCATCACGCTGCCACCGGTCGCCGGAGTGGCCCTCAGTGGGGCCGCTGCCGTCGTGCGGCCAAGCGCAGGCGTACATAGCGTGCCAGCGCCTGCATGAAGTCCGCACCGACGCCCACGAGGTGGCCGAGTGGTCCGGTCCACCACCATCGCTCTGCTCTGCGCAGGCGACCACTCCGCGGGCGTGCGCGAGGGCGGGGCGGGCATGCGCCGGGACCGGGGCGAGGGGGGCTCGGCATCGGGCGGCACGGTATCGTGCCGGGCACGTTCGCCCGCGAGCACCCGGGGGCGAACACCGCCGCCATGCCCAGCGCCCTCACGACGACCATCACCGAGCTGCCCGAATCGCGCGTGCGCGTGCAGGTGACGGTGGCGCCCGAGGAGCTCGAGCGGCGCGTGGAGGGCAAGGCGCGCGAGCTGGGGAGCAAGCTGAAACTGCCGGGTTTTCGCCGCGGCAAGGTGCCCGCGCCGCTGGTGATCCAGCGCGTCGGCCGTGAGGCGGTGCTCGACGAAGCGGTGCGCGACACGATCTCGCAGTGGTATGTGGACGCGCTGGAGAGCACCGCGATCGTGCCAGTCGGCGATCCCGACCTCGACCTCGGCGAGCTTCCTCCGCGCGGGGAGAGCCTCGAGTTCTCCTTCGAGATCGGCGTGCTCCCGCGCGCCACGCTCGGGGAGTACAAGGGCCTTGAGGTTGGCCGCGCCGAGCCGGAGGTGAAAGAGGAGCAGTTGCAGCGCGAGTTCGATGGGCTGCGCGAGCGCCTCGCGCGCCTTGAGGCCGTGGAGCGCCCGGCGGCCGAGGGCGACTTCGTGGTCATCGACTACACCGGCGCGCTCGTGGCGGAGGCGGGCACCGAGGAGCCGTTCGGCGGCGGAGAAGGGCGCGACCAGCTCATCGAGCTGGGGTCGGGCAACCTGATCGAGGGCTTCGAACGGGAGCTGATCGGCGCCTGCGCCGGTGAGCGCCGCACGCTCGCGCTCACCTTCCCGGCAGACTACGAGCGCGAGGATCTGGCCGGCCGCGACGTTTCCTTCGCGGTGACGGTCAAGGAGGTCAAGCTCAAGCAGCTCCCCGAGGTCGACGACGACCTGGCGATCGACACCGGCTTCGACACGCTGGAGGATCTGCGCGAGGACATTCGCGGGCGCCTGCTCGCCACCGAGGAGCGGCGCATCGAGGAGGAGTTCCGGGTGGCGGCGCTCGACGCCGCCGTCGAGCAGGCGCAGGTGCAGGTGCCCGGCCCGCTGATCGAGGCCCGCGCGCGAGAGATGTGGGAGCGGATGCTGCACACGCTCTCCCACCGCGGGATCACGCGCGAGACCTACCTGCAGCTCACCGGCCGCGAGGAGCAGGAGATCCTCGCCGAGAACGCCCCCGCCGCCGAGCGGGCGCTGCGCCGCGAGGCCGTACTCACCGCGGTCGTGACCGCTGAGGGCATCGAGCCGGGCGAGGAGGAGCTGCTGGATGCCGTCCGACCTGCCGCCGAGCGCGAGGAGCTGCCGGCAGAGCAGCTGCTGCAGAGGCTGCGCGACGCGGGGCGCGTCGAGGAGATCCGCGAGGACCTCGCCGCGCGCAATGCGGTCGAGCTGATCGCCACGACTGCCGTGCCGATCCCGCTCGAGCAGGCACAGGCGCGCGAGCAGCTGTGGACGCCCGAGAAGGAGCGCACGGAGCGGGCCCGCGAGGAGCAGGTGGTCGAGGCGCAGGAGCACACGCGCGAGCAGGGCCAGGAGGTTGGTGGGCTGTGGACGCCGGATCGGTAGCCTCTATGGTGGGAAGCGGAAGGAATCTGGACGGTCAGGCGAAACTGAAGCGAGGACTATGAGCCCACTTGTTCCAATGGTCGTAGAGCAAACCTCCCGGGGGGAGCGCGCTTTCGACATCTACTCCCGCCTGCTCAACGAGCGGATCATCTTTCTCGGCACGCCCGTGGAAGACCAGATCGCCAACCTCGTGGTCGCCCAGCTGCTGCACCTGGAGTCGGAGGATCCCGAGAAGGATGTTTCGCTGTACATCAACTCGCCCGGCGGCTCGGTGTACGCGGGCCTCGCGATCTACGACACGATGCAGTTCATCAAGCCCGACGTGCAGACGATCTGTGTGGGGATCGCGATGTCGATGGGCGCGCTGCTGCTGGCTGGTGGCGCGCACGGCAAGCGGATGGCGCTGCCCAACGCAAAGATCCTGATCCACCAGGTCTCATCGAGCTTCCAGGGTCAGGCGACCGACATCGAGATCCACGCCAAAGAGATCATCGATGTGCGCCACCGCCTCGATGAGATCATCGCCAAGCACACCGGCAAAGCGCTCGAGCAGGTCGGCAAGGACACCGAGCGCGACTACTTCATGAGCTCTGAGGAGGCCAAGGAGTACGGCATTATCGACCGCGTCATCTCCGAGCACTGAGGTGGCCGCTGAGCTACGCATCTCTGCGTCCTCAGTCGCTCGCGTGCCAGAGCACGCCACGCTCCTTGCGTCCTTGATCTGCTTGCTCAGCGACCGCCTCAGACCAGCAATCACGATATGAGAGAACGATAGAAATGGCCCGTCCCACAGACTCCAACGAGCAGCTCCTCTGTAGCTTCTGCGGCAAGTCCCAGCGGCAGGTCAAGAAGCTGATCGCCGGTCCCGGCGTGTACATCTGCGACGAGTGCATCGACCTCTGCAACGAGATCATCGACGAGGAGCTCGCGCCCACACCGATGTTCGACCTCGAGAAACTCCCCACCCCGCGGGAGATCTACGACGTGCTCGACGAGTACGTGATCGGCCAGGAGACCTCCAAGCGCACGCTCTCTGTGGCGGTGTACAACCACTACAAGCGCGTGCAGATGATGCAGGCGGGCGACTCCGACGTGGAGCTGCAGAAGTCCAACATCCTGCTGCTGGGGCCGACCGGCTGCGGCAAGACGCTGCTCGCGCAGACCCTCGCGCGGATCCTCAACGTGCCGTTCGCGATCGCCGACGCCACCGCGCTCACCGAGGCCGGGTACGTCGGGGAGGACGTCGAGAACATCCTTTTGAAGCTGATCCAGGCCGCCGACTACGATGTGAAGAAGGCCGAGACCGGGATCATCTACATCGACGAGGTGGACAAGATCGCGCGCAAGGCCGACAACCCCTCGATCACGCGCGACGTCTCCGGCGAGGGCGTGCAGCAGGCGCTGTTGAAGATCCTCGAGGGCACCGCCGCCTCGGTGCCGCCGCAGGGCGGGCGCAAGCATCCGCATCAGGAGTTCCTGACGATCGACACCACCAACGTGCTGTTCGTGTGCGGGGGGGCGTTCGCCAACCTCGACAAGGTGATCGAGAGGCGGATCGGGCACAAGGGCGTCGGCTTCGGCTCGGTGATCGACGCCCCCGCCGACCACGACACAGGCGAGGTGTTCGAGAAGTGCCTGCCCGAGGACCTGATCGAGTACGGGCTGATACCGGAGTTCATCGGCCGCCTGCCGGTGATGAGCGCCGTGCACCAGCTCTCGCGCGAGGACCTCGTCTCGATCCTCGTCGAGCCGCGCAACGCGCTGGTGAAGCAGTTCCAGCGCTTCTTCTCCTTCGACGGCATCGAGCTGGTGTTCGCCGAGGATTCGCTGAAGGCCGTCGCCGAGCGGGCCTTGGAGCGCAACACCGGTGCGCGCGGGTTGCGCTCGATCATCGAGGAGATCCTGCTGGAGGTCCAGTTCGAGCTGCCCTCGCGGCGCGATGTCAAGAAGTGCGTGGTCACACGCGAGACCGTCGAGCAGGGTCGTCAGCCGACCTTGGTCACCGAGGCCGCCCCCGAGGAGGCCCCCGCCGTGGCCGAGGCCAAACCGCGCACGCGGCGTCTGCGCGAAGAGTCCGCGTAAACCCTGTGCACGACGAGTTCCGCGTACAGGTCCGCGCGCAGGCGCCCGGCGAGGTGCTCGACGCGCTGAAGAGCATCCAGATCGCCGACGACGCCCACCGTGAGCTGCCGCGGCTGGCGATCACGCACGAGGGCGAGCACGTCTTCCTGTACGCCGACTCCGCCGAGGCAGCCGAGCACGCGCGTGAAGTGGTGACCCAGGCGATGTCCGAGCACTCGATCGAGGGATCGGTCAGCGTGATGCGCTGGCACCCGCTGGAGGAGCGCTGGGAGGACGCCTCGGCGCCGCTGCCCACCACCGAGGCCGATCGCTCCGCCGAGCACGCGCGACTTGAGGAGCTTGAGACCGAGGAGTCCCAGCAGGCCGGCCACGCCGAGTGGGAGGTGCGCATCACGCTGCCCACCCACCACGACGCGCGCTCCTTCGCCGAGCGCCTGCGCAGCGAGGGCATCCCTGTCAAGCAACTGTGGCGTCACATACTCGTAGGCGCCAACGACGAGGACGACGCCGCCGCGCTGGCGGCGCGCCTGCGCACCGAGGCCCCCGCGGGCAGCGAGATCACCGCGGAGGGCAACGGGTTGGAGTACTGGCAGCTGCTGCACCCCTACTCCTACCTTGGCGGGATCGCCAACTGAGAGCTTCTGTTCCAGGCCGCGCATGCGCGGCCTGGCCGATGGCCGCATGCGGCCATCGGAACCAACTGGCGCATGCGCCAGTTGGCCAGCCGGTGCATGCACCGGCTGGAACAACACACGTACACTCACCCTCCAATGAGCGAGCCCCCCGAGGATCTGGAGAGCAGGACCCGCTTCGAGCCCGCCGAGGTCGAGCCGCGGATCGCCGCGCGCTGGCTTCAGAGCGGGCTGTTCCACCCCCCGCCCGAGGGCGAGGCCGTTGAGAACTACTCGATCGCGATCCCCCCGCCCAACGTCACCGGCTCGCTGCACATGGGCCACGCGCTCAACGGCTCGATCCAGGACGTGCTGATCCGCTACCACCGGATGAGTGGCCCACCCACCCGGCGCACCAAGTGGATCCTTGGCACCGACCACGCCGGCATCGCCACACAGGCGCAGGTCGAGAAGGCGCTGCGCTCGGAGGGCCTCACCCGCCAGGAGCTGGGGCGCGAGGAGTTCGTGCGTCGCGTATGGGATTGGCGCGAGCACTACGGCCACACGATCGTCGAGCAGCTCAAGCGCCTCGGCGCCTCCTGCGACTACACCGAAGAGCGCTTTACGCTCGACGACCGCTACCACCGCGCGGTGGTGTCAGTGTTTGTCGCGCTGTACGAGCAGGGGCTGATCTACCGCGACCGCTACATCGTCAACTGGGATCCCGGCAGCCGCTCGGCGATCTCCGACCTCGAGGTCGAGGAGCGCCGCGAGCGCGACACGCTGTACTCGATCCGCTACGACCTCTTAGAGGGTGGCGCAGCCGGGTGGGCGGGACCCGATCAACCGGGGAGCCGGGCCCCTCGTTCTTCAGACGTCGGCGGCAGCGTAACGATCGCCACCGTGCGCCCCGAGACGATGCTGGGCGACACCGCGGTGGCGGTGCACCCCGAGGACGAGCGCTACCGCGAGCTGGTGGGGCGCCGCGCGATCCTGCCGCTCGTCGGGCGCCACCTGCCGATCATCGCCGACGAGTACGTGAAGATGGAGTTCGGCACCGGCCAGCTGAAGGTCACCCCTGCGCACGACCCCAACGACTTCGAGATCGGCCGCCGCCACGAGCTCGACCAGGTGTCTGTTATCGGCGAGGACGGGCGCATGTCCGCCGAGTCCGGCGAGCGCTTCGCCGGACTCACGGTGATGGAGGCGCGTGCGGCGGTGGTGGCGGCGCTGCGCGAGGAAGGGCGGATCGTGGGGGAGGAGTCCTACGAGCACGAAGTCCCCTACTCCCACCGCTCCGGCGAGCGGATCGAGCCGCTGATCTCGCTGCAGTGGTTCATGCGCATGGACGAGCTCGCCGCCCCCGCAATCGACGCGGTGCGCGACGGCCGCGTGCGGATCGTCCCCGACAACCACCGTCGCGTCTACCTCGACTGGATGGACAACATCCGCCCGTGGTGCATCTCGCGGCAGCTGTGGTGGGGGCACCGGCTGCCGGTGTACTACTGCGGGGTCTGCTCGCACCTCCACGTGTCGGCCGTTGCTCCGGAGCGCTGCACAGCATGCGGCGGTGAGCTGCGCCAGGAGGAGGACGTGCTCGACACCTGGTTCTCCTCGGCGCTGTGGCCGTTCGCCACACTGGGGTGGCCCGATCAGACACCGCAGCTGCGGGCCTTCTACCCCACGGCGGTGCTCTCCACCGCGCGCGACATCCTCTTTTTGTGGGTGGCGCGGATGATCATGATGGGGCTGCGCTTCACCGGGGAGGTGCCGTTCGCCGACGTCTACATCCACTCGGTGATCCAGGCCCCCGACGGGCGGCGCATGTCGAAGTCGCTTGGCACCGGCATCGACCCGCTCGATGAGATCGACCGTCATGGCGCCGACGCGGTGCGCTTCGGACTGCTCGCGATGTCCTCATCGCAGGATGTGCGCTACTCCGCGGAGAAGGTGCGCCAGGGGCAGGCGCTCGCCAACAAGCTGTTCAACGCGGCGCGCTTCGTGCTCCTGCGCGTGGACTCGCTGTTGGGCAGCGACCGCGCCAGCGTCCCGTCTGGACCGCTGCCGTGCACCGTCGAGGATCGCTGGATCGTCTCGCGCCTGCAGGAGATCAAGGCCGACACGGCGGCGCGGATCGAGGACTACGACTTCTCCCATGCGGCGCTCGGCCTCTACGACTTCGTCTACGCGGAGCTGTGCGACTGGTACCTGGAGGCAGTAAAGCCGCGGCTGGCCGCCGCTGCGCAACTGCCCGACATGGAGCTGATCGCGACGCTGCTTTACGTGCTGCGCGAGACAGTCGCTTTGGCGCATCCGGTGATCCCGTTCGTGACCGAGGAGCTGTGGTCCTTCCTCGACGACTCGGGCGGTCTGCTCGCCGGCGCCGCGTACCCGAAGGCCGAGCCGGCGCTGATCGACCGCAACGCGGAGATCGAGATCGAGCGCGCGATTGAGGCAGTCACGCTCATCCGCGGCTGGCGCAACAGCGTCAATGCCCCACCGGGAGCGCTTGTTGACGCTCGGATCGAGGCCGACGGGTACGAGTCCACGGCAGGGATACTCGCGAACCTGGCGCGTTTGCGACTCGACGCCGATGCATCTGTTGTATCGGTGGCATCAATCACCGTACCGTGCGGCACCGTCGAGGTGCTTTCTTCGGAGGGGCTCGACCTCGATGCTGCCGGGCGCCGCCGCACGGCTGCGCGGGCGAAGCTCGAAGGCGACATCGCCCGCGTCGAGGGCAAGCTCGCCAACGCCGGCTTCGTGCAGCGCGCGCCGGCGGAGGTGGTCGAGGGCGAGCGCGCCAAGCTGGCCCGTCTGCGCGCTGAACTGGAGGCGCTTTGAGCGAGTCCTGGAGCGGCGAGCGCGCCGAGCGTCATCTACGCTCGCTGGAGCTGTTCGGGATGCGCTTCGGGCTCGACCGGATACGGCGCATGATGACCGTGTTGGGCTCCCCCCAGCGGCGCTTTCGCTCGGTGCACGTGGTGGGCACCAACGGCAAGACATCCACCACCCGCATGATCGCGGCGATCCTCCAGCGCCACGGGCTGCGCACCGGGGCCTACCTCTCCCCCCACCTGATCTCCTACTCCGAACGGGTGCAGGTCGCAGAGCGCGATATCTCAAGCTCCGCCTTTGCCGCCGCCGTCGCGCGCGCGGCGTGGGCGGCGGAGCGCGTCAACCGCACGCTCGCCGAGGACGACCACGTCACCCAGTTCGAGCTGCTCACCGCCGCCGCCTTCTGGGCGCTGGCCGAGCGCGAGGTCGAGGTCGCCGTCGTCGAGGCCGGCCTCGGCGGGCGCTACGACGCCACCGCGGTGATCGAGTCGGCGGTGACGGTGCTCACCAATGTCGGCCTCGAGCACACCCGCTGGCTGGGGCCCACGGTGCGCGACATCGCCACCGAGAAGCTCGCGGTGCTGCGTCCCGAGACAACGCTTGCGCTCGGCGTCTCGCTCGACCCCGAGGCGTTAGCGGTCGCGCGTGCGGCAGCGGGTGAGAAGCGCGCGCGCGTCGTGCAGGTGTCCCCGGATGCGCTCGACCCCTCCACTACCTCGGCTCCCAGCAGCCTGCCCAGCTCGCTCCCGTCCTCAACGTCATCGCTGCCCCTCTTCCAACGACGCAACTTCGCCCTCGCGCGGGTGGCCGCTGAGGCGTACCTCGCCGACGCGGGCATCACCGTGCGCGAGGACGCCGTGCGCGAGGCGCTCGCCGTGGAGGTGCCGGGACGCCTGCAGGTGGTGGCCGACCACCCGCTGACGGTGCTCGACGGGGCGCACAACCCCGATGCGGCGCGGGCGCTGGTCGAGTCGCTGCCGGCGCTGCTCGATTTGGGGATGCGAGCGGAG
>Ga0187855_10001712_pt1 | contig 17157 bp, 15 predicted proteins | sample June2016WEW_8_10_2_FD_132969 | JGI IMG/M metagenome (GOLD analysis project Ga0187855, IMG submission 132969) | Peatland microbial communities from SPRUCE experiment site at the Marcell Experimental Forest, Minnesota, USA - June2016WEW_8_10 | ecosystem: Environmental > Terrestrial > Soil >...
CCGCCCAGGATCGCAGTAGGTCTTGTTTTCTTGTCCCGCTCGCGTGCGAGCGCGTTTTGCTTAGCCACCGTATTTCACCGTAATCAAGATGCCAAATAAAATATGAAAGCCGCCAAATCCGCCCGCCAGGAAAGCGTTGCCCCAATCGGGCGGCGCCAACAGGGCCCAGGAGCCGAGGGCCATGAAGCAAATGCCCATGACCGGGACCACCTTCACGGACGCCGCTCCGCCGCACAACACGCCGGCGCCGTACAACAACAACCAGATGCCAGGGAGCGGCGCCAGCACGCCTGCGCGGTAGAGCACCAGGGTCAGCATCGCGCCAGCCAGCAAAGGCGGGGCAAAGCCCACCAGGAATTTGCGGCCGGGTCCCGAGAGTAGCGGCAACTTCACTTTGTGCGCTTTTCGCGCCGCCGCGGCGACTCCGATGAGGCACGCTAGCACCGCCTCACCCAGCCAGGTCGCGAGCCAGGCATCCGCGTTCCACATGCGCCGGGCCAGAGCCGCCACGCCCAGAGCGGTGCAGCCGAGCAGGATGCCGCCCACGCCGGGCACGGCCGTGAACGAGCCAGCCCGCTCCATCGTGGAGCGGATGTACTTCAGGTTATCGATGGCGTGCGCGTGCAAGGCGACCGGCTCGGCGAGGGCGGGCCTTATGGGGCGAACAATGGCCACGAAGAGATTATAGGACGAATGCGCGTTCGGTTGCAAGTACTTTTTGGCGCAAAGTTAGAGGGCCGGCAGGAGTGCCGGCCCGGCAGGCAAGAGTGCCTGCGCCACCTACTATTTGAATTGGATGGTGGATTCGCCGGAATACTTGTGGTAGTTCCGGAAATCGATGGCGTTGCGGCTGCAGACGTCCGTTCCGCGGTCGCAGGCGAGCGTTTCGGCGTGCACCGGCACCAGGAACTGCAGCTCGGAGAACCGGACGAATTCGTAATCCGTGGCCATCTCCACTTTGTCGGCCGGAAAAGCTTCCGGCATGTGGGTCGCCTGCATTTCAATCCGCAGTACGCGCTTGGTTTCCTTGTCGATCCATACGGAACCCTTGTAGGACGGCGTCACCAGTTGCGAAGCCACCATGATTCTCCAGTGGGAATGCTCGCGCTCCACCGAGAAATCGTAGAGCATGGCGGTGCGCCCGCCGGATCGGGACTCCCGGCGATACTCGAAATCCGCAGCCGTGGCCGGCGAGAAAACATCCGCCAAAACGGTGCCGAATTCTCCGGTAGACCACGATCCGGGCAAATCCTCTATGTTCTTCTTGGTCAGCTTGCCGTTGACGGCCACATCGCGGTAGCTCTCGCGCCGGTCTTCATAGACCAGCGCCATGGAGACCACGTCGAGCGGCTGCCAGCTCACCACATTTGAGGAACTCTGGTAACGGGTCATGAACTCCTGGCAAACGTAGTTGGGCAGAGTCTCGAGAAATGAGCCGGCGGCTTCCCGCGCTTTTTCCAGGGCCACTTCCTCGGGCCTTCGCGTGTCGGGAGCCGGCGCGTGGTAAGCTGCCGCGGCCGGTTGGCTGTCGTCGGTGGCCGGCGCCTGGTTCCTGGCCGACAGCTCGGGCCGGGACGTCTGGGCGGCGGGCGGAGCGTCGGCCTGCTTATGGACAACAGCCTTGCCGCCGTGTTTCAAGACCGGCGGACCTTCATCGTCCGCATCGATCTTCACCGCCGGGACTTGTTCCTTCACGGGAGCGTTGAGATCGGCTGGGTTTGGATCGTCGTGTGGGGCTTCCGCAGGCTGCGCGCCTTGCGGCGCCGATGCAGTCTGCGGCGCGGGCGAGGCTGGCGCCGCAGGGGCTGAAGACTGGGCGTTTTTGGGGGCTTCGGCTGTCGAATCGTCGCGGTGCAGAACGGGCCGGTCGCTATCGGCGGAAGGTTTCGCGAGCGAAGTCTCGACCGGTTCCGCGGCACGCCGACGCTCCGCCGCGGTGCCATCCTCCTGCCAGCTTACGTTTACCGCCGTAAGGAATCCTTGGTCGTCCTCGCTGGCCTCGACTTCGACGTGGTCGCCGGCTCGCAATTCGGCAGGCTTGATGTCGTGGCCTTCCTTCAAGAATTTCGTGCCGTCGGTGCGCTTGAAATTTAGAATGCGGGTATCCTCGGCTTCCAGGACCACTTGATCCTTTTCGATGCGGCGCAGCATCCCCGAGACGGTCTGCAACTCGACTTTGTCCTTGTCCTTCTTGTGGCGGCGCGGGACGGGAATACCGAGTCCACCGTTGTTTGGGGGATACTGGCCCGGATAACCGCCGGGATTCCCGATTTGGGCCGGCAGGGGGGCTTGTACGATCAGGAGAAGCAAGCCGAGCCAATAGAGACGAGGTACACGCATCTTATCTACCAGGATATCCGGTTGGAAGGTGGGACGCGGCGGCCGGGCCAGGGGTTACGCGCGGCTTGCCTTCGCGCCGGGGGCTGGTGGTCAGTGCCTGGTGGCTGGTGGTTGTGTCACCGGCTTGCAGGCAGGCTTACCATCCGTCCGGGGGGCATTCAGGCGGCGCATGGCCATCACCACGCGGCGGAAACCGCGCTCCCAATCGGGGAAAAGATCGATGTACTGCAGCTCGCGCTGAATGCGCGCGGGCACGGGGCAGGCGTCCAGGCGCGCCGGTATCAGGAAGATCTCGTCCAATGGGATGCGCCGCGTGCAGTCCAGCGCGTAACGGATCTCGGCCTGGAACCCGCCCTTTTTCTTTATCGAATTGCGCGAGAAACAAGCCAGGAAAAAATCCGAGGTATCGATGGCCTCTTCGATGGACCGCGGCCAATTTTGGCCGGGCAGCAGCCTGCGGCGGTCCAGCCAAGGCTCGAAGCCGGCGCTTTCCAAACCGTCGAAGACCCTCAAGGCCGCGGCGGCGTCTTCCTGCACATAGGCGACAAAGACTTTCGGACGGTTGCGCGGCAGGAATCGGAAGCCATGACGGGCGTCGGGCAGAAACGTACCCAGCCCATCGATTTCGACGCTGACGCCTTCGGCCAGGCAGCGCCGCACCATGCGGACCACCTGGGCGCTCGAACGCCAGTTATTTTCTGCCAGGGCCACGGCGTTTCTCCTTTTCAAACTGGAAGGCCCCCTTGGGACCGGGTGTGAACCGTCCCAGGCCGGGGAGCGGCGCGGTTTTGCCCTGGCGCAGCTTTGAGAGAATCTGGTGCACAACACGATCCAACTGGTCGGCCGCCTCAGCGTTGGAGACACCGGCCTGACGGGCCAGGCGTTTTGCGATCTCCGGTTTCTTCATTCCGGTTTCATGCTAGCAGGACAATCCGCTTCTCCTGGCCCAGGCAGGGCTGCCGAGATGGTTCAAAGTGTTGGAAACAAATGATGTTCTTTTTCGATGAACCGCGTGTGAACGGCCATTACCTGCGGTCGCAACGGGGTATGAAAAACACGCGCGATCCGTGTAGGCGGAGCGCGCGCGCCCGTGCACTGTGGCAAGGCCGGGGTCAAAGGGCAAATTGGTCAAGTTATTGAAACTTTAGGGCTTTGGTGGCACCGTTTCTCGAAGGATTGGGAATCCCGGCACTGGGTCTTGGCACAGCGTGGGATGAAAACGGCGCTGCACTGGTCAAATTGGCTTCGATCCGGGTGTCCTGCTTGGGCACATTTACTGCAAATAATGGAGTTAACTGTTTGAATTGGGTTCGCTCGTGTTCGCTCGGTGATTTTCGTGCGGGCGCTGCCGGCGCGCAACCCGGCGGCGTGTCCGTACCTGCATCCGTGGAGATCCAGCGGCGTCGCGGGCAGGGATTCCGGAACATGCTGGCATCCGCCGATCAGGGGATCCTCGGCCGCTTAGACGAATCGGCCAACTTCCGATATTTAATGGCCTTAGGGGTGCTGCTTTCGCCGGCCAAGGCCGGTTCGTGGAAATGAAGTGATTTTAATTACGTCTTAAGACCCGGTTCATGTGCTGTCGGCTATGATACGTTCCAGGTGACTGTCTGAGTCGCCGCATCAAAAGGAGATACCGTAATGAAGAAACTGATGACCCTGATGTTGGGCCTGTCTTTCGCTCTGGGTTCGGTGGCCATGTGCTTCGCCGACGACGCAGCCAAGGACACCACCAAGACGACTGCAAAGAAGAAAACAAAGAAGAAATCGACGAAGAAGACTGACGACACGAAGAAGGAAGGCACCCGCTAACTCGTTTTCCGTAACTGGGAACGCCGCGTAGCGGCTCGCCTTCTGCAAAACCTACGCGGCCCTCCAGTTGTTTTTGTTGCGTCCCGCCTCACACTCCGGAGCGTAGAACCCTCTGGATCCTGCCTGAGTGAAATCCCTTAAACACCACTCCCTGACGGTCGTGGCTCCGCTTTAGCGATTGGCCGTCGCTCCAGTGAAATGGTCGTCGCTCCTCACTGAACAGAGGTGGTTTGCGGCGGGGTTTGCACCGGATTTATCAGGCGGACGTCACGAATGCGTGCGGCCCTGTGCGACCGCTTTACGCGATACATCCGCCGATCCGCCGCCGCCAGCAGTTCCTCCGCGTCCACCCCATCCTCCGGGAAAAAGGCTTCTCCGACGCTCAGGGACAGGAGTTCCTCTCCGGTCGATTCACGGCCCGCTTCAATCACCGTGGAACACAGTTCCCGGCGTTTGTTGGTGAGCGCGCCGGCTTGCATGCCCGGCAGGATCAGCACGAACTCATCGCCGCCCATGCGCGCGACGTAGTCATATTCGCGGCTGGTCAGCCCATGCGCCACCCGCTTCAGTACTTTGTTCCCCGCCAGATGTCCAAAGCGATCGTTGACGAGTTTGAAACCGTCGAGATCGGCCACCAGCACCGCCAACGGCGTATTCGTGCGTTTGCAGCGGGCCACTTCGCTATCCAGGTGCAGGAACAGCGAGCGCGTGTTGGGCAGCCCCGTCAAGTCGTCCGTAACCGCGGATTTCTGCACCTCACTGTACTTGAGAGCATTCTCGATGGTCAATGCCGCCTTGGAGCTGATGGCCAGCAGCAGCCGGAGGTGATCCCTGGTGAAGGCATCCCGCTGCTCATGGTACAAGGTGAGCACTCCCAGCACGCCGCTCACACCCAGCAAGGGTACCGAGATGGCCGAATTCAAGTTGCTGAGTATCGCCGGGTCATTGAGATAGCCGGGCTCGACGGAGGGATTGCCGTTGACGATCGCCTTGCGGTTCTCGGCTACCCAGCCCGAGAGGCCCTGGCCGATGGGGATCTTGAGCGACGAGAATAGCTGAAAATCTCGGCCGTCAACGTATTGCGGGACCAGCCGGTCCCCCTGGCACACGTAGATGGCGATGGCGTCATGCGGCACAATGCCCTTCAAGCGCGTGCCCAGAAGGGACATGGTCTCTTCCATGCTGAGCGAATTGCCTAGCTCACTAGTGACCTCGTGGAGCGACTGGAACTCCTGCCGGGCTGCGGCAATCGCGACTGTAAAATTGGGCGGGGCACCGCTCCGATCAGGGCTGCGATCGACGCTCCGGTCGGGGCTCGGATACCGGCTGCGCATGTCTGCGCGGCCGTCAGCAGGCGTTCGGAGGCTTGCTCGAGCGTTCGACGAGAGGCTTACGTCCTCCGCAGCGGCACCGGCCAGATCCCGCCACTCGAGATAACGGCGCCGCAGGATATCTACTACCCGCGGGTCAAAGCTGATTCCGGATTGCGCGACGATGAACCCGATGGCCTCGTCGAGCGGCAACGCCCGCCGGTACAGGCGGGGGGAGGATAGCGCATCCAGACAGTCGGCGGCGGCCAGAATGCGTGCGCGCAGCAAGTGTATCGGTGTGGGCCGCTGCTTCGGCTTCCAGAAGCACTGCATTAGTGTGCAGGCTACGCCCACGAGCAGGGTCTGCGGCAGATCCAGCATGATGACGCCAATCAGGATGAAAAGATAGCTCACCGACTTGGCGCCGGCAATTCCGGGCAGGCTGACCTTTAGGGAACAGGCCAGCACGGCGCCCGACAGAAAAATCCCGAACCGCATCGAGTGGGCGGGCTGCCAATGGAGCAAAGACAAAGACAGAATTCCGGCGCCCAGCAGCACCGTGAAGGCGATGTTAGACTTTGCCCCACGAGGATATGGGCAGGGAGTCCGCGCGCGCGTACTCGGTTGAGCCGCCCATTCAGTAGGATGATCGGCGGGAGATAGGGTTTGGATTAGGGTGGGCAAAGCTCGCCGTTGAGCGGGCGAGGGGGCCGAGCGGGCGATCCACGGCGGCTTGACTCGCGGCGGGCTTTCTTTTAATCTCTAGTTGGACACGGGGGATTGCTTCTCTGTCTCAACCACACTGAATGAACATTTCCGTCAAAGGCGAATATGCGTTGCAGGCCTTGTTCGACTTGGCGACACAGCCGCCGGGGGCGCCGGTCAAGATCGGCAGCATTGCCAAGCGTCAAAGGATCCCGCAGAAGTTCCTGGAGCTGATCCTGGCGGGGTTGAAGCAGGGCGGGTTCGTCGAGTCGCGGCGCGGCGCCGAAGGCGGCTACTTGCTGGTGCGTCCGCCGGAGACTCTGACGGCCGGAGAAGTGCTGCGCTTCGTGGAAGGACCGCAGCCGGGCCGCTACCGGTCGCGGCGCAAGGGCGAATCGCCTTTCGCGGAAATGTGGGGCCGCGTGGATATTGCGGTCTCCGACGTCCTGGATCACACCACCTTCGCCGAGCTACGCCGGGCATGGGCGGAAAGGCACGCCAGATTCGTTCCGAATTGGGAGATATAGGCGATTGTTCTACGCGGATAATTCGTTCAGCATCGGGCGTACGCCGCTGGTGCGGGTCAACCGGATTACGGACGGCGCGCCGGTGACCATGCTGGCGAAGATCGAGAGCCGCAATCCAGCGTGTTCCGTGAAAGACCGCATCGGCGCGGCTATGGTTTGGGATGCGGAGCAGCGCGGCATTCTGAAACCGGGCAAGGAGCTCATCGAGCCGACCAGCGGGAACACGGGGATCGCGCTGGCATACGTGGCGGCGGCGCGGGGCTATGCCATCACGCTGACTATGCCCGAGACTATGTCGATCGAGCGCCGCAAAGTACTGCAGGCGCTGGGAGCGAAACTGCTGCTTACCGAGGGCGAGCAAGGCATGGCCGGCTCCATCGCGAAAGCGCTGGAGATGGTGTCCTCCGATCCGGCGCATTACGTGTTGTTGCAGCAGTTCGAGAACCCGGCGAATCCACGGATTCATTTCGAGACCACGGGCCCGGAGATCTGGAACGATACGGGCGGCGCCATCGACGTGCTGGTGGCCGGCATAGGCACCGGGGGTACGATCACCGGCGTATCGCGCTACATCAAGCAATCGCGGGGGAAGAAGATCGTCTCGGTGGGCGTGGAGCCGGCGCGCAGTCCGGTGATCACGCAGACTCTGAGAAAGGAGCCTGTGCGCCCCGGCTCGTCGAAGATCCAGGGGTTGGGGGCGGGCTTCATTCCCGACACGCTGGATCTTTCCGTGGTGGACCGTGTGGAGACGGTCAGCGATGAGGAAGCCCTGGAAGCCGCCCGCAGACTAGCCCGCGAAGAGGGCATTTTGTGCGGCATCTCCTGCGGCGCTGCCATGTCGGCGGCCCTGCGGCTGGCTCGCGAGGATCAGTTCCGCGGCAAAACGTTCGTGGTGGTGCTGCCGGATTCGGCCGAGCGTTACCTCAGCACGCCGTTGTTCGGGGAGTAGAATCGCTCCCTCAGAAGCCGTGACTCTGTTGACAGACGAAAGCGTCTGTCCCACCCCAATGCCACTGCAGTTTGCCGAACTGGAACAACGCGAACCGACGTCTGGAACTCCCAGGTATTTTTCTGCCTCAAGAATCGCTCATTCTATTCAAGTTTACAAGTACTTGCAAAGAGTTCACATTCGTTTCATACCACCTTGCGTTTATCCTTTGTGAAGAACCGATGGGTTGGAGCGCGGGCGCAGCGCGTGAGAAAAAGCACCTATGAAAAACACCGATCCACAGCTTGGCGACAATCGCCGATCCTGCTTGCGCGCCGGGTTCGCAATAGCGGCGGACGCCGCGGCTGGAGGCGGACATAAACTGTTTGCAGCCAAAACGCCGGCCGGCAAGGTCCGCGTAGGATACACCGCCATTCTCAAATCCGCGGCGCAACTAATCGTGGCCGACGTGTGGCAGCAGGTGTGGATGGATTTGGCGGGGGCCGACGTCCAGCCACTTGTGGCTCCACTGACAGGTCCGGATAACGGACCGACATTCGCAAGCTTCAACGCGACGGGCTATCCGTTGCGTGCAAACGAACTTCATTTTTCCCGTCCGGCGCGAATTCGTAACCCGTCGTTGTGCGGCAATTCGTCGTACCGTCTTTGGGCGGATCGATGCGATGGGGCCGCCGATGCTCTCAACGCGGCAATTCCTTTAAACACGGCTGGCTGACGGGCACACTGGGCGACGCGCTAGCGCGAACCAGTAGGGATTGAAAGGGGAGGACTTTAAAAATGATCGGGATCGATACGAAAGCTCGATTGGTTTGTATCGCAGTTGCATTCCTGGCGCCGGTTGCCGCACAGACCGGCGCCTGGACTGCGCCGGTGGCGCTGAGCGCGGGCGGCCAGGGCTGGGAGGCAGCCGCGGCCATCGATGGGAATGGCAATTCGGTGGCGCTCTGGGATGAGCGCACCACCGCGGACCACATCTGGTCGCGCTCGCAACCGAGCGCCGGCAATTGGGGGCGCGTGACGCAGGTGTCCCCGGGATTCGGGCTCCAGACAACCTACGTTTTCCCGGCCGTGCGGATCGGAGCGGCAGGATTCGCTACTGCGGTATGGACCGATTCCGACGGCGTGTGGACAGCCGATCGCCCACCCACTGGGAAATGGGATGCGCCACAGCTTTTGGTCCCCGGCGCGGCAAGTCCGGTTTTCGTAATGAATTCGAAAGGCGATGCCGCGGTGGCCTGGACGGTGGGCGGCGCAACGAGTTCCAGTAGTTCGGTGATGGCCGTACTGCGGCCCGCGGGTGAAGCCTGGTCCTCTCAACAGACGGTGGCCAGCGGCGTGCACATTACCGCCGATCATGCGGGAATCGGCGAGAATGGCGCGGCGATCGTGACCTGGGAATCCTACCATGCCTTTTGCAGCGAAGGAATCTGCGAACTGAGCGACTTCGTGCTGCATGCCGCGCGGCAGGAGGCGGGGGCCGGCGCCTGGGTGGACTCGGGCGTGCTGTTGGGACCCGATGATAATTCGCACGACGCGCGAGCGGCGCTCAATGCCGCCGGGCAGGCGATGCTAGTGGCGCTGAGCGGTTCCGGCGCCTACACCTCCGCCGTGCAGGGCGCCTCCGGCGGCGCCTGGAGCGCTTTCAACACCGTTGTAGATCCGCAGAGCATCACGATCGTTTCCGATGTGGCGAGCGATCAGGCGGGGAACGTGACGATGGTCTACGAAACCATCGGCCTCTCCACCTCGCAGGCGCTTGTGGTCAGCGGTTCCATAAGAGGCAACGCGTGGTCGCCGCCTGAGGTTCTATCGGGCAGCGACACTAACCTCTCCCAGATATATTTCGCTCTCGCTCCGAGCGGCGCGGCGCTGGCAGTTTGGCTGTCCAGCAGTGCGACTCCGCAGATCCATGCCGTCACCAGAGCCACCGCTACGGGGACCTGGGGTAGTCCGGCCACCGTCTCTGTATCCGGAAGCAGCGAAATCGGGCCGGAAGCCGCCGCGGTGAACTCGGCGGGAAGCGCGATCGTCATATATTCCGGCTACAACGCCGCCGACGTGCACACCGAGTACGCCACAAACTATCGGCCTTAGGAGCGATCCGGGCGGGACGGCGGGCTTACCTGCCCGGGGAGTACTTTTCAAGTCGCTCGACCGCTAACCGGCTAATGGCCGGCCGCCGAATTTTCCGCAGGCCCCGCCGAGGAGCAAACCCAGCGGACCTCCTGCAGCGCTGCGATGTCGGCGGCCCTGCGGCTGGCCCGCGAAGATCAGTTCCGGGGCAAAACGTTCGTGGTGGTGCTGCCGGATTCGGCCGAATGTTACCTCAGCGCACCCTTGTTCGGGGAGTAGATCGCTCCATCGAAAGCCAAGAGAAAATCGGGTTGACAGACGAAAGCGTCTGTCCCACCCTACTGAACGGCCCTGCACCTGGAGCAGGCTGACCGATTTTTTTAAAAGCGGGCGCGATTGGGTGAAAGGGGTGAGTGCGCCCGCTTATCGTAACGGGGATTTGAAGAGGAGGACGACAGCCTCCACGATTGGGTTACACACCTTCTGCGAACTTTCTTCCCGTTCTCGCGAGGCGATGAAAGCGATACAATCGGAGACCATGAGGGTCCTGCTGGTGTTGGGGGTGAGTTTGCTCTGCGCCGAGGCGCAAGCCCAGACACCTCCTGCCGCGCCGCCAGCGCCCAGCCAAACGGTCGAGAAACCCGCGGAAACACCTGCGGAAAGGCCGCTCCTACGGAACACGGGAAAACCCATGGTAGTGGAATATAGCTGCAGCGAGGAGGACATACGGTCGGCCGGTCTGAGTTGTACCCGCGAGGACCCCTGTCCGCTTTATCTGGAGCTATCCTCAGTGGAAGCCGTAGGCAATAGGATTTTTCTGGCAGGAAACATACACTCACCTTCGACTACGCTCTCTTCGGTGCTGCTGGGCAGCGACGATGCGGGGAAGACCTGGCGGGAACCGAATGAACGCATACGGGCCGCGGGCTTCGATCACATCCAGTTCATCGATTTCCAAAACGGTTGGATCAGCGGCGAGTTGCTGCACCCGCTGCCGCACGATCCGTTCCTGCTGATCACTTCCGATGGCGGCCAGGTCTGGCGCGTGCATGCGATTTTCGGCGAGCCGCGGTTCGGATTCATCCAGCAATTCTGGTTTGGCTCGCGGACCAATGGCAGCCTGCTGATCGATCAGGGCCATTCGGGCGAATCCGGCCGCTACGAACTATATGAGACTGCTAACTCCGGGGAGACCTGGACGCTGCGTCAGACGAGTGAGCGGCCGTTGCAGATGAAACACGGCGGGCCGGCGAACGAAGACTGGCGGCTGCGCGCGGATGCCGCCACGAAGTCGTACCGCATTGAGCGGCATGCGGGCGATGGTTGGCATGCCATTGCGGGTTTTTCGGTGTCGATAGGCGCCTGCAAACCGCCGGAAGCGCCGGCGGAGCCCGGCGAGGTGAGCGCGCCGCAACCGAGATAGCGTGGTGGAGCTCACGTCGATGCTTGCACGCTTTTGCGCTCCGTTCGTCAATTATTTTGGGTGTTTCGTCGAAGGAGCGCCTTGTGCTTAGATTTTGGCAGGCGAAAGCGCCTGCCCCACCGATCACCGCCGCTGTGCTGCTGATGTGTTGCGCCATCCCCGGAGCGGCACAGGTCCGGACGGCCGGAGCAATGGCGCTGCAGCAAACGCGGTACGAGGTTCGGGCGGGCGAATCCACACAGATCGCCGCGCCGCCCGAGACGCTCGAATTTCTATTAAAAGCCAAAAACCGGCGCCTGGACATCCAGGGCAACGAGACGCAACGCTTGGTGGCCGGGCCGAACCGGGCGGGCGATCGGATCCTGCTGGCTGCGCCGCTACGCACGGAGCCTGGCGAGTATACGGTCAGACTGTCGGCCATGAGCGCGGCGGGTGAGGAGCGCGCGACCACCTTGGCCTTGGTCGTGAAGCCGCGGCAGACCGTGCCATCCAGCGCAATCCGGCCTCCCGTAGTGCTGTTGAACGGCTGGGAACTGGGCTTCACCGGCACATGTCCCATAGCGACCAGTTCGTCGGATACATTTGGCAATCTAGCCAGTTATCTGGTGACCGATGGCGTTCCCGACGTGTTCTTGTTCGATAACTGCGTCGAAGATCCGGGCGGAGCGATCGAAACCCTGGGCAACGACCTGGGCGTGTTTCTGACTTCCATCAAGTACGCCTCGGGCGCGCAGGTGCCCCAGATTGACTTGGTGGCGCACAGCATGGGCGGGTTGATCGCCAGGGCATACCTGGCCGGACTTCAGCAGGACGGCACGCTCACGCCGCCCACGCCTACGCTTGTTCGGGACCTGGTCTTAATCGCCGTGCCGAACTTCGGCTCGTTTATCGCCGGTCTTTATGTAAACGCAATTGAAGCCGGAACGCAGAGCGCCGAGTTGGTCCCGGCCAGCTCGTTCTTGTGGAACCTGGCTACTTGGAACCAGTTCGCCGACGATGTGCGGGGAGTGGACACCCTAGCCATCGCCGGCAACGCGGGCAACTGGCTGGCAAACCTATCCTCCTCGACGGCGCTCACGAATGCCAGTGACGGGCTGGTATCGTTGACCAGCGCCTCTGGTGGCTTCATCGCCCAGAGCTCTCCACAGACCATCATCGTTCCTTACTGCCACGTAGACCCCGTAGATTTTACGAGCGCAACCTTTGGGTCTTTCCTCTGCAATGCGCCGGGAATCGCGAACGTCACCGACACATCCCAGTTAACCGGACAGATCGTCCGCTTTTTCCTGTCCGGCACGTCGGCTTGGCAAACCATAACTGGAACTGAAACTGTCGCCAATAACCCTTATTTGTCCGCGAATGGCGGGATGTTCTTCGCCGTGGTAGATTCCGCGGACCAATACCTCACGGATCTGTCTCAAGTCACATTTGGAACATTAGGAACAGCGACACCGGTGGCGCTCCTGAATGGCGGCGATACGGACACCGTGTTTTACGACGATTTCATATACGGGACGGGCGAGTTTCTGGCTTCCAGCGCGTCGCAGGGCACCGTCGACTGCGGTCAGTTCGTGGAACCACTGGGCTACTACTCCGCGGCGCGTTGTAAGCTCTCGACGGTCATTTTCGACGAGGGCGGGTACCCGGTTGGACCGCTGGGCGCCGGGCGGTTCGTGTATTCAGGTTCGACAATCACGATCAACGGCGCCAACTTTGAGCAACAGTGCAACGGCTGTAAGGTCACGGCGATTTCGACAGGCGCGGCGCAGCAGACTACCTTGCAGGTCTCCTCGTGGACCAACACGGCAATTTCCGTGGATCTGCCAGCGGCTTTCACCGGCCTGGTCACCCTTATCGTACAAGCGGTTTCCGCGAGCGATAGCATCAACATCATGGCGGTTCCACCCGTGGTGAACGGGGCGAGCTATCAGCCGAGTTTCGCGCCGGCTACGTGGGTCGCCATCTTTGGCACGAACCTGGCCCAGACCACGCGCCTGTGGCAGACCAGCGATTTCGTCAATGGGGCGCTGCCTACTTCGTTGGACGGCGTCTCGGTCACGATCGACGGGATACCCGCGTACGTGGAATACATCAGTCCCACGCAAATCAACGTGCTGGCTCCGGACGATGACACGGTGGGTCCGGTCGCGGTCGTGGTGAACGGAACCACCTTCCAGGTGCAAAAGCAGCAGTTCGCGCCGGCATTCTTCACCTTTTCCGGTACTAATTATCTGGCGGCGGAGCACGCAAATTACTCGTTAGTGGGCAAGACAGGCCTGATCACGGGCGTGACCACCACACCAGCAGCGCCGGGCGAGACGATCCTGCTGTACGGGACGGGATTCGGCCCCACCAGCCCGGCGACCCCTACGGGCAATCTGGTGACTGCGCCGGCCACGCTGGCGAATACCCCTCAGATCACGATTGGCGGCGAGGTCGCGAAGGTGGCTTTCGCCGGCCTGGTCGAAGCGGGCCTCTATCAGTTCAACGTGACGGTGCCGTCGGATCTTCCCAGCGGCGATGCTGCGGTGGTGGCTACGACAGTTGGCGGCACGCAATCGCAGTTGGGGGTCTCGATTACGGTTCAGCAGCCCACGCAGTGACATGCCCGGCAGTTATCATAAACGTCAGCTATACAGACGAAGCGGCTGGGAAGCAGCGACATGAAGATCACGCCGATGGGCATCGGCGGCTGAGCGATAGGAGGCGGAAGCTGGGCTTTCCGGTGGGGACCGCAGGACGACGACGAGTCCCTGGCGGCCATACACGCCGCGCTGGATGCCGGCTTGAACTGGATCGAGACCGCCTCGGTGAATGGCCTGGGCCATTCCTAAGAAGTAGGCCGCGCACTGGAGGGCCGTTCGCGCCGGCTTTTCGTCTTCGCAAAATGCGAGTGCGTCTGGGACGAGCGGGGAAAGGTCGGCCATACCTTGAAGGCGGAATCCATACGGCGGCAGGTGGAAGGCAGCCTGCGCCGCCTCCAAATGGATGTAATCGATCTTCACCAGATCCACTGGTCTGAGCCGAAGGAGGATATCGAAGAAGGATGGGCCGCCATGGCGCAACTCCTAAAGGAGGGCGAGGTGCGCTGGATCGGGGTGTCGAATTTCAACGTTGCTACGCCAAGACCGAGAGCGCGGCAGCAGACATAGCTGCCCGAGCGCGACCTTGGGGTCGCACGCTGAAGAGACGCCGCGTCAGTTGGACTGCCCGCTCTCGTGATGATCCAGGAAATCCTGATCGATCGCCTTCCGTCCCGCGAAGCCCTCGTGTACGCCGTGCCAGAACTGGATGCCGGGCTCGTCCAGTTTCCAGCAAAGGTAGACTTCTTCGCCGTGGAAAAGAGTAGGGAAGTCCACCAGGCCCGTGTCGAGGTCCTTCACCACGCAACCGCTTTCCTGAATGCTCTCCAGGATGCTTCTGAGGTGCTGGCCGGTGCTGTCGCGGCGCGCCTTGTCTTCGGCTGCCCGTTCGCAGTCCACGATGATTCCGCCCATCATCATGATGCGCTCGGTGAGAGAGCGCGTGGCTTGCTCCGCCTCGTCGTATTGCGATTTCAAGGAGACCGCCTCACGCATCCACTCGCGGATCTGGGGGAGCAGCCTTTCCGCCTCCCACAGCGTGAAGCGTCTCGACATAATCAGGCAACCGGCTCCGCGTAGTGCGTGGCCACGTACTCGTCCAGCATTCCGATGAACTCGGCCACGATGCGATCGCCCTTGAGCGTGGTCACCAGGCGGCCGTCGACGAAGACCGGGGCCTTGGGTTCTTCGAAGGTGCCGGGCAGCGAGATGCCGAGGTTGGCGTGCTTGGATTCGCCTGGCCCGTTGACCACGCAGCCCATGACCGCCACCTTCATGCTCTCCACGCCCGGATGGCTGGCCTTCCAGACCGGCATCTGCTCGCGCAGATAGGTCTGTATCTGGTCGGCCATCTCCTGGAAGAAGGTGCTGGTGGTGCGGCCGCATCCAGGACAAGCGGTCACCTGCGGCGTGAAACTGCGGATGCCGAGCGACTGCAGGATCTGCTGCGAAACGAGCACCTCTTCGGTGCGGTCGCCATTGGGCAGCGGGGTCAGCGAGGTGCGTATGGTATCGCCGATGCCTTCCTGTAGCAGGATGGCGAGGCCCGCAGTGGTAGCGACGATGCCCTTCGCGCCCATGCCGGCCTCGGTCAGCCCCAGGTGCAGGGGGTAATCGCAGCGCGCCGACAGCGAGCGGTAAGCATCCACCAGGTCTTGCACGCCGCTGACCTTGGCGCTAAGAACGATGCGATCGTGCGGCAGTCCGTACCGCTCGGCGGCGGCCGCGGACTCCAGCGCGCTCACCACGATGGCTTCCAAAGTAACTTCGCGGGCGTCCTTAGGCTCCGCCAGACGCGAGTTTTCGTCCATCATGCGAGTAAGCAGAGCTTGGTCGAGCGAGCCCCAGTTCACGCCGATGCGCACTGGGCGATCATGTTCGATGGCCACTTCGATCATGGTGCGGAAATTGTCGTCGTGCTTCTTGCCGATGTTGACGTTACCCGGATTGATGCGATATTTCGAGAGCGCCCGCGCGCATGCCGGATACTTTTTCAGCAGGATGTGGCCGTTGTAATGGAAGTCGCCGATGATGGGAACGGGCACGCCGAATTGACGCAGGCAGTCCACGATCTTCGGGACGGCCGCGGCGGCCTGTTCGGTGTTGACCGTGACGCGCACCAATTCGGAGCCGGCACGCGCCAGCGCCATCACCTGGTTTACGGTGCCGGCCACATCGGCCGTATCGGTGTTGGTCATCGACTGAACGACAATCGGGTGATTGCCGCCCACCTTGACACCTGCCACGTCTACCACTGCCGCCTCGCGGCGGGGCTTCACTGCCATCGATCCTCCGGGGAACCTTAATTTTAGCATCCCGGCCGGCGCCGCTTGTTGTACACTGGTGGGTCTCTTCAGGGAGGAGCAATGCGAAAGCGGCTTCTTGTCATTTCATTCTTTCTGGCGCTGGGCGGCCTGGCGCTGTTCGTTTCACGTACCGACGCCAAGCCGGAGACGATCGCGCAGATCGCGCCCGGCGTTTGGTTCCGCGAAGGCGACCTGCAGAACCTGGGACACTGCAACAACATCGTCATCGAGATGAAAGACTACCTGATCGTGGTGGATGCCAACTTCCCCAGCGGCGCGCGCGCCACCATGGAGGACGTCAAGCGCGTGTCCTCCAAGCCGGTGAAGTATGTCTTCGACACGCACCATCACGGCGACCATTCCTACGGCAACGCCGTCTGGACAGGCGCCGGCGCGACCACGCTGGCCTACCAGGGCGTCGCCGAAGAGATGAAGCGCTACGAGCCGAAGCGCTGGCAGGCGAGCGCCAAAGAGCGCAAGGATGTCGCCGACATGCACCAGCCCAGCGTCGAGCCGCCCAAGCAGACATTCGATAAGACGCTGTTCGTCCTGGACGACGGCACGCGCAAAGTGGAGTTTCATTTCTTCGGCTGGGCGCACACGCGCGGCGATGGCTTCGTCTATCTGCCGAAGGAGCAGATCCTGTGCACGGGCGATGCGGTGGTGAACGGGCCTTACAACTACACCGGCGACGGCAACATCGGCAACTGGCCGAACGTGGTGCGTGCGGCCGAGAAGTTGCAGGTGAAGACGGTCTTGCCGGGACATGGCGTGCCGGGCGGCAGGGAAGTCATGGCCGGCCAGGCGCAGTTCATGATTGAGCTGCACAAAGCAGTGAAGGCCGCCGTGGACCAGGGCAAGAAGCCTGAGGATCTGGCCAAACTGCAATTGCCGGACAGCGTGAAGAACTGGGTGGGCGATGGTTTGAAGTCGCAAGTGAAGGACGCCTACGAGGAGATCGCACAGGGCAAGCCGCACGGGGAGATCCTGGGCGGCAAGTAGCGCCATTAACCCGCATTTCTCACGTGTGGCCAAATGACGTGGCGCCTGCGCCCCTGCGTGCCGTGAGGAGACTCTTCCCGGCACCCCCGCAAGCGTGTGGACAGGCCGTCGAGGGAGGGCGCCGGCAG
>Ga0187855_10001714_pt1 | contig 17146 bp, 20 predicted proteins | sample June2016WEW_8_10_2_FD_132969 | JGI IMG/M metagenome (GOLD analysis project Ga0187855, IMG submission 132969) | Peatland microbial communities from SPRUCE experiment site at the Marcell Experimental Forest, Minnesota, USA - June2016WEW_8_10 | ecosystem: Environmental > Terrestrial > Soil >...
CTGCCGGGCGTCAGCTTCCGCAAGAACGGCCACATCGTGAATAACCCCGAAGGCCCGGTGATCGAGAATCTCGACGAGCTGCCGTGGGTCACCAAGGTCTATGCGCGCGATTTGGACGTGAGGCGCTACAACGTCCCGTTCCTGCTGAATCCGTTTATCTCGCTTTACACCTCGCGCGGCTGCCCGGCCATGTGCACGTTCTGCCTGTGGCCGCAGACGCACTCGGGGCATCGTTGGCGCCTGCGGTCATCCGACGACATCGCGCGCGAAGTGGCGTACGCCAAAGAAACGTTTCCCTATGTGAAGGAAATCTTCTTCGACGACGACACTTTCAATTATCAGAAGGCGCGCACCATCGAGCTGTGCAAGAAGCTCAAGCCGATCGATTTCACGTGGTCGTGCACGTCGCGCGTGACCACCGATTACGACACGCTCAAGGCCATGAAGGAAGCCGGTTGCCGGCTGCTGATCGTGGGCTACGAATCCGGCGATCAGCAGATCCTGAAGAACATCAAGAAGGGCGCCACCATCGATATGGCCGTGCGGTTCACCGAAAACTGCAAGAAGCTGGGCCTGGTGGTGCATGGCGATTTCATCATCGGGCTGCCGGGCGAGACGCGCGAGAGCATACGCAAAACCATCGACTTCGCCAAGCGGCTGGATACCGAGACCATACAGGTTTCGATCGCGCACCCTTATCCCGGCACGGAGTTCTACGAGTACGTCAAGCAGAACAACCTGATCACCATCGACGCGATGACGGATGATACCGGGCACCAGCTTCCGAACATCAGCTACCCGGGCCTCGATCGCGGCGAACTGGTGGAGTGGGTGGAGCGCTTCTACGGCGAATACTACTTCCGCCCGCGGGTGGTCTGGCGCGTGGTGCGTAAGGCCATCTTCGATTCCTCCGAGCGGAAGCGCCTGACCAAAGAGGCGCGCGAATACATGGCGCTGCGCTCCAAGCGCAAGAGATTCGTGGCCTCCGAGCGCACCAAATCCGGGGATACGCGGGCGGCGGCGGCGACCGCGACTTCAGGCGATTAGGGCGCGATGAATGTGCGTGCCGCGCGCCTGCGACTGAAGACCCGGACCTTCACGGCGCTAGCGATCCTGAGCAGCGTTTTTGGGAATTTCTCCTTGAGCTGGGGAGTCCGCCAGGTAGGAAGCCTGGTCTCGTTATCTCCGCTCACCTACGTGCGCGCGATGTTCAACCCCTGGGTGGCGCTGGGCGTTTCGCTCTTGATCGTTTGGCTCTTCTCATACATGACGCTGCTGAGTTGGGCGGATCTCAGCTATGTTCTGCCGGTGACCTCCATCGGATACGTGCTGTCGGCCCTGGCGGGCAAGATGTTTCTGCACGAGGACATCTCACACTGGCGCTGGGCGGGCATTCTCTGCATCGTGGCAGGCGTGGCGCTGGTGGCACGCACCGCTCCCTATCGATCCGGAGCGACGCCATGAAGTGGATGCTGGTAGCTGTAATCGTGGCGGCGACCGCGCTCGCGGAACTGCTGCAGGCCATGGCCATGAAGCGGCACGGCGAGATTCGCGATTTCCGCCCGGGCGCGCTCGGGCGCCTGGCGGCCCTGCTGGCGCGCAATAAGTTCATCTTGATTTCGTTCGGGGCGCTGGCGGTTTCGTTCTTCGCGTTCATGGCGCTGCTGTCGGTCGCGGATCTTAGCTTCGCGGTGCCGGCCACGGCTGCCAGCTACGTGCTGGAGACCGTCCTGGCCAAGTATCTGCTCCAGGAGCATGTCAGTCGAGGGCGCTGGGCCGGCGCCTGGCTGGTGGCCTGCGGCGTAGCGATGCTGTCGCTGTGATCTGGCTGGCTGTCCCCGCTATTGCGTCGGCGGCATACTGGCTGCTGGTGATTGTGGCGGCGCGTTTCAGAGCTGTGCAATTGACAGGCGAAAGCGCCTGTCCCACCCCATCGCGGAAGGCTTTGCCGGCAGGTGGGGCAGGCGCTTTCGCCTGCCAACCGCTTTCTTCGCGGCTTTTCAGCGAGCGGGGCGTATCCATCCTCAAGCCGGTGCACGGCCGCGACCCGCACTTCTACGAAGCCATACGCTCCCACGCCGTTCAGGACTACCCGCAGTACGAGATTCTGTTCGGCATCGGCGACCCCGAGGATCCGGCGGCGCAGGATATCCGCCGTCTGATCGCCGAGTTTCCCGAGCGGAGCATCCGGCTGATCGCCGCCCACACGAAGTTGCCGAACGGCAAAGTCGGCGTGTTGGTGGACTTGGCTGCCGAAGCGCGCTACCCGCTCCTGCTGGTGAACGACAGCGATATTCGCGTGCCGCGGGATTATCTGCGGCAGGTCACTGCAACGCTGGAGCAACCGCAAACCGGGCTGGTCACCTGCCTCTACCGCGCACAGTCGGATCGCTGGCCCGGCCGCTGGGAAGCGCTCGGAGTAGCCACCGAATTTGTCCCGAGCGTACTGGTCGCGCGTATGCTCGGCTCGGGGGAGTTTGCGCTTGGCTCGACCTTGCTATTGCGCGCCGAGGACCTGCGCCGCATCGGCGGTTTCGCCGCCATAGGGGATTACCTGGCGGACGATTACCAGCTTGGACGCCGCATACGCGATCTCGGCCTACGCATCGCCTTCGCGCCAACTGTTGTGGAGACGCACCTCGCAGGCGATAGCTGGAGGCAGGTCTGGCGTCATCAGCTTCGCTGGTCGCGCACCATTCGCATATCTCGGCCGGGCGGCTATTGCGGCTACCTGGTGACGCACGCGACATTCTGGTCGCTGGTGGCGTTTGCCGCGGGCGCCTGGCCGGCCGGCGTGGCTGCGCTGCTGATACGCGTGGCCGCCGGAATCTGGGTGGGCCGCGGCGTTCTGCACGATTCTTCCGTGGCCCGCTACGCCTGTTTGATCCCCTTCCGCGATCTTTGGGGCTTCGCTATATGGCTCTGCGGCCTATTCGGTACCACCGTCGAGTGGCGGGGGATACGACTGAAGATCACATCCGATGGTAAAATAATAACGGACCTTTAAGTCCTGTTATAATTTAACCGGGGGTTATCGTGATCATCCTTCTTTTCGGGCCGCCCGGCTGCGGCAAAGGCACGCAGGCGGCGTTCATCGCGCGGCGCTTCCATATTCCAGCCATTTCCACGGGCGAAATGTTCCGGGCGGAATGCAAGGCCGGCACGGATCTCGGCCGGCTGGCGTGCGCCGTTCTGAAGTCGGGAGGCCTGGTTGACGACGCCGTCGTGGACCAGATCGTGGCCAGCAGAATCCGCCAGCCGGACTGTGCTTCCGGCTTCCTGCTGGACGGCTATCCGCGCACGCTGGAGCAGGCGACGTTCCTCGACGGCTTGTCGCAGAAGCTGGGCCTGCCCAAGCCCATCGCCATTCTTCTGGACGTGCCCGCCAAGGTGCTGGTGCCGCGCATCACCGCCCGCCGCCAATGCGGCACGTGTGGCCGCATCTACAATATGCTGTCGCAGCCGCCCAAGATTGGCGAAATCTGCGATGACGATCATACGCCCTTGATCCGCCGCGAGGACGACACCGAGGAAACCATCCTCGCGCGTTTGAAGGCTTACCACGACGCCACCGGTCCGATGATCGCGTATTACGCCAATGGCGGATGCCGCCGCGTGGATGCCACCGGCACGCGAGAACAGATCTCGCGGGAGATTGAGTTGCTGCTCGACTCCGAATTGGTTCCCTGCCTCCAATAGGCCGGCGGGCTCCTGTCCAGCCGTCTTACGACTGGTTGACACGGTGTCCGGAGATCGCGCAAACTACAGTCAGAAGCGTTTCGAATCGGCCTAAACGTGACAATCGATCAACGGCTGGAAAAACTGACGGAGCGCCATGAGGCGCTGACTCAAACGGTGGAGCTAATGGCCGCCGATAACCGGCAGCCGGATCGGCGCCTGGGCGAGGTCATGGAAGCCATCGCGCGGCGCATCGAGCGATTGGAGGGTTGATGGCGGAGCACGACCGAGAAAGGCGCGAAATCAGTCCTAATTTCGGAAGCGTACGATGACCGATACCCGCGAGCAGGCTCACCATTTGATTGACCGTCTGCCGGAGACGCAGCTCTCGGCACTGGTCGGACTGCTGGAAACCATGGTTGATCCTGTGGCCGCCGCTCTCCGCAATGCGTCCATCGACGACGAGCCGGAGACCGACGATGAAAAGCACGCCGCCGCCGAAGCGCGCGACTGGCTCGCCCGGCGCGGCGGCAAGGGCATCCCGCATGCAGAGGCCATGCGGAGACTCGGCCTGGAGTGAGAGAGATCGAATGGACTGAGGCGGCGCTGGAAGATATGGCGGCGCTCGATAAGGGAATCGCACGGCGCGTCAAGCAAGCTGTGGAGCGCTTCGCCGATACCGGCGCGGGCAACGTCAAGCGGCTCCAGGGCATCGACCCGCCCGAGTACCGCCTCCGCGTGGGAGACTATCGGGTCCGCTTCCACCGGGAGGTCGAGACGATTCGCATTCTGCGGGTCCGCAACCGCCGCGAGGCCTACCGCTGAAGGCCGTCGTAGAGTCCGGCGGCCGCCATCAACTCCCCGCCTTGCGCTCCACATGCCCGCCAAACTGATACCGCATCGCCGACAGCAGCTTATCCGCAAAATCCTGCTCGCCGCGAGAGCTGAAGCGCTGGTAGAGCGCAGCGCTCAAAACGGGCGCGGGCACGGACTCGTCGATCGCCGCAGTCACGGTCCAGCGGCCTTCGCCGGAGTCGGAGACGCGGCCCGAAAAGCCGGCCAGATCCGGCTGTTCGAGCAAGGCTCTGGCGATCAGGTCCAACAGCCAGGAAGCCACCACGCTTCCGCGCCGCCACACCTCCGCGATGTCCGCCAGGTTCAGGTCGAATTGATATTCCTCCGGATGGCGCATCGGCGCGGTTTCCGCATCCGCGCTCTGCGTTTGCTTGCCCGCATTGGCATGTTTCAGAACGTTGATGCCCTCGGCGAAAGCAGCCATGAGGCCGTATTCGATCCCGTTGTGGACCATCTTCACGAAGTGGCCGGCCCCCGAAGGCCCGCAATGCAGATAGCCTTCTTCAGAGGTGCCGCTGGATTTCTCGCGGCCCGCCGTACGCGGTATGTCTCCGCGGCCGGGCGCCAGAGTCTTGAAGATCGGATCGAGATGCGCGACGATCTCGCGTTGGCCGCCGAGCATCAGACAATAGCCGCGCTCCAGCCCCCAGACACCGCCGCTGGTGCCGGCATCCACGTAGTGCAAGCCCTTGGCGGCCAGTTCCCCGGCGCGCCGTATGTCGTCGATATAGTACGAATTGCCCCCGTCTATGATGATGTCGCCGCTCGCCAGGCGGCCGGATAGATCCGCGAGCGTGCCATCCACGACGGCGGCAGGAACCATCAACCACACCGCGCGCGGCGGCGCCAGCTTCTTCACAAAATCGTCGAGCGAGGCTGCCCCCACGGCGCCTTCACCCGCGATCCCGCTCACGTTGGCGGCATTCTGATCAAACGCGACACATTGGTGCCCACCACGCATCAGACGGCGGACCATATTGGCGCCCATACGCCCCAAACCGATCATCCCAAGCTGCATAGAAGTCCCCTCAGGATCAGCGTAGCGCACCTGGTGGGGCAGGCGCTTTCGCCTGCCAACCGTCAGCTCTACGAGGACGTTAGCTCTTGCCGGACGTTTCCGTGTCGCGGGCTTTCATGGTCAGGATCAGCGTAGCGCACTCTACCGGCTTGACAGACGAAAGCGTCTGTCCCACCTGGTGGGGCAGGCGCTTTCGCCTGCCAACTGTTACCTCTACAAGGACAACTAGCTCTTGCCGGACGTTTCCGTGTCGCGGGCTTTCATGCTCAGGATCAGCGTAGCGCACTCTACCGGCTTGACAGACGAAAGCGTCTGTCCCACCCCCTGCTGAAAGATTTGGAGCCTAGTGGGGCAGGCGCTTTCGCCTGCCAACTGCTAGCTCTTGCCCGACGTCTCCGTGTCGCGGGCTTTCATGAACAGGTCCACCGAGTTCTTGTCGATTATGGTGACACCGGTATCGAGCGATCGTGGAATGCGGGCGAAGGGATCTTCCGCCCAGTTGGCGCCTAGACGGCTCAGCGGATGGTGGTGCAGATCGTCCAACATCTTCACACCCGTGAACGCCATGGTGAACGGCTTCTGCGCAACTGTCGCCGCGATCACGCCTTTCTGCACCCATTCGAGCGTACCCTGATCGGTGTCCATCGCCACGATCAGCTTGTCGTGCATGTTCGCGCGGTTGACAACCTCGGCCACTTCCTTGCCCGCGATGGCCTCCAGACACACGAAGGCGTCCACCTTCTTTGGCTCCTTATCCAGGATAGCGGCGGCCGAGTCGAAAGCGGTCTGCGGCTTACCCTTGATGTCCACCACATCGACAATCTTGATTCCGGGCTGCTCCTGAAAGGCCGCCTCGTAGCCGTGCAGGCGCTCGTCGAGGTTGGCTTGGCCGGGCATCGTGAGGACCACGACGCTGCCCTTGCCTTGCAGCAGCTTGGCCGCCAGCCGCCCACCCATCTGACCCGCCGCGTAGTTATTGGTTCCTATAAAAGTGAGCCGCTTGCTGAGCGGCGCGTCGGAGTCCATGGTGATGACGGGGATTCCGGCGTCTACCGCGGCGTCGATATCCGCCGCCATCAGGTTCGCATCGGCCGTGGAGACCAGGATGCCGGAGGGTTTCAGTTTGGCGATCCGGCGGAACTCCTCCTGCTCGGCTTTGGGATCGTAACCGTCAGGACCCACCATCTCGGCCTGTACATGCATGTCGTTGGCGGCCCGCATTAGGCCCGCGTTCGCGGTCTGCCAATAGGGCACCTTGATGTTGACCGAAACCAAGTAGTACTTCTCGTCGGGGCTGTGCTCGCCGGCGCAACTGGCCAGCAGCAGCAGAGCGCATACGCTGAGCAACAACAGCGATTTGGTTGAAAAGCGCATAGAGTCCTCCGTCGAGAGCACTATACTATCTGTTTGCGCCGCGCACAAGCGGGTATCGGGCAGGCGCATTTGCTGCATGTCGCTAACGGCGAGTCGGTAATTCACAGCTTCCGCGCGGCGGGGTTGGAGGACACGTGCCTCGCGTAGTTCGACGATCTGCATGAAGGCCTCTTGCGAATCTGCCTCTCTCGGAACTGTCCGCCCGCGACCCCTCGCGAATCACGGATTTCGGGTGAGGCGCATATTCGGAGGTGTTTCGCTCGTTCACTGCGCGTGCCCTCGCTGGAAAAGACCGCGGATAAAGACCGCCTCAGGCCGCACGGCCATCGTGCGCTTGCCGGCGGAGCTGACTGGATCCCGATGCTGCCTGCCGCTGAGATCGTGCGCGGGGCGTGCTGGCGAGCATGTAACCCAACGCGTAATATATGAGGATGCTGGTCCTGGCATCCCGCTCTCCGCGCCGCCGCGAGATCCTGCAGCAGGCAGGCATTCCTTTCGTAGTCCGGCCCGCCGACGTCGACGAGACGCCGCGCCCCCAAGAGTCTCCCCGCGATTATGTGGCGCGCGTCGCCGCGGAGAAAGCTTGTGCAGTCGCCGCCGGACCCGGCGACATCGTTCTGGGCGCAGACACCACCGTGGTGGTCGACGGCGAGATGCTGGGCAAACCGCGGAACTCCGCCGATGCTGCACGCATGCTGGAAATGCTCTCCGGGCGGCGGCACGACGTGCTTACCGGCATCTGTCTGAAATCCGCCGCGCGCGTGATAGCGGACTACGCGGAAACCGGCGTGTGGTTCGCTTCGCTCTCGCGCCAGGAGATCGCGGACTACGCCGCCAGCGGCGAGCCCATGGACAAGGCCGGCGCCTACGCAATTCAGGGTCTGGCCGGCAAGTTCATTCAACGCATCGAGGGCTGCTACTTCAACGTAATGGGACTGCCTATCGCCCTGTTGTACCAGCATTTGCGGATCCTGGAAACAGCCCCGCGGGTAGGCGCTCCCCGCTGAGAAAACTGCCCCGAGAATCTACTGGCTCTGGGCGGGCCGCTGCGATAAAACAGGACCGTCTGCGCTGCGTAGGCGGTCAATATTTTCAACTAGCCACTAAGTGCAGCCGATTCCTGCCCTGCCCCTTCGCGCAATACAACGCCCGATCCGCCGAATGCAGCAACGCCTTGGCGGATCTCTCCCCGTTAAGTTGCACGACGCCAAAGCTGGCAGTGACGTAGCATGTCTGGCCCTCCGGCGAGCGGTATCCCAAAAGCTCCCATTGCTCGCGCAATCTCTCCATGAGCGGACCGGCCTTGTCCACGCTGGTGTTCGGCAGGACGATGCAGAATTCGTCGCCGCCCAGTCGACCGGCGATATCTTCGTGGCGAATCCCCCCGCGCACAAGCTGCCCGAACGCGGAGAGGATCTCGTCACCCGCCGCATGGCCATGCGTGTCGTTGATGGCTTTGAACCGATCGATATCGCAGATGCACAGCGATAGCGGCTCACCGCTGCGCGCAGCCTTTGAGATAGCGAATTCAAGCTGGGCCATCAGGCCATGGCGGCTGGAGAGTCCTGTCAGGGTATCGTGCGCAACGTGGTATCTCGCCTTGCGGAAAGCCGCTTCCACCGCGGAGAGGTCGTAATAGATGATGGCCACCGAGATACACAGCAGAAATATGGCGGCGACACAGCTTAACACCACCATCGACTGCAAGCGGCGGCTGCTGTGCTCCTGTTGCGCGAAGCGGGCGGCCAGGATTTCCTGCTCCGCATGCTCTATCTCGGCAATGCCCTGCTGGATTTCCTCGATGTATTGGGGGCCGCGATCGAACGTCAGGATTCGCCGGGCCGCCTCGAAGCCTTGCTCGTGGCCAATCTTCAGCAGCGCGTCCAGCAGGTCGAGCCTGCGTAGAATCAAGGGCTCGAGCTTATCGATCCTGGCTTGTTGGCCTGGGTTGTCACCGGTCAACTGCCGGACTGCTTTGAGCCTTCGCCTGGTCTCCATCAAGCCATTTGAGTATGGGACCAGATAGGATTCCTGGTCCGTCAACAGAAACCCGCGCAGCTCTGTTTCGGCCTGAGTCACACCGGTCGCTGTGGCTTCAAGCTGGGTAATGACCTGGTGGGTGTGCGCTACCCACCGCGCATTATCCACCAGGGTCGTGGAGGACCGATAGACCGCCATGGTAATGCCGATAAGACAGATCGCCACCCCGGCGGCCGCGGCTTTGATTTCATAGCTTGCGAGCAAGACCTAGAATCCCATATTCGATTGGCGGGATTCCAGGCTTCATTTAGTTAACCCGGTACCGCCGCGGAATCCAACATGCCTGCCTGGATCTCTGCCGCGAGCGACGCAACCGCGTCCTCCATCGGACGATCCCGCTCCAGAAACGCCGCGACGCCGCGCACCGTGTCGTAGACCTGCCGGCTCCCCTGCCCCAGCCGCGCCGGACCGCCCCGCAAATCCACTGCCTGGGCCGCGGCCAACAGCACCATGGCGGTCTCGTTGCGCAAGCACTCCAACGCATCCGCGGCGGTCACCGCGGAGTGCATTCCAAGACTGACCACATCCTGGTTGTACTGCTCGGTCGGCAGGGAATGTATGGAGCTCGGACCGGCCATCTGGCGAATGGCGCAGGCCAGACTGGTGACGCTCAACTGCATGCCTTTGAAGCCGGAATTCAAACCTGGCTCGGGCACCAGATTGGCTGGCAGGCCGCCGTTGAACTTGTCGTCCACCACAACGGCGAACAAGGAGTTGGCCCAGTTGCCCTGAATGGCGAAGTCCAGCTTCCAGGTGTCCAGCAACCGCGCGATGTGGCCGCCGTAGAAATTCCCGGCGCGGTAGAGTGCGCCGGTCTCCGGATCGATCAGCGGATTGTCGTTGGCCGAATTAACTTCCCGCTCGACGACGGCGCGCGAAGACTCCAGGGCCTCCCAGGCCGGGCCGAGCCCCTGCGGCACACAGCGCAGCGAATAGCAGCTCTGCGAACTGGACTCCTTCACAAAGCCGCTGCCACTCAGTAGCCCGCGGACGTACGCGGCCACCTCGATCTGGCCCGGATGACCTTTGCTCTCGTGAACCCACGGCTGATACGGCTCGGAGGGCGCTTCGAGCGCCTGTATGGCCAGCGCCACGGCCGCGAGCAGAGCGCGCAACACGCGCCGCGCATCCACCCAGAGAAGCGCGGCGAAAGCGGTCATCCCGGTCGTGCCATTGATTAGCGCCAGGCCTTCCTTCGGCGCGAAACGCAGGGTTTCCAGGCCAGCCGCCTTCAGCGCTTCTGCCGCCGGCATCCGCCGGCCGCGGTAGTCCGTCTGACCCAGGCCAAGCAGCGTTCGCGCGATATAGGCGGAGGGCATCAGGTCGCCGCTCGCGCCCACGGAACCATAGCGCGGGACCACCGGCACGATGCCGCGATTGAGCAGCGCCGACAGCCCCTCGACGAGTTCCCAGCGCACGGCGGAGGTGCCTCTGGAAAACGTCGCCAGGCGCAGCAGCAAGGCCGCCCGAACCACGTCTTGCGGTAAGGGTGCGCCGGTGCCGCATGAGAGGTGATTCATCAGATTGTGCTGGAACTGTTCGGTCTGGGCGGCATCCAGCGCGAACTTGATGTTGCCGCCCACGCCGGTATTCACGCCGTAGATGCGGTCGCCACCGGCCAGGCGCTCCTCCAGCTTCAACCTGCCCTGCCGTATGCGGGCGCGTGCCGCGTCCGCGAACTCCACGGCCGAGTCCCGCCGCGCCACATCTTCCACATCCTCTATGGTGAGCGGGTGAGCGCCCAGAACAAGACTATTTGGCATCCTTATTCGATTGTAAAACTCTGGCGGGATTCGTAAGTCTGGTTGCCCAGGTTGTCGTGCGCGGTAACCACCACACCGTACTCGCCGGGGCGTGTGTCCGGTTTGGTCTGGAGGCTCATGCTGGCTGGCACGTACCGCTTGGGATAGAACGACTGGCTCTTATCGACACCGGCTTGCGGCTCGGAGTACAGCACCTTTCCGCTGGGCGAAGTCACGGTCACGCCGTAGCTGACATCGATGGAATTGGCGTCGCCGTATTTAAATCCGATGATATCGAAGCGCGCCCAGACGGCATCTCCGGGCCGGTAGGCTGCTTTCGGCAACGCTTGCGTGTCATCCTCGCCGCGGTAGAAGCGGAAGTTGCGGATCACCAGCGTATCGCTGGGGTCCACGCGATGCCCGCTGACCTCGATGGGAAGCTCCTTGGTAGCCGTCGCGCCCGCGATCTCGTCTTTCAGCGCGACCACGATCTTGTAGGTTCCGGAGCCGGCCAGAGGCGGGACGGGCACCTCATGGTGGACCATTGGCTTCCAGTTCTTGTCCTCCGGCGCCAGGCTGGCTTCGATCTTGTCATCGATTGTGTCGATGATGCGGACGCCGCGCGGATCGAAGGCATCGATTTTGTACGTGAGGAGTAGCTTATCCCCCGAGGTGGCCTTGTAGCCCTCCACCTGGAAGCTGAAGAACATTATTTCGCCGGCGATATGCGTGAACCCGGGGGGGAGGGCGCCGCCGCCGTCGCTATCCGAGACGACGGCATTGACGATGGTGAGAGGTGCAACGGCGGCTGAGCAGACGGAGGCCAGGGCGAGTAGAAGCAGAATTCGAAGCCGCACAGATGTCCTCTATCGCCATTATGGCACCGGCGAATGTCCTCCAAGAAAACACATGAAGTTGGGAGCCTATTGCACCGGCGCGGGAATCTCCGGCGACTCCGTCGAGAAGCTCAGCGGAATATCGATGTCCAGCGTCTTCTGGCTGGTCTCATCGCTGACTTGCAGGCGGTAATGCTTTGGCGGAACGTCGAACACAACGTTGCCCTCCAAAGTCTCAGCCGGCTTCACGCGCCGCAGGAAGCCAATCCAGGACGGCACCTGGTCGCCGTCGCTGAGCTCCGTGTAGCTCTGGCCGGAGTCGTCCACCAGCGTCAGCGTGGGGACCATAACGTCGGACGAGCCGCCATTCACCACGTGTAGACGGATCAGGAAAAACCGGTCCTTCGGGACTCTTGGTCCAGTGGCCCCGGTGGCCCCGGCGCCTTGGCCTTCCCCCAGTTGGGCCTTCCACTGGGTTTCGAAAACGTTATAGCTCAGCGAGCCCGCCGAAACCCGTTCTCCCATCCGGTGAATGGCTTGAGGCGCTACCGCGGGGGCGCATCCGCACCCGGCCGCCAGGCAGGCGACCAGCGCGCCTCCCAGAGATACCTGCAAACTATGCATAGAGGAATCTTGCGACGACCGGCAACTGGCTGTCAATACTGGAATCGCCGGCGCACGGTCAATTGTGCTGGCGCTCTTTCAGCAGTTTCTCAAACTTGCGCTTCTGATCTTCGTTCAAAATATTGAAAATGCGGGCCTTGCCGTCCGAGAGAACGGTCTGGTAGTACTTCGCAAAATCGTCCAGAATGCTCCCCATCTCGACGGTCTGTTCTGGCGTCAGATCCAGTTCCCTCTGCACCGTTTTCAGGTATTCCGCCTTGGCGTTGTCCTTCCAAAACGGTAGCGGGTGGAGCACATTGTGGGCGCCCAGGTTCATGGCGACCGCGCCGGCTAAGGCCCCGCACAGAAACACAAGCAGTAGAATGCCGACGCCTGCAAGCTTGGGAGACGCCCGAAATGACAGCGGTGCGGGTCTCACCAGCAAATCATGGCTCATAGGAGGTCAATTTTACCAGCATCCGGTCCGGAGTCGCAGAGCCCGCGTCGTCGGCCATAACGGCGTCAGGGGTGGTAGGGGCGGGCGCGTATGCCTGTTCCCGCGACACCAGGACGGTGCCCAGCGCCGCCAGCGTCAGCAAGGAAGCGAAAACCACGCGCCGCCCGAACGCGAAATCCCCTAAGAAACTCCAGAACGGACCCAAAGGGCGCGCCACAGGCTGTGCCGCCGACTCTTGCATTACCCGCGCCACAAAACTCGGGGAGGGTTCTACCACCCCGGCGGGTTTCAGCGAGGCAACCAGTTTCGTCACCTCCTGCATGCTCCGCAGCTCCCGGCTGCACTCGACACAGCTTTCCAGGTGGGCCTGGAAGCGACGCGAAACCGCTGGCGGCAGATCGCCGGCCAGGTACTCCTCAAGCTCGTCAATAATTACCGCGTGCATAAGCTTCTTCCCTTAAAAATGTCGACATCGTTCACTTACACTCCCTCTCGCCGGTCTTTAATGCTGCCGGCTTCCAGGGGAACCACTTCCCTTCTTCAGGGTTAAAAATCTTCCTTTGGCGCAGCGGCTCAAACCGCCACCAGGCCGGGAGCCCTATCCAAACGCTGCGCCGCCTTCACCAGTTTCTGTCGCGCCCGGAACAGCTTCACCTTTATGGTGTTTTCGTTCATGCCCGTCATGCCCGCCAGTTCTTCCACGGAGTAACCGTCAACCTCCTTAAGCATCAACAACATGCGTTCCTCTTCGGAAACCCGGCTCAGAAGCTTTACGACGTAGTCCCGGCGGGCCAGAGTCGCATCCGCGGACGGCTGGCGATCCACCAAAGGCTGCGTGTTCTCCACGCGGCGTACCTCGTCCTCGCTCAAGTCGCTCTCATACACCAACTTGCGTACCTTCTTTTTACGCAAGTAATCGAAACATTCGTTCACCGTGATCTTGTAGATCCAGGTGATCAGGGAGCTTCGGAAATCGAAGTTCCTGATGGACAGATAAACCTTGGCAAACACTTGCTGCGCAATGTCTTCCACGTCGTTGCGCTGCCGCACGATGCCGTGAATGATCGAGAACACCTTGGACTGGTACTTTTCCACGATTTCGCGGAAAGCCGCCTCTTCGCCGGCCTGAGCGCGGAGCACCAAAGCGCCTTCCTGGGTGTTCTGATAATCCACTCTTGTCTTCGCCGCAACCCTGGTACCGAAGGCGGGGAGTGGCAGCGCGCCGCTCAGTGTTCCCATACACCGCTTCCGACGCGAACCGCTCAGCCGCGGTTTCACCTTCCAACCGCAAAGATAGCAGATTCCCGCAACTTAAGAGCTTTCGCCTCCATCCATTTGGGTGCACGCCTTAGCGCAAGCCGCTCGTGGGCAACCGGAAAGCCGCCGCCTCCAGAAAACAGTGGTAGCTGTGCAGTCGCGGCTTCGGTATAATGGCAGGCGTAGCGGGGACAAGTTTACGAGGAGCTTCAGACTTCTATGGTGCAATTAACGGAAAAAGCGGTTGGTAAGGTGAGGGAGATTCTGGATACGCAGGAGCCGAAGCCGGCTGGGCTTCGCATCGCGGTGGTAGGCGGGGGATGCTCGGGCTTCAGCTATTCCATGGCCTTTGAAAACCAGCCTAATGTTCTGGACAAGACCTACAGCTTCAGCGGTCTGAAGGTCTTCATCGATCAGGCCAGCCTGCTGTATCTGGACGGGGCCGAAGTGGACTACGTCGAGACCCTGGAAGGCTCCGGGTTCAAGTTCAGCAATCCGCAAGTGAAATCCACCTGCGGTTGTGGCAGTTCCTTCAGCGTGTAGGAGTTGAGCTTTCAGGAATCGGCCAGGCCGGGCTTCCGGCCTGCCAACCCCGGTAGCCAGCCAGCGCGGAGCCTCTCGGCGCGCTTGGCAATGTACGTAACACCATTCCCGTTGACTCCGAAACTGTGCACAATCGGCTCGTCGACCGACCCGCCTCAGTAACCCAAGACAACACAGGCACATGCGGGTGCAAAAACCGCCCCAGGCGGTGCTCGGTGCCGGCTCGCGCGCCGGGCGGCCATCACTCGCGCCAGGGTGCTGGCGTTGACTGACTCGGCGGACCTCGCGCAAGGTCGTGCTTGGGCGGCCGCGGCCGACAACGCGGGTCTATACTGGAGGCGATGGGTCGGAGCGTACATGATCGGAATGGTGGTTCTCGACTCGCTGGAATTCCCATCGGCAGCCCGCCGCGCGGACAGCGGATCGCGATGCGAATTTGCGCGGCGGTCATGTGGATGGCCGCGGCCGCGTGTCTTCCCGCGGAGGACAGCGGCTGTGAGACCCTGCCCGCAACGAAGCCCGATGATATCAACGCTCTGGCGAACACCGGCATTGCGCTCTCACACGCGAACCAGTATGATGCAGCGGCTGTCTGCTATCGCAAGGTTCTGGCCATTGACCCGAATATTCCGCAGATCCAGCTCAACCTCGGCCTGGCCGAGTTCAAGAGCGGGCGGTTCCGCGAAGCGACGGACCCGTTCCTGGCCGTGCTGAAACTCGACCAGAATAATATGCAGGCGCGGACCCTGCTGGGCATGAGTTACTACGGCAGCCGGATGTTCAAGGAGGCTGCCGCGAGCCTCGAGATCGCGCTCGCCGCCGACCCGGAAAACGGGCAGCTTCACTACTACCTAGCGCAGAGCCTCTTGTCGTCTTCCGATTACCAGGGTGCCTTGAAGCAGTTCGAGTGGCTGCAGCGCCAGGACCCCGACGCCCCCGCCGCGCACGTGCTCATGGCCGAAGCATTGGACGGCCTCGACCGGCCGGAGGAAGCGATCCTGGAGTTGAAGGCAGTGATCGCAAAATCGCCGGCCGAGCCCAACGTGCATTTCGCCATCGGGTATATCTATTGGTCGCAGCAGAAAGACGATGAGGCCGAACGCGAGTTCCGTCTGGAGCTGGATCACGATCCGGCCAATGCGCAGGCGTGGGCCTGGCTGGCCGACGTTCTGATACGCCGCAACGACTTTCAAAAAGCGAAGCCGCTCCTCGACAAGGCTGTATCCATTGACCCGAGCGTTCGAATCGCGCATCTCGATCTCGGAATCTTCTTCGCGCAGAGCAAGCAGCACGAGCGCGCCATTGCGGCGTTCAAGGAAGCCATACGGCTCGACGGTTCCAAGCCCGATGCCCATTTCCGGCTGGCGCACGTTTACAAGGAAGCCGGCAAACCCGCGGAGTCCGCCGCCGAGTTGGCCATTGTCCGTCAGTTGCACGAGCAGAAGAGCGCAGACCACCTGCAGAAAGTGACCGGCCACGCGCCCGAGCTGCAGCCCAACAAGTAGCCGCTGCCGGGCTCGCAGCGTGTCCCAAAGATTGGTCGCCCTGGCCGGGGCATGCCTGTAGGCGTTCTATAGGATCTCGATGAATTCCTCGACGCTGAGGCCTGCCTGGCCGATGATGGTGGCCAGGGTTTTGCGTTTGAGGTCACGGTTGTGATAGGCGACGGGGTACTGGACGATCAGGATGCTTGAGGATGTGATGGGAGCCGGTGCTGTGATGAATGAAAAACCCGGCCCGCTCCAGGGCACGGATGACGTCTTTGGGTTTGACGACGGGTAAGCGCTGGCTCGAGCAGGAGTATTCGATGCTTCACGGGACTGCGACTTCGATCTCTTCTTTGACCGGCTCTTCGCGCAGCTTGATGTCCTCGGGGGCAGGCAGGCCGTCCAGGGCCAGGCTCTCCAGGTAGCCGCGGATAGCGTCCTTCACCATCTCCCGTGCTCGCTCCAAGGTGTCGCCTTCGGTCACCAGGCCGGGCAGGGCCGGGCAGGTGGCAACAAAGCCGCCTTCTTCGGCGGGTTCAAACAACACGGTATAACGGTGTTCGGTCATGGGCTGCCTGTCTTGATTATAGGATGGCTTCGGCATAGAGAAAAGAGTTCGCGTTCTCGGGTTCTCGGGTCCCCGGCTCGGAGGCGATGCCTATTATTTCCCCGCGTGGCGCTTCGCGATTACCTGCGTCCCGATCGTGGGTTTTCCCTCTTCAATCGTGTAGAACCGATCGGCCTTGACGTTATGGAACTCCTGCCGGACCCCGCTCGGCCAGTTCACTTCCACGTTGTCGATGCGCGTGCTCGACCCCAGCCCGAAATGTGCGCGCAGATCGCTCTGCGAAAGATAGCTGCCGCCCGCGGCAATCTCGCGGATCTGCGAAATACCGCCGGCCTTCACCCGGATTCGCGCGCCCAGGGCGTCGCGATTGCTTCGCGTGCCCACCAGCTTGAAACTAGCGAAGTGATTGTTTCCCCCGCTGTGGTTTCGCAATATCGACGGCGGGTCGTCGTTATTGCCCACGACAATGTCCTCGTGACCGTCGTTGAACAGGTCCGCAAAGGCCGCGCCACGCCCGAGGTGAGGCGTCGAAAAACCGTTCCCGTGGGCCTGCGCATCCGCGGTAACGTCGGTAAACGTGCCATCGCGATTGTTGTGAAACAGCAGATTGATCTGCTTGTAATGACCCTTCACAGTCGAACGCTCTACGCCCTGGTAGACGTGCCCGTTGGCGATGAACAGATCCACC
>Ga0187855_10001716_pt1 | contig 17141 bp, 17 predicted proteins | sample June2016WEW_8_10_2_FD_132969 | JGI IMG/M metagenome (GOLD analysis project Ga0187855, IMG submission 132969) | Peatland microbial communities from SPRUCE experiment site at the Marcell Experimental Forest, Minnesota, USA - June2016WEW_8_10 | ecosystem: Environmental > Terrestrial > Soil >...
ATGGCCGGCAATCAGATGGATGAGGCCATCATGAACTACCTCAAGCGGAAATATAACCTGCTGGTAGGCGAGCGCACCGCCGAGCAGATCAAGATGGAAATCGGCAGCGCCTATCCGCTGGACAAGCCTCTGACCATGGAAATCAAAGGCCGCAACCTGATCGAAGGCGTGCCCAAGACAATTACCGTAGACGACAGCGAAATCCGCGAATCGCTGAGTGAATGCGTCTCGACCATCATGAATGCCATCCGCGTAGCGCTCGAACGCACGCCGCCCGAACTCTCGGCCGACATCAGCGACCGCGGTATCGTGCTGACTGGCGGCGGCGCGCTGATCAAAAATCTGGACAAACGCATCCGCGAGGAAACCGGATTGCCGGTTTCCATCGCCGACGATCCGCTCTGCAGCGTAGTGCTGGGCACCGGTAAAATGCTTTCGGATTTCAAACTGCTCAGGAAGATTTCAATCGAGTAGAGCTGCGAGCTTCGAGCGACGCGCGAAAAGCAGGTCCTTCCCCTTCGACTATGCTCAGGGTCAGGATGACAATCTTCAGACGGGACGACCGATCTCAGCGATGGCGGGTTTACTGAGAACTGACAACTGAGAACTGGGAACTGGGAACTGGTGTTATGGACGTCCTCGGACGCTACCGCAATCTGATCGTGCTGGTGGGAGTCTTATTCGCCCAGGTTCTCGGCTTGGCCGTGCAGGTCAAGCGCACCACCGCCAGCGAACCGACGCGCCTCATCCGCGTCTGGGCGGTCGGCGCGGTCACTCCTCTGGAAAAAGCGCTGGAGTGGCTGCAAACCTCCACTGGTAACATTTGGCACAACTACTTTTACCTGCGCGGCGTGCGGGCCGAGAACCGCAGCCTCAAAGCGCAAATCGAGCGCATGACTCTCGAACAAGTGCGCCTCACCCAGGACGCCGGCCAGGCGCGGCGCTTGCAGGCTTTGCTGGCCTTCAAGGAGCAGTTCATTTCCGAAACTATGGCCGCGCAAGTCATCGGCGGGAGCGGCAGCGAGTCCTCCCGTTCCGTCTTCATCGACAAAGGTTACAGCGACGGCATCCGCCCCGACATGGCGGTCATCACCGCGGATGGCATCGTAGGCAAGATCTTGCATGCCGATCCCGTCGATCGCCACGTTTCTGAAGTGCTCCTGATTGACGATCAGACCAGCGGAGTCGGTGCGATTCTCGACAAATCGCGCTTGCAAGGCATCCTGCGAGGGACGCCGTCGGGCGAACTGGTGCTCGAAAAAGTGATGAGCGACGAAACCGTATCCCCCGGAGAACTGGTTCTTACCAGCGGCGGAGATCGCATTTTTCCCAAGGGCTTGGCGGTGGGCCAGGTCACGAAGGTGAGTCCGGGCAGCGAGGTTTTTCTCAGCATTAACGTGCATCCCGCGGCCGATCTCAACCGCCTGGAAGAGGTGCTGGTCGTAACCAAGATTGATGAAAGGCAGGCCGAGCCCGACCAGACCGGTGCGACTCGCGCCATCGATATCCTAGCCGAGCGCCTGCCCTCCGTTCCCCCCAAACCGGACGACGCCGCAAAAAGCGTAGCGGGAACTGCCGCCCCGGGGACGGTTTCAGCGGGTAGTGCCAAACCGACGACCGCCGGACCAGCGACTGTCAAACCAGCGATGGCCGCGCCCGGAACTGCGAAACCAAGCACGATTGCATCCACGGCCGCGGGCTCCGATGCCAAGCCGAAAACTGCGTCTCCACAAGCCGCTACCACCACCGCCGCACCCGCGCCGCGCAAACCGCCAATGTCCGCACGGGCCACTGGAGCATCCGCCGGAACTGTCTCCGACGCGTCCCCCGCAACTCCGGCCAACTCCACCGGAAGCCCCGTTAGCAAACCCGCCCCCAAGCCGGTGAAGTCCGCCGTCCCAGCTCCGCCCAAACCGCAGCCAGCGGTCGAGGATACTCCACACTAACGTGGCCATCACTTACACATCGGGAGAACAGGTTGAGGTCTATCGTTTCAGCGTTCCTGCGACGATCCTGATTCCGCTGACCGCAGTCTTCATTCAGGCATGGCTGTCGAAGCGGTTTACATTCCTCAACATCTTCGACTTGCCGTTATTGGTCACGATCGGTTTCGCAACCGCGCGCCGCAATCCCCTGGCGGGACTGTTTACCGGCTGCTTCATTGGTATGCTGCAGGACGCGCTGACCATCAATCCCATTGGCCTCTACGGAATTGCCAAGACGGTGGTGGGATTCGGCGCCTCCTCGCTCGGCATCAAGCTCGACGTGGAGAATTCCGGTGCCCGCTTCCTGCTTATCATCGTCTTCTACGTGGTGCATGAGATTGTCTACTTCATGATCGCCCGCGGCCTGGTCGGACTGCACATGGCCTGGAGTTGGCCACACGAATTCCTATCGGGCGTGGCCAATGCCATTCTGGGCGTGCTGGTTTTCATGCTGCTAGACAAGGTTAAACAGCGAACCTAAGCACATTGATCTGGTCTCCCAAGGCGGTTTTAGCCAGGGCACGTTTGTGCGTTTCAGTGCCCTGTCAACTTAGACCCCTCCAGGGGCGGTCTTTTGGAATCAAAGACTTGGCGGTTAATTTTTTTGGGTCTTTGAGAAATAATGACTTACGAGCAAGGTATTTATAAATCAGTGAGTTAGATCGACAGTTTCCGGATTTATACCAACGCAGCAATGGCATAGGCCATCGCTGCCGCTGCCAAGGTGCTGAATAGATTCACAGCCTGATTGCTGATCCAGCCACGGCGTTGGAGGGTTGCGCCAAGCAGGCTGTCGATCAGCATGCCAGCAAAACCTGCAGCCACCGGAATCCAGAACTGCGCCGAAGGAAGTATTCCGCCCAGGGTTGCGACCGCCGCAATCACCAGCCCGCCTGCCAGTCCGGCGATGCTTCCGGGAATCGTGATGCCGCCGTCGGTTCCTGCCGGGACTCGCTGCCAGTTTGTAATCATGCGCGCATTGGCTCGGCTATATTGTCCGATTTCGCTGGCCACGGTGTCGGTTGCCGCTTCGGCCAGAGCGGCAATGGCGGCGAGCAGCCAGACCTGGTTTCCGGTGGCGCTATAAACTACGGAACCGAGGGCAGCCACCGCCAGATTCGCCAGAACCTGCCACGACGTGCGGCCTTCGCGGCGCTCCGCAACTCCGAGCGCGAGCTTGCGGCGATACCCCAGGCGAGTGGATGCCCACGTCATCACAAAGAGCGCGGCAAGCGTGCCGAAAGCCGCCGGCCCGATGCCGGCAAAAAGCAGGAAACAGGCGAACCCGCCAGCCAGAGCTCCCGAACGATTGACCCCGCGCAGGGCGCGAGCCAGCAGCGCGAAGCCGAGTGTAACGGCGACGGCGATCGCCAGCCGGTGCGGGGATGAAGCCCAGGCGTGAGTTAGAAAAGGAGTTAGCATCGGTGCGGGTTAGCTGCCAGCTCTCCGCCGTCAGCTCGTAACCCTTAGTAGAATCTCACGTCCGCGAGATTTGGTGATCGCGAACCGGGAACCAATCCTGACATGCAATTGCCATGACGCGAGGAAACTGCCGGGCGCCAGACCGCCGGAGCGAAAAAATTACTTACTAGGAAGAAAATCGATCTTGATCAATCCCGCAGGCACATTCTTGAAATCGTAGTCGGCCGTGACCAGCGTGGCATCCTCGCGCATGGCCAAGGACCCCGCAAAGGCATCGGCCAATGGAATCTTGTGGTCGCACTTCAAAGCGGCCGCATCCTCGGCCAGTTCCCGGGTTACCGGAGTGACCGTCAGCGGAAGTGCAAGCAGGCTGGCTTTCAGAGCGTTCGCGCGAATCATCCTTGATGGCAGGGAGTTGGCGCGTTTAAACAAGGCGGCCACGATTTCTCCCCAATTGATGGCGCTAAGCAGCAGGGTGCATTCTCCGCGCGCGGCCTGCACGAGCAGCTTTTGGACCCGATCAAAACCGGCTTCCTTGTCCGTGAAGCGCAGCAGGGCGCTGGCATCCAGAATGTAGGAAGTCATCGGTCTTTATCTTCTCGATGCATGGTTTCGCGGATTTTTCCCAGGCCCCGGGTCGACCCGCAGAGGCTGTTGATGAACTCGACCGTGACCGGGCGCAGGATCAAGCATTGTCCTTCGCGCTCAATCGATAGGCGAGTGCCCGCCACCAGATTGAGCTGATGCCGCATCGCCGAGGGGATGATGATCTGCCCCTTGGTGCTGATCGTGATGTAGTCCAGATCCATAGTAGCCATCCTAGCAATATGTAAACCATATGTCAATTTGTCTTACATTTTTTGCTTTACTCTTACTGGAATGAAGCCAAACCAGGAAGCCGGCGGCCCCGCTCGCGTGTTCCGCGCTCGATAACACTATATTCGGTATCGTGCGCCGCCCGACCGCGTCATGTAGTGCTTGGCCTTTGGATTCTGCCGGTAATCTGGCCGCGCAACTATGCCTCGTTTACGCTACACTTCTGTACGTTCGGCGGGGTTTGGGCATCTGAAGGTTTCTGTAAAGACGCGGCAACCTCGTCTCTACAAGGGAGCGAAAATGGCGGCCTCAGTCTGGTCTGGTTATCTGACGTTTGGATTAATCTCGATGCCGGTGCGTTTGTTTTCGGGCGCGCGCTCGAGCGGAATCTCGTTCAACCAGCTTCATCGTACTGACCATCATCGCGTCAAGCAGCAGCTCATTTGCCCGCTCGACAACCAGGTCCTCGAGCGCAGCGACATTGTCAAGGGCTACGAGTATCGCAAAGACGAATACGTCATCATCGATCCCGAAGAGATCAAGAAGATCGAGCCCAAAACCGCGAAGACGATGGAGATCTTGGAATTCGTGAAGACGAGCGAAGTCGATCCCGTGTACTTTGAGTCGTCCTATTACATGGTGCCGGAAGAAGCCGGCCGCCGTCCTTACGCGCTGCTGACCAAGGCGCTCGAAGAAAGTGAATTTGTAGCCATCGCCAAACTCACCATGCACAACCGCGAATACACTGTTTTCCTGCGTCCGCACAAGGGAGGAATGATGCTCCACACGATGTATTACGCCGAGGAAGTTCGCGAAGTCGAATCCTTCGGCGCTCCGGATGTGGAGATCAAAGACGCCGAAATCAAGGTAGCGCATCAACTCATCGAAGCGCTGGCCGGGGAGTGGGACCCGAAAAAATATCACGACACCTTTCAGGAAAATCTGAAAAAGCTGATCGAGGCGAAGCTGGAGGGCGGGGAAGTGCAAGCCGTTGAACAGCCGAAGAAGCTGGCTCCGGTAGTGGATCTGATGGCGGCGCTGAAAGAAAGCCTGGCCCAGACGAAAAAGCCGGCAGCATCGGAAAAGGTGGCGGAGATGCCAGCCGAGCGCCAATCGAAAAGCCGTCGCGGCCGCGGGTGATTAGCCTCCAGGTTTCAAAAAGTTCCAGAAGTTTCAAGGTTTCAAAGTAGAAGCCTTGCATTTCGACTTGCAACCTTGCAACCTGCCTGGTAGTGGGTCAGTTTGGACCCCGGCGGCTAAAGCCGCTATTAATTTGTGGCAGTTACGGTACGGCTGAAACCGTGCCCTTTCAAAACAAAATCAAACTGACCCACTGCCACCTGCCTGCCTGATTTCCCCTCCTACCCCGGTTCCCGTTACAATATCGGTTTCCGCGCAAGACTACCTTTTACCTTGGAGTTGGAATGAAGCGGTTTCTCTGGCTGGGGTTCGTGCTGTTTGTTTATGTGATCTGTACCGGATGCGGCGACACCTTCCGCCCGATTATCATCCCCAATCCTCCCGTATTTCCCAACCCGGCCGCGACCAATACAGTGGTGTCGATCAACGATAACGCTCCGCTTATGGGTCAAAGCGAATCTTCGCCCGGCAGCACCATGGTGATCGATGTCTCGGGCGATACCGACGATAGCATCTGGAACCTTAGCCTTGCTCCCGTCCACGCCGTGCAGCAAAGTGCCAGCGTAGTGCTGGTGGCCAACCACTCCATCACGGGCGCGCAGGAAGATTCCCTTACCAAGCTGATCTTCAGCAGCCCGGTTATCTTCAGTTCCGCCACCATCAGTCTGCCCGCGAATTCTGCTCCGAGTTTCGTCGCTACCACCGAGGCGGCCCAGGCTTATGTCGTTCTCTCCAGTCTCAATTCTGTCGGCGTGATCAACACCAGCCTCAACACGCTGGTAGCCACCGTCCCAGTGGGCAACACCCCGGTAGCCATGGCCGAGACGCCCGACACCAAGAAGCTCTACGTCGCCAACCAGGGCGACAGCACCATCAGCGGCTTCAACACGCAGACCGCGAACCTCTCGCCAAGAACGGGTTCGCCGACCAGCACCACCTCGCCGCCGATCTGGTTGTCGGCGCGTTCCGACAGTCAGATGGTCTACGCACTCGAAGCGAACGGGACTCTGGCCGCGCTGAATACCTTTTCCACATCCGGTCCTGACACTCTGACCGAGTATCCCAACATCAACGTGCCCGGCGCCACGTACATGGTCTATGACGAAAACCTGAACCGCTTGTATATTCCCGGCGGGCAGGAAATGGAAATCATCGATGTCGGGCAATCTCCGCCGCAGGTTCTAGGGACGATTAACATCCCGGCGTTTACGCCGCTCAATTCCGCGCCGGTTCCCGCAACTGCCGCGGCCGTCACCGACCTTCCCGACGGAAGCCGCGCCTATGTTTCGTCTTACGCTGTGCTGCCCAGCAATTTCACTGTCACCTCGGTCTCCGGAGATGGAACCAACGCGACTTACGCCTACACTCTGACGGCAGGGCAGAACCTGACCGCCGGAGTGAGCGTAAGCGTCCTCGGAACGGGCCAGAATGGATTTGACGGAAACTTCCTTGTTATCGCGATTGTCAGTGGCACCACCGCTTGTCCGGGCACGTGTTTTCAGGTACCCAACACCACGGTGCTCGCTTCGACTCCAGTGTCGGTTTCTGCCAGCGGCAGCAATGTCTTCCCGCAGGTCACCGTGGTTTGGACCAATTCCAACACGATCAAGACCACAGCCGCTCTGCCGGGCTTTCCCGACGCCACCAACGCGAATTATCTGCAAGGACTGTATTACGTTCCGGTCTGCGCCTCGACGCGTTTCCGCTTCAATATGGCTCCCGGCGGCGACAGTTCCCGCGCCTACCTTTCAACCTGCGACAGCGGCGTGGTCGACATTATCAACACGGCTACCGACACCTACCTACTGGATCAACCAGAACCGGCCAGCGCGCGACCCCCGATTCCGCCCGACACGCAGAACCCGCCCCAGAACCCAGTCTTTCTTCTGGCTGGACCATAGCTGGCCGGACCATAGGCTCAGTCCTGGGGAATCGCGTCCTATCGGCGCCAATTCGAGCGATGCAGCGATGTGCAGTGCTGGCGAAGACAGATTGCATAGGTCCTTCGCTTCGCTCAGGATGACACTCTGGATTTGGGGGTAATTGCGGGATTAGGCGACCCAACGACTAACGACTAGCGACGAACGACCAGCGACGAACGACTTTCCTATCCCGCGGCAGCAGCCGTTTCCGGCGCCTGCCGGTGATACCGCAGGGCCACGTTCATGAAGACATTTCCAGTCGAAGTATTGAAGCACATCACCAGCGCTTCAGTATCTTCGCTACTTTTGCTGCCTTTCTCGGAGGTGTGCAGCGTCGGCGGACGAACGTGAAAGTGGAATCCCTGATCGTTGAGCGTGGTAACGGCATTTCCAATAATCTGGTTGGCCAGCTCGCACACCGCCTCCCGCACCAGTTCTTCGTCGGTTTCGGACACTGCAACTCCCGCCAGACGGCTGGCGAGTCCGAGCGCCGCTCCCAGGTCGACATCGAAAATGATTCGCCCTTCGATCTCGCCCGCCAGGTAAACTTCGGCAGCGATCCCCTTCCGCCGGTACGCCTCTTCTTCCATGCTCAGGTTCTCGATGGAAACAGGCGTTCCGAGCCCCTGCGCCAGCACGGCGTCCGCCGAGTTGATGAAAGGCTGAATTACATCCATTCGCACGGTTAGGCTCCCGCTCCGGCGCCGCGCACTGCCGTTCCGTCGTCGCGCATCACGTACTTGATTACTTCATAGAGAACTTCCGGCTTCACCGGCTTCTGCACAAAGTGCCGCGCCCCGCGCTGCAGCGCCGCCACAATGTTCTCCTGGTAGCCGACCGATGACACCATCACAATGCGCGCGCTCGGATGCTCGCGCACAATCTTTTCCGCCGCCTCGATGCCCTCCATCTGCGGCATGGTGATATCCATCAGAACGATGTCGGGCGTCAGCCGTTCGTACTCCGTGATCGCCGACACCCCGTCGCCCGCCTCGCCGACCACCTGTCCCCCAAAAGTCTCGATCATCCGAGCCAGGTTCTTGCGGGCAAACACGGAGTCATCCACGATCAGATAGCGTACCGGCTGTCCGTCTTCGCTCCGTTTTACGGGCGCAAACTTTTCCATGGCACTCCTCCCCATCTATCACTTAATCACGATCTACGTATCTTTCGATAGATAACCCTAGTTACTTCCGACACTGGTCGACCGCTTGACCTCGACCGTGTCCGTTCGGCCGCTCTCCCCTCGCGGATGTTCTGCCGCGCATTGCGCTTGTAGAATACCGGGCAATTCCTGGAGGTCTGCGATTCGCATCGCATAGCCCCGTTCGATGGCGGCCCTGGGCATGCCGAAAACCACGCAGGTTTGCTGGCTCTGCGCCACCGTGAATCCTCCCGCCGCCCGAATCTCACCCATGCCGCTCGCCCCGTCTTCTCCCATTCCTGTCATCAGAACCGCCATCGCTTGCGAACCAAACTCCTCGGCTACGCTGCGGAACAATACGTCCACGCTCGGCCGGTGGCCGTTGACCGGGCCATCCTCCGCCAGCAGCGCCACATTGCCCAACGGCAGCTTTTTCACTTTCATATGCCGGTTGCCCGGAGAAATCAGCGCCCGCCCCGCCACCAGCAGATCGCCCGACTGCGCTTCCTTTACCCGGATCGGGCAGCACTCGTCCAGCCGCTTGGCAAAAAGCTCGGTGAACCCATCCGGCATATGCTGCACCACTAGGATGCTGCCCGAAAAATCCGCCGGCAGATGCGAAAACAGGTATTGCAGCGCGTTCGGCCCCCCCGTCGAAACGCCAATGGCCACGATGTGCGTCGGCGCCACTGGTTGCATCTTGACCGCTGGATGCTGGCGCTGCATTTCCCGCGGCAGGAACTGCGGCTGCACTCCCGCACTTTGCGCCGCGGCATGGATCTTGCCGATCAGCGCCTCGGCAATTTCCGGCATGTGCGCGAAAACATCATGCGGTTTAGCCACAAAGTCGAACGCGCCCAGCGCCAGCGCCTTGAGCGTGATTGTGGCTCCGGCGGTGCTGTGCGAACTGACCACGATCACCGGCAACCTGTGCCGGTGCCGCATGACTTCTTTCAGCGTATCGATCCCGTTAAGTCCGGGCATTTCGAGGTCGAGCGTCACCACGTCGGGCGAAAGCTCCTCAATTTTTTTTAACGCGAAATTGCCGTCGATTGCCGTGCCTACGACATGGATCGAGTCATCCTGTTCGAGAATCTGCGGGATTAGTTTGCGCATCAGCGCCGAGTCATCCACCACGAGCACCCGCACCGGCTTTCTCACAACTGCCCTCCCGCCGCGCCCCGCGCCCCGGCTTCGCCCGCCAGCACGGCAGCGTTCGTGGCCCTGCCGATGACGCCCGTCAGCAGTCCCGCCATCCGCGGCCCCGTGGCGTCCGCGCGTCCGCGCGTGAAGCGATCCATCAGCGCAATCATGTTCAGGATCAGAACCACCCTCCCATCGCCCAGAATCGAAGCTCCACTTACCAGGTCAGTGGTAATCGACTGGTCGTCGAGAGCCTTGATCACCAACTCGCCTTCCCCTTCCAGGGCGTCGACCACCACCCCAAACTTGCGGTCTCCGCTGTGGATCACGAGCACGAAAAGCTTGCGCTGCGCCGTTTCTGGACCCCTAGCCGGCGCCGTGCCCAGCCGCAGCAGCGGCAACACGTCATTGCGCAGTTGCAGCACGTCGTAGTGCTCCACCTGATGGATGCTTCCTTCCGTAGTGCGGGCAATCTCCGCCACCGCGTTCAGCGGCAACGCATAAAGACGCTGCTCCACCCGGAACATCAGCGCCCGGATGATGGCCAGCGTCAGCGGCAGCCGCAGCCGGAATGTGGTGCCCTTTCCTCGCGCCGTTTCGATCTGGATCGTTCCTTTCAGCCGCGTCAGCACGCTCTGCACCACGTCCAATCCCACGCCCCGGCCCGACAGTTCGGTCACCTCTTTCGCGGTGGTGAATCCCGGCTGCAGGATCAGTTCCAGCGTATCGGTCTCGGTTAATCGTGCGGCATGCTCCGCTTGCAGCAATCCCAGCGACAGGGCGCGCTGCCGCACTTTCTCCGCATCAATGCCGGCGCCGTCGTCGGAAACCTCGATGACCACCTGATTGCCCTGATGATAAGCCGCCAGCCGCAAGCTTCCCTGCGGCTTCTTTCCCGCCGCAACCCGCTCTTCGGCGGTCTCGATGCCATGTCCAATCGCATTGCGCACCAGGTGCGTCATGGGCTCGGCAATCGCGTCCAAGATGCTCTTGTCGAGATCGGTTTGCCCGCCCCGCACACTGAGCTCGACTTCTTTTCCGCATTGCCGCCCCACGTCGCGCACCACCCGCGGAAAGCGCCGGAACAGTTGCTCCACGGGCACCATGCGGATCTTCATGACCGAGTGCTGCAGGTCGTTCAGAACCCGTCCCTGGAACGCCATGGCATCGGCAAACTTCCCTTGCAGCGCGTCCTTCGGAAAGCGCTGTCCAAATTCCAGCAGCGATTGTTGCAACATCGATTTCGCGAGGATCAGCTCGCCCACCAGATTGAGGACACTGTCGATTCTCTCCGCATCCACGCGGAGCACGTTATCGGGGCCAGTTGTCACGGCGGGCGCAGTGGATGGTTCCGCGATCGCCGAAGCTTCACCTTCAGCGGTGTGGGCGGCAACACTGGTCGTGACAGTGGCGGCCACCGCCGCTGCGGCGTCATGTGCGCCTGCGGCGTCGGTATCCAAATCTGCTGCTGGCAGCGGCGACGCCTTGGCGCTCACCACCCTGCCTCGTGCGCGCGTGTCCCGGACAGGCGTGACCGCAACGCTCAAGGCAATGGTTGGGATGCTGCACTGCGCACGAATCTGCTCCACCGGCTTTTCCGACGCCAGCGCCGCTTCGATGCGTGTGGGATCGAGACTACCTTCGACTGGATACAGCGCCAGCACTTCGCCCAGTCCCGTCAGCGCCAACTGGATCATCTGACGCGCGGCAATGGGCATGCCGCACTGCGGGTCGACTTCTACTACCACGTGATAAACGTGCTTGCCTCCCTCCAAAGCGCGCGTGATCGCCAGTTGTTCGTATTCCGACCAGCGGCTGGTTTTCGGGGCGGCTTTCTTTTTCTTCGCTGCAACTTTGCTCGTGCCCTTGCTCTCGATCTTGCTCGCGCCCGCTGCCCCCGGATGCGCCAGCCGCGCTATGTCCGCCCGCAACGACTGGATGTCCGGCAGCTCCGTCCCGTTGCGATACGCTTCCAGCAAGGCCGCAAACACGTCGGCCGCCCGCAACGCAATCTCCGGAACCAGCGCCCCTGCCGCCGTGTTCCCCAGCGTCAGCACGTCCTCGAATTCATGCGCGAGCTCGCTCAATTCCCGGAAGCCGCATGCTGCCGAGTCTCCCTTCAGCGTGTGCACCGTCCGCCGCAGGCTGCGCGCCGTCTCCACATCCCCGGGCGTCTTCTCCAGCCGCAGCGCCGCCTCGTTCAGCTTCTGCACCTGTTCGCCCGCGGTTTCGAAAAACAGCTGGCGCAGTTCCGTCATCCGGTCTTCGGGGGGAGGAGTCACATTTCCACCTCGACCCGCTGGTAAGCCGTTCCGGCATCGCGATACACCATCTGAAATTTTTCCGTCAACCCCAGCAGGCTTTCGGCGTGGCCGACAAACAGGTAACCCTCGGGATTCAGGCAGCGATAAAACTTCTCGACCAGCCGCTTCTGCTCCGCTTCGTCGAAATACATCATCACGTTGCGGCAGAAAATTATGTCGTTGCGCTGCGGCAGGTATTCTGTTTTCAGATTGTGAAAGTCGAAGTGCACGATTTCTTTCACGTGCTTCTTTACCGCGTAGCGCTCGCCCACCTTGTTGAAGTAGCGCAAGCGATAGCCATAGTCGACGGCCGCCATCTGCTCCGCGCTGTAGGAGCCCTCTTGCGCCGTCCGCAGCACGGAATAATTAAGGTCGCTGGCCAGAATCTCCACCCGCCAGGGCGCTGGCACCAGCGGCTTCGGCAGCGGCGTTTCGTAAGGCACCGGATTCCGCAAATAGTGGTACGACAACGCATCCGCCACTTGCATGGCCAGGGTGTACGGTTCCTGTCCCGTCGAGCATCCCGCGCTCCAGATCCTCAACCCGTAGTCCCGCCGCTCCTGCTTGCGCCGCAGTAGATCGTCCAGCACATCTTTCTGAAACAGATCCAGCTGCGCCTTGTTCCGGAAGAAACTGGTCTCGTTGACGGTGAGGTTTTCGAGCAGGTGCGACAACTCTTTTTTTCCCTCCTGGCTGATCAGCAGCCGATAGTAGCTGTAGAACGAGTCCAGCCGGCACTCCTTCAGCCGCCGCTGTAAACGGTCCTGCAGAAACGGCGTACGCCGGTCGTCGAAGTGCATGCCGCATTCCTGGTAGACGAGCGTTTGCAGCAGCTTTAATTCTGCTTCCGTGAGTACAGGTGTTTCGCTTGGATTCATGTGGGCTGGTTCTTTCTTACTTCCCGGCCGACGCGGTCTTTATTCCTATTCCTGTCCCTATCCCTTTTCCTGTTCCCGACTCCGCCTTGCCCCCGGCCTTCATCCCCGGTTTGGCGCTCGCCGCTTCTGCCGGACTGCCAGGCGTCCCTTCTTTGTCTTTGCGCAGTTCGCGCACCGCCAATATCTTGTCGATATCCAACAGAATGATGAGCCGTCCCTGATACTTTCCCAGACCAGTCACGCAGTCTAACCCGCCTTCCTCCATCATGGCGGGTGCGGCTTCGATATCGCTTTCCGGAATTTTCAGCACTTCCGACGCCGAGTCCACAATCATGCCCACCAGCCGGCTGCCGTGTTCCACCACCAGAATGCGGCTGCGCCGGTCAAGTCCAGCCGATTGCTGCCCGAATCGTTTTCGCAGATCCACCACTGAGACAATCTTCCCGCGCAGGTTGATCACGCCTTCCAGATAATCGGGCGCATCCGGCACCGCCGTGATCTCCGGCACGCGCACGATCTCATGCAAAGTCTTGATGGGCACGCCATAGGTCTCGCGCCCCACCTGAAACCCCACAATATGTGCTTCCCGGTTCATGGCTGGAGTTCCTTCAATGCGATCCCGCCGCCGCGTTCCACGATGCTTTTCCGTGGCCCGGACCGCTGTCGCCCGTCCGCTCGTTTCCGCGCTCGCTTGCGCGCAGCGAGAATCGGTCCATCGAATCCAGCAGGCCGCGCGACATTTTCGACATCTGATCCGACGATGCCGCCAGTTCCGTCGATGCCGACGTCGAGTTCTGCACCAGTTCCCGCATCCGCTCCATCGCCATCACCACCGCCTGCGCTCCCGACGCCTGTTCTTCCACCGCCGAAGTGATCTCGTGCGTGATTTCGTTCAGCCGCGTCGTCGCCCGCGCGATTTGCGCCGAGCCGTGCGACTGCTCGTTGGTCGCGGCTCCGATTTCCTGCGCGAACTTGTACACTTCCGTCACCACGTTCGAAATCCGCCGCAGCGCCGCATTCAGTTCCTGCCCCAAATTCAACCCTTCGTTCACGATGGTGGTGCTCTTCTCCATGTTATCGACAGCTTTGCGCGCTTCCTTCTGTATGCTCTCGATCAGCTCGGAAATCTCCTTCGTAGACTGCGCCGACTTTTCCGCCAGCTTTCGGACTTCGTCCGCCACGACCGCGAACCCCAGACCATGTTCGCCCGCTCGCGCCGCTTCGATGGCTGCATTCAGCGCCAGCAGGTTGGTCTGCTCCGCCAGATCGTCGATCACTTCCACGATCTTCCCGATGTTGTCCGCCCGCGTGCCGAGCGCGTCGATGATCGAGCCCGAGGCGCTGATCGTGGTGTTGATCCGGTTCAATCCGTCCGTCGCCTTTTCCATCGTGCCGATGCCGCTATGCACCTCTTCGCGCGAACGATTGGAGATATCCAGCAGAACCTTCGCCGTATCCGCCACCCGCTGGATCGACGTCACCATCTGGTCGATCGACGCCGAAGTTTCGCTCACGCTCGAAGCCTGCGTCTGCGTGCTCTTCACCATGTTCTGCACGTTGACGCTCATCTCGTGCATGGTGCTGGTTACTTCATCGATCGCCGAGGAAGTTTGCAGGCTGTTGCGCGCCGACTCGTCCGAAGAACTGGCTACTTGACTGGAGGAACTCGCCACCTGGGTCGCGGCATCGCGCACATTCCGCACCAGCCCGCGCAAGCCTTCCACCATGCGCGTGAAGGCGTTCGCGAGCGTGTCGTTGGCCGACCGCGGATGCACTTCGACCGCCAGGTTTCCCCCGGCAATCGCTTCGGAAACCGCTGCCATTTCCTTCAAGTACTTCACCATCGAATCGAAAGTCCTGGCCAGTTGGCCGATCTCGTCGGTCCCCTGAATGTCGATGTTGTGCTCAAGATCGCCCGACTGCCCGATCTGTGCCGCCACATGCATCAGCCGGGTCAAAGGTTGCGTGATTCCGCTGGCCGTCCGGTACGCAATCACGATGCCCAGCGCCAGGGCGATCATGGAACTGAACACCGCCGCCAGGATCGTCCAGGTCGCTGCCGATTCATCCGAGTGCCGCCTCACGTCCAGCAATTGACGGTTCTCGCGGTCCACTTCGTCCAGAATGTCGCTTGACCGCGTAACCCAGGAGTTCGGGCCCTTTTGCAGGTAGAAAATTTGGAGTTCCGCCACGGTCGCGTTGCCGCTGTCGACCGCACGCCTTTTGTCGACCAGTGGATCGGCAAACTCATTGCCCCACGCCTGTTCCGCCGCCTGTACTTTTTCCAGGCTGTTGCGCTGCTGCCCCGAGGTCGCCAATTCCTGCGCATGGTGTAGAGCATCGCTCAACTGGCGTTCCCCGTCCGTCATTTTTTCCACGTCGCGAGTGTCCCCGCTCAGCAGGTAGTTCTGCAGGTGAAGCCGGTTCTGCATCATCTGGAAGCGCACCGACGAGGTCGCCTCGGTCATGTCGATCGATCGCTGTGCCGCCGCCTTGGTCTCATGCTCCCGTTGCACCGCGATCAGGTTGATCGCCAGCAGCACCAGAACCGTCGCCAGTATGACGCCGAAACTCACATAAAGCTTTTTCCCGATGTTCATTTTCCAACCTTCCTCAGCCCGCTTCCCATCCGGCTTGTCCTTTCACCGCGACGGATCAAAACGGAACTCCACAATTCCCATGGAGTCCTCCGGACCAGTTTCGAACCGCCACTTCTTCACCGCATCCAGAGCCGCGTTGGCCAGCAGCGGATGCCCGCCCACCAGGTTTGCGTTCTTGACTGAGCCATTCGGCGCAACCGTGACTTCGACCTTCACCACGCCGGTGATATTCATGCGCCTCGCGAGTTCCGGATATACCGGCGCCACCTTGATTTTCGGCTTTCGATTCAGTTCTTCTTGACCCCATGCCCGGGGCGCACTATTCGCGGCCCATCCGCTAAGCAGCAGCAGACCCACCGCGAACAGACTCAACCTTCGAAAGGACACGGTTCTTCCCCCTTTTACTGCACCGCATTTCTATCTTCGTGCACCAACCACAGCACCGCATACCAAAAGTTCTTTCTTTGCATTACCTTCGTGATCGATGAATCATCGGGTGATCGGGCGATCTGAAAACCCGTGCCCACTGGCTTTTGACTTTCGATCACCCGATGACCCGATCGCCCGATGACCCGATTCACAATGAGACGCCTGTGTCACCTTGGTGCCGTTTCACAAGTCGGCACCACCCCCTCGTATTCCCTTGACTCAATTTGAGAATCAAGCGTAGGTTTTATATGTAATCCAATTGTTTTCAACTGCTTAGCAAAAACATTGGTGACCCACTGACACCTCCCACGGGAATTTCGGCGCCCGGCGACTCGTCTCAGTCTGACGAGGCGTTCCAAAACCTTCTCCTGGAACTTTCCCACGCCCCTTCCCAAATCAACGATTCCGCCCAACTCCTTCGCTTCTTTTGCGCCCTCACCCGTCCTTACTTTCATGCCAGCGGCGCTTATTTCTGGAATCTTTCCTCCGACGGCGCCCTCGTCGGCGCCGAGGCCGACGCCGATCAAGCCGCATCCTTTCGCGGCACCCGCATGTTGCCCGCCGACGCCTTTATCCCCATCGATGCCTTGCAAAACCATCGCTCTTTTTTCGTCAATCAAATCGACCTCAGTCGTTTTCCCGCCTTATCCTCGACCCTTGCCCAGGCTGCTCTGGCCGCTCCCGTGCTGCTTGCGGGAGAACTGATCGGCGCCATCGTCTTCCTCCGCAGCGCCCCTGCTCCCGGCTTCGACGATGACGCGGTTGCGAAAGTTACGATGTTGGCGGCCCAACTCGGCGCTGCCCTCGAAGCCCTCCGTTTGCACCAGCTCTCCCGCGAAGAGCACCACCGCGCCAGCATTCTGGTCGAAGTCGCCAGCGCCCTCCACGGTTTGCCCGACACCGCCGCCGTAATGGAAAGCATCGCCGACCGCCTCCGCGTGCTGCTGCATTCCCCCGCTGTGCTCGTCCTCGTCCGCAAGGAGGCCCGTAAAGAAGTCCACAAAGAAGCGCATAACGAAGTTCGAGAACGCGCCCAACCAGAGCCATCCGAGCCTGTGCCGGACAAGTTTCCACCCGAAAAGCTGTTCCACTTGCAGGCCGTCTCGACCGAGGCATCCCGGCTCGCACTCGCCATTCGCCAGCGCTTCCAGCAGAACGAGCTGCGCTCTGCGCTCGAGATCGCGAGCCGCGCCGTCGCCGCCGGCGAGCGCATTACGGTGAGCATCGACGGCGCTTCTCATTTTGGAGAAGATTCACCGCCCGGAGTGCTCATCGCCGCGCCCTTCCGCACCTCGCGCTCGCAGGGTGCGATTCTGGTTTACCCGCGCGCTGCCAGCCCATTTACCCAGGAAGACAAAA
>Ga0187855_10001717_pt1 | contig 17127 bp, 16 predicted proteins | sample June2016WEW_8_10_2_FD_132969 | JGI IMG/M metagenome (GOLD analysis project Ga0187855, IMG submission 132969) | Peatland microbial communities from SPRUCE experiment site at the Marcell Experimental Forest, Minnesota, USA - June2016WEW_8_10 | ecosystem: Environmental > Terrestrial > Soil >...
ATTCATCTGCGGCAAGTACTCGCCGTCCGGATTGCTCGGCCGGTTCTGCACCGTCCCCGCAACCCCGATCAACTTCTCCACTCGCGTGTAGTACGGCGCGATCTCCTCGTACTTGACGGGCCAATTCACGCCAAAGCCGTCCAGGCTCGCGGCCTGGAAATCGATGTCGCCCATCCGCGCCGCGCTGCGTCCCCAGAAATTCGTCTTCCCACCCACCGCAAAACATCGCGGCCACATCCATTCGGTTCCCGGCGCCGTCGTATAGCTGATCTCGTGCTCCCAAATGCCTTGGGTGTACTCGTTGTCCATGTACCCGTACGACTGCGCGCGCTTTTTGGGATCGCCAAACGCGCGATACTTCATGTCGTAAGGCATGCGATGGTTCCGAAAATCCTTCGCAGGATTCAGCGCCCGCCCTGCGTTCAAGGCGCAAACCTTCAACCCCGCCTCGCAAAGCGTCTTGATGGCCATGCCGCCGCCGGCCCCGGTTCCGATCACGACCACGTCGTAAATCTGTTTCGCCATCTGCGAAGCTCCAATCGTTTTTCTGCGCGCGTCGAGTCTGGAGAACGTAGGACCGATCTGAAGATCGGCCACTACAGGCCTCCTCTCAATACTTCGGCGGAGGCAAATGCAAATGTTCGCGGTCGTTCACATGAGGGCAGCTGGGCGACTCCGAATAAAATTTCAACCCGGGATAATCCAACTCTTCCAAGCCGACGCGGGAAGTATAAAAGCCCATCAAGGTGTACTCCCGCATCAGATCGAAGAAAACGCGCCCGTCTTCTTCACCCTCGCGAAACTCCTTCTTGTACGCCAGATGCCGCAAAATCTCGTTCTGCTCGCCGGGTTCCAGCGCCACAAAAGCTTTCGAGTGCAACCGTTCCGAGTGCGCGTCCAGCCAACCCAGCCCCAACCGGAAGCTGTACTGCACGCTCGGATCGCTCCACACCATGAAATCGACGAACTCGCTCACGCCGGCTTCGCGAGCTCCCGCGCCGCCATCGCTCGGGATGATCATTTCCGTCAAGCGCTCCACCGTGGCGTATTCCGCCGGAGTAAAAAACTGCGGCGCGTACGTGGCGTTCTTGATCTGCGTGGAATCCGCGCTCACATGCTCGCAGGCGAACGTCCAGCGGCTAAATCCCGGGAACTGCGCAGCAACCGACGCCATCGCCAGTATGCGCAGCATTTCTCGACGTTCCACACTTTGCCCCGCCATTCATTCCCTCCCGTTATGACCCGCACGCGGGCCGATGTTACCACGCCTCAAATCCGTATCGCAGAGCGCGAGTCCACGAACAGCGCGCGTGCATGGAAGCTTCGGTGTACTCAGACCCCGGATCGGCGATACTTTATTCTCGCCAACCGTGTGACGCGCGCAACCAGCGAGGCCGATGCAGCCGAACCCAGCGAACGTACTCCCGCCAACTCCGACCAACGCTCCGCCGTCGCCAGCCGCGCTGGCACCTGCCAGCAAGAGCCTGCTTCCCTGGCTAATCGCCGTCGCGTTTTTCATGGAGTCGCTCGACACCACCATTCTCAACACTGCCGTGCCCAAAATCGCGGCAGCGCTGCACGTTGCCCCGCTCAGCATGAAGGCAGTGCTGGCAAGTTATACGCTGAGCCTCGCCGTCTTCATCCCCATCAGCGGCTGGATGGCCGACCACTTCGGCACTCGCCGCGTGTTCGCCTCCGCGATCGGTCTCTTCACGCTGGGTTCGTTCCTTTGCGGCATCTCCACCAACATTCACGTGCTGGTTGCATTCCGCATTCTGCAAGGCTGCGGCGGAGCCATGATGGTGCCGGTCGGACGTCTCACCATGGTGCGCACGTTCGCCAAGTCCGAACTTATCCGCGCGATGAGTTTCGTCGCCATCCCCGGACTCGTCGGCCCTATGCTCGGCCCCATCGCCGGCGGCCTGATCGTCGGCTACCTTCACTGGCGATTCATTTTTTTCGTGAATATACCGATCGGCCTCATCGGCCTGTATTTGGTCTACAGGCACCTGCCGGACTACCGCGAGCACACCGATCCTCTCGATGTAGCCGGCTTGTTTCTTTTCGGATCGGGCGTCGCGCTGCTCTCCTACGTGCTCGAGGTCTTTGGCGAACATACGCTGAACACGCCCGAAATTCTCGGGCTGCTGGCGCTTTCCATCCTCTTGTTAGCGGGCTACGGATTTCACGCGACCAGAACTCCACACCCGATGTTGCGCCTCACGCTATTCCGTATCCGCACCTTTCGCGCCGCCGTCGTCGGCAGCTTTATCACCCGCCTGGGCATTGGCGGGATTCCTTTTCTCTTTCCACTCTTGTATCAGGTCGGCCTGGGCTTCACGCCCATTCAATCGGGCCTGTTGATGATGCCGCAGGCCATCGCCGCCATGAGCCTGAAGCTGACCATGCCCCGTATCCTCGCGACGTTCGGCTATCGCGCGGTGCTGGTCTCCAACACGCTGCTCATCGGCCTGCAGATCTTGCTTTTCGCTACCATTGGCAAGAACACACCGATCTGGCTGGTCGTGCTGGAAGTCTTCTGCTACGGCTTCTTCACGTCGCTGCAATACACGAGCATGAACACGCTGGTGTACGCGGACGTCACCGAGGAGCAATCCAGCAGCGCCAGCTCGATCGCCAGCACCACACAGCAGATGTCCATCAGCTTCGGCGTGGCGTCAGCTTCCCTGGTGACCGCCTTCTTCCTGCCCGACCGTTTTCGCGCCAATCCTCTGCAATTTATCCACGGCATTCACCGCGCCTTCTTCGTGCTGGGCGCCATGACCGTGCTCTCCACGATCGTTTTCCGCGAATTGAAAAAAGGAGACGGCGACGCTGTAAGCCAGCGAAAAGTGGTTCACACCGAGTGAGCAGAAATAGGACGGTCAAGCAAGGTTGATGTCCTGATTCTCCAGCACATGCTTTGGCGCGCCCTGCTTCGCGATCTTGATCATCGCGCGCCCCAAATCCTCGGTCGTCGTCACATATTTCCCCAGGATCGCCTTCCACAGCGGATACGTCGGTGCAATCACCGCATAAAGCGCCCGGTAAATCGCCGTTTTGGACCGAATCCCATGCATCGGCTGTATGTATCCCGGACGCAGCATGTACGCCGCCGCAAACGGCAGTTTCAACAAATCGTTTTCCGTCTTGCCCTTGACCCGCGCCCACATGCTCCGTCCGCGCTCGGAGCTGTCGGTCCCGGTCCCCGACACATAAAGAAAGGTCATGCGGGGATTTTGCCGCGCCAAAACCCGCGCCACCGCCAGCGTCAGGTCATACGTCGCTCGCGTGTACTCCGCTTCTTTCATCCCGGCCGATGACACCCCCAAACAGAAAAAACAAGCGTCATAACCCGTCAGTTGTTCCGCAATCGCCGACAGATCGAATAGGTCCGGGAGCACAATCTCGCGCAGCTTCGCGTGCCGCTGCCCCGTCCCGCTCCAATGGCCAGCACCTCTGCGATCTCAGGGTCCAGCAAACACTCCCGCAGGACACCTTGCCCAACCATCCCCGTCGCCCCAAACAAAATAACCTTCACGGTCCCACGCTCCTTCCTGAATCTTGCCGCAAAAAACTACAAATTCGCCTTTCGCAAGCGAAGAGCATTGGCGATCACCGAGACGGAGCTGAGGCTCATCGCAGCGCTGGCTAGCATGGGACTCAGCAGCCAGCCGAAGAAGGGATAGAGAATGCCGGCAGCGATAGGAATGCCCAAGGAGTTGTAGAGGAAGGCGAAGGCCAGGTTTTGTTTTATGTTGGCGATGGTGGCACGGCTTAGACGGCGGGCGCGCAGGATGCCGCGGAGGTCACCTTTCAGTAGAGTGATGCCGGCGTTTTCGATGGCCACGTCGGTGCCGGTGCCCATGGCGATGCCGACATCCGCAGCCGCCAGCGCGGGCGAGTCGTTGATGCCGTCGCCGGCCATCGCTACGATGTGGCCTTGCTGGCGCAAGCGAGCGACGATTTCCGCTTTTTGTTGTGGCTGGACTTCGGCTTCGACCTGATCGATTCCCAATTCGCGCGCTATTTTCTCCGCCACGGCGCGGCGGTCCCCGGTTGCGACCACCACGGTGATGCCGTCGGCGCGGAGTTCGCGAATCGCGGCCGCTGCGCCGGGCTTTACAGTATCGGCCAGAGCCAGGACTCCGACGAGCCTTTGATTCACCGCAAGGAATACCTGCGTAGCGGCTTCGCCTCGACCACTGGACAATTCCGTGTTGGCTGCGGACACGTCCACGCCACGGGCTTCGAGAAACTTGAGAGCGCCGAGGCAAACGGTATCGTTCTGGATGCGGCCCTCCGCGCCCCCTCCGGGCGTGGCGCGAAAATCCGTGACAGGCGACAACGAGACGTGGCGCTCTTCGGCAGCGCGCACGATAGCGCGCGCCAACGGATGCTCGCTGGCGCTTTCGACGCTGGCGGCAATCTGAACTAGGTCGTTTTCGGACAGGCTGGCTCGCTCGAAAACGGTAACGCGGTCGACCCGCGGCTTGCCTTCCGTGAGCGTGCCAGTTTTGTCGATCACCAGCGTATCGACCTTGGCCAAAGTCTCGAGTGCTTCCGCGTTGCGAACGAGAACTCCTGCGTGTGCACCTCGCCCAACGGCGACCATGATGGACATGGGTGTGGCCAGTCCAAGCGCGCAGGGACACGCAATGATCAGCACGGCGACGGCTGCGACGAGCGCATGCGCGAAGCGAGTTTGTGGGCCGAGAAAGGCCCAAATCAAAAAGGTGATCGCGGCGGTGGCAACCACTGCTGGAACGAAGTAGGCGGCGGCCTTATCGGCGAGACGCTGCATGGGAGCGCGGCTACGCTGCGCTGCGCTGACCAGCTTGACGATTTGGGCGAGCATGGTTTCGTTGCCGACGCGCTCGGCTTCCATCACGAAGCTGCCGCTGGTGTTGAGCGTTCCGCCGGTAACTGTGTCGCCAGTCGATTTCTCGGCGGGCATCGACTCGCCAGTGACCATCGATTCGTCGATGGCGCTGGCGCCTTCGCGGATCACGCCGTCCACGGGAACACGCTCGCCCGGACGCACGCGTAGATGATCGCCATGCTGGACCTGGTCGAGTGCGACGTCCCGTTCGCCGCCATCTGCCTCAACGAGATGCGCCTGTTGCGGGGCAAGATTCAGCAGCGCGCGAATCGCGCCGGAGGTTTGCCGGCGGGCGCGCAATTCCAACGCCTGGCCCAGCAGCACGAGTGTTGTGATTACGGCGGCCGCTTCGAAATAAACCGGCGCGCCACCATCCATTCCGCGGAAGGACATCGGAAAAATCTGCGGAAACATCGTGGCTGCCACACTGTCGAGGTACGCGGCGCCCGTGCCGAGGCCGATCAGCGTAAACATATTCGGGCTGCGATGAACGAGCGAGGCCCAGAAGCGCTGGAAGAAAGGCCAGCCGCCCCACAGCACGACCGGCGTGGCGAGGATGAATTCAATCCAATCGCGTAGCGCCGGAGCAAGGTGCAAGCCCAGGTATTCGCCGAACATCGACAGAATGAGCACCGGCAAAGAGAGCGCCGCGCTGATCCAGAATCGTCGGCGCATGGAATCGTATTCGGGGTCGGCTTCCACTTCCGCGAGTGGGTCCATTGGCTCGAGAGCCATGCCGCAGATGGGACACGAGCCGGGACCGTTCCGCACGATTTGCGGGTGCATCGGGCAGGTGTAGCGAACGCCGTTCGGCTCTGCGCCGACTGCGGGTCTCGCGTGATGGTGTGCGCCGGAAACCGGAGCTATGGTGGCCGTTCCGTGATTACTCAGGAATTTTTCCGGGGACTGTTCGAAGCGGCGGGCGCAACCGGTCGAACAGAAATAGTAGGTCTGGCCCGCATGGTCGATCTTGACGGCGGCCTTGCTTGGTTCGACGGTCATTCCGCAAATCGGATCTTTTGCCAACGTAAATTCCCTTCCCTGAACTTTTCCGGTTCGATCCGCCGGATTCAAGTCGAACTAGCGCAGATGCGCGTAAATCATCTCCAGCAGTTCGTCGTACATCGCTTCGGCGTGTTCTTTTTTGCTGCTGCGGAGAGCTTTCGCGGCGCAATGGTGCAGATGATTGCGCATCAGATTTCGGGCCACGCCGCGGAGCGCTTCCTGGACGCTGGCGACTTGCGTGATGATGTCGGCACAATAGCGATCGTCTTCGACCATTTTCTGCAGGCCGCGGATCTGGCCCTCGATGCGGCGGAGGCGGTTGCGATTGGCTTCCTTTAGCTGCGGGTCTACGCCGGCGGCTTTGCGTGGTTCGCCAGGAATCGCGCAAGCGCAATTCGCGGTTTGCGGCTTCCCCGGAGCTTTCGGTTGCAACGATGTTCGTGCGGGCACGACGGATACCCCCTGGGGCTATTTATACCCCAGGGGGCTATATTTGTCAAATGCCCTGGAACGCCCTCTCTTGCGCTGAGCTTCGAAGGATCAGAGGGCGGCGTCTAGACGCGAATGCTATCGACACGATAGCTGTAGCCGGCAGGCGCTCGACAGCTTCGATTCCCAGGGTGATCGTCGATTAGCGGTCCCTAGCGAACAAGAATCGGTGAGCTCTTGAACGGGCTGGTATAATGCCGGGCATGACACTCGTGGACATCACCTACGAATTGCAGTCGCCGCTGAGCCAGGAACAGCTCGCCAGTTTAGGTTCGTTCGCCAATACCTATGGCTTGCGGAAGTTTCGCGTGGACGATGACAGGAAGCATCTTTCGTTTGAGTACGACGCGTCGCGGCTACTGGAGACAGAAGTAGCGCACGTCCTGCGCCACGCGCGCATTCCGGTGACCCGAAAAGTCAACTGAGCGTGGCGATAGCCTGCCAGGCGGTTGTCGCTCATCCGCCGCACCACCGCTTCTTCCGCCACTTATGTAGACGCCGGGCTTCAGCCCGGCGTCCGTAAGCTCCGCTCGACAAGTTCCCCGTTATTGACAGATGATCGAGTTTCTCGCTGACGCCGTCCGTATTCCGTCCGTGTTACAACAAAAGACTGGAACAAAGAATGGAGTACCCGAATCTAATAGCACAAGGAAGGGCAATTCATGGATGAAGCGATACAGTCTTCCGCAGAAGTCCTATCGCGGAGCGGACCGGCGAAGGACGAATCGGGTCTGTTTTCCGTCGAGTCTGTCCTCAACCTGCAAAAATTGATTTTTGCTGGCTTTCCTTTGTCCGAAGTTCTAACGAACATTGCTCAGTTGGTTGAATCGCAAGGCGAAGGCACGTGTTGCACGATTTGGCTTCCCGACGAAGACGGAAAGGAACTTCATTGTGCTGCGGCGCCCAGCCTTCCTGGATTTAGCGCTCAAGTAGGGACCATGTCTGTTGGTCCGAAAGGCGGATCTTGCGGCACGGCGATTTATCGGAGGGAGTCTGTGTACGTGGCCGACATCCTGACTGATCCCGCTTGGGACCTCTATCGTGACCGCATGTTGCCTTACGGAATTCGTTCCGTTTGGTCACGTCCATTGTTCACGAGCGAAGGCAAAGCCCTCGGCACTTTTTCCATCAATTATCGTGAACCACGCCACCCCAGTGCCAACGACCTGCGGTTGATCGAGAATGCCAGCCACATCACGGGAATCGCGATTGAGCGCCACATGAAGGAACAGGCGTTGCAGCGCGAGCGCGATCGGTTGCGGCTGCTTCTAGAGATCACAAGCAGCGTGACCTCCAGGTTGGACCTCCGGCAAGTGGTCGCGGCGCTTTCGACGAATCTGTTCAGGATCATGCAATGCGACGTGTCCGCGTTGCTGCTACCCGACTCCGATAGCGGCGCGTTACGCGTCACTATCTTGCACAATCCCAACGGGAGGGGACCCTTCCGCGAAGGATCGTTGGTGCCGCTGAATAGTTCCATCTCAGGTCAGGTATTGCGGAAGGCCAAGAGCGTCCGGATCGATAGTTTCGAACAGGTCCGCGAGGATCCTGAAATTTATGGGAATCCTGACGGCCAGCTTCTTTATGAGCGCGTGATCGAGGAAGGCCTCAGAACGGGGTGTTATCTCCCGCTCGTAGGCCGAGATCGGGTGGTTGGGGTTCTGATGCTCTCCAGGCGTTCGGACAATGCTTTCGAGAAAGATGACGTCATGTTGCTCGAGCAGGTGGCCTGTCAGGTAGCCATTGCAGTCGAGAACACATTGGAGTACGAAAAGGCGACAAAGGATCGAGATAAAGAAACGAAACAGAGACTCTACCTCGAGGAGGAAATTCGCGCCCAGGTTGGTGAAATCGTCGGAGAGAGCCCGGCGTTGAAGACGACGTTGAGCCTGGTCTCTGTGGTGGCCCCTACGGATTCCAGCGTGCTGATCCTGGGAGAGACGGGAACCGGCAAAGAACTCGTTGCGCGTGCGATCCATAAGCTGGGTAGTCGTAGCGAGAAGGGATTCGTGAAACTGAATTGTGCCGCAATCCCTCTTGGACTCCTCGAGAGTGAGCTGTTCGGCCACGAAAAAGGAGCATTTACCGGCGCCATCGCCCAAAAAACGGGACGGTTCGAGCTCGCCGACAAAGGCACGCTGTTTCTTGATGAGGTTGGCGACATACCTCTGGAACTTCAAGCGAAACTCCTGCGCGTTTTACAGGAGCAGGAATTCGAGAGGCTCGGCAGCAACCGCACGCATAAGGTTGACGTACGTCTGATAGCAGCTACGCATCGGGATTTGCCCGCAATGGTGAAACAAGGGACCTTTCGCGAAGACCTTTATTATCGTCTGAAGGTATTTCCGATCCAGGTCCCGGCGCTGCGACAACGCACAGGGGATATTCCGAGATTGGTCCGGCATTTCACTTCACTCTACGCTCAACGCATGAACAAACGAATTGACGTAATTCCTCCGGAGACGATGGATGCCCTGGTGCGCTACCCATGGCCGGGAAACATCCGCGAATTGCAGAACTTTATCGAACGCGCCGTGATCCTCTCGCCGCAGTCGACGCTGCGTGCGCCAACTTCAGAGCTGGAGCCGTTCCAGTCTCCCAAGCAAGCCGATGTCCCCATGAATGGCCTCGCGGAGGTAGAAAGGAATCATATCCTTCGTGCGCTGGAAGCGAGCAGCTGGGTTATCGGAGGGCAGAGCGGCGCTGCCGCGCGCTTGGGGATGAAGCGAACGTCGTTAGTCTACAGGATGAAGAAGCTTCGTATTAGTCGAGCTGTTGCGGGCTCGCAGAAACGCAGCGTCGCCGCTGCAGCCGGCCAAGACTGAGTCCATGTCGTCGCAACGAACCGGCTACCTCTGACAGTGGATGCGACGGAACCCCGCCAGTGACGGAGACCCGTCAGAGATTGGTTAGCTGCGGTTCGAGATTTGACGGGTTCTTTCCTTCCGAACTCTAACCACCAGAATGATTTGCGTTGAATGTTCTCTCTTCGAGTGAACTGTGCCTCTTTGGCAACCCAGGTGCGCTAGCGCCCAAAGTAGTGAGGAGAGGTTTCATGAGTGATGCAACGTCACGAACAGCCACAAAACGTGCAGCGCCGAGCCAAGACGATCCCCGATTCAGCGTGCCTCGTACATCTGTCCATAAGGTCGATGCCGATGGCGTACAAATTTTCTATCGTGCGGCTGGAGAAGTAACCGCTCCCGTAGTTCTTTTGTTGCACGGATTTCCAACCTCATCATTCATGTTCCGCGAACTCATTCCGCGCCTGGCCATCGATTACCGGGTGATCGCACCAGACCTTCCTGGCTTCGGATTCACCGAGGTCCCGGCTGAACGAAAATATGCGTACTCGTTCGATCAATTGGCTCGCACAATCGAAGCCTTCACGCGGGCAGTCGAGATCGACCGATACGCAATCTACGTTTTCGACTATGGCGCACCAACCGGGTTCCGCCTGGCGATGGCCCACCCCGAACGGGTAACAGCGATTGTTTCGCAGAATGGTAATGCATACGAAGAAGGCCTTGGCGATGCTTGGGGTCCGATCCGAAAATACTGGGCATCCCCCACAGCAGAGAACAGGGACATAATCCGCCAAAGTGTTTTGACCGCGGGAGGAACGCGCTGGCAGTACACCCACGGTGTAGCGAATCCAGAAAGTGTTCCGCCCGAGTCCTACACACTGGATACGGCTCTGCTCGAACGCCCGGGGAATAAAGAGATCCAGCTCGATTTGTTCCTGGACTACGCCTCCAACGTAAAGCTTTATCCGAAATTCCAGGATTACTTCCGCAAATCGAAACCTCCTCTGCTCGCCATCTGGGGCAAGAACGATCCTTTCTTCATTCCCGCGGGAGCAGAAGCGTTTCGCAAAGACCTACCCGCGGCGAAGGTGCAGTTCCTTGACACCGGGCATTTTGCGATCGAGACGCACGTTGTCGAAATCGCGTCGGCGATGAAGGGCTTCCTCGCAACAAATGGTGTGAGTCGCCAGGGCTGAGAAAGCACGATTTCACGACAGGTTCTTCTACTCAATACGGCAATCGTTGAGAGCGCAATCGGAAGGGGTTGTTGTCTGTTTATTTCCTAGCAAAAGACACTTGGAAGCGGGGAGAAAACATGGAACGTCGTAGGTTTTTAGGGGCTGTCGCAGCGGCGTCTCTAGGTGTTGTGCTCGAGGGACCTTTCACTGAATTTGCGCGGGGGAACGCTGCACGAGCTGAGACGGGTGTGCCTGGGCAGGCGGCCGAGAGGAGCGAATTTCCGGAGAACTCCACAATCGTTTTGGTGCATGCGGCGTGGGCCGACGGCTCTTGCTGGAGCAACATTATTCTCCCTTTGGCGCGGCGCGGTCTGAAAGTGATGTGCGCACCGATCCCGCTCACGTCCTTAAGCAACGACGCCACCGCTTTGAGTTGGACACTCGAGCGGACTAGTGGCCCCGTGATCCTGGTCGGACACGCCTACTCCGGCGCGGTGATCGCCGCTGTGCGGGAAGACCGCGTCAAATCTCTGGTGTATGTCGCGGCGCTCGCGCCGGATGAGGGCGAAACCGTGGCCAAGGTCTTCTATCGCGACGAAAAGAGTCCCGAAGCGCCCAAGTTGGCCCCTGATTCCCATGGCTTTATATGGATGCCGGACGACGGGTTTCACCGAGCAGTTGCCCACAAGGCGTCGGCCAATCAAGCGAAGATCGCCGCCGCTGTGCAACGCCCTCTTGCGGTTCAGTGCATTCAAGAACCCGCGCCCCCGCCGCTCTGGAAATCACAACCGTCCTGGTTCTTGATCGCCGAAGAAGATCGCATGATCAATCCGAAGACGCAGCACTTCATGGCGGATCGCATGGGCGCAACCGCGAGGCCACATCGTGTGGACCACACGCCCATGTATTCAGAGCCGGCGCTCGTAGTCGACGTAATTCTGGAAGCTGCGCGAAAAACGCTTTCGCAATAGCGCCGGTGCCGCGGGAGACATCAAGGGCATTTAGGATCCACCAGTTCCACCGCTCGAGGGCGTGAATCTCCCTGGTTATTTGAACGAGGAGGAAATAATGGAACGTCGAATGTTCCTCGGTGCCGTCACAGGCACCTCTCTTGGTGTTTTGCTGGAAGGATCCTTGACTCAACTCGGGCGGTCGCAAGGCAACGCACCAGCCGGTGAAACACTAGCCACTCAAGCCTCTTTCCAGACTTCTGAAGTCAACGTATCCGGAAACACGATATTCATCCGTCGCTGTGGAAGCGGGCCAGCCATTCTGATGGTGCACGGCTTTCCCCGCACAAGCCTGATGTGGCGATTTCTCGCGCCGAAGCTTGCCGAGAATTACACGGTAGTCTGCGTGGATCTGCGCGCCTACGGACGAAGCGGGATACCCGCTTCCACGAATGACCACTTTCCGTATTCAAAACGAGCGATGGCAAAGGAACTCGTTGACTTAATGGCGCAACTCGGCTTTTCAACCTTCACTCTGATTGGCCACGATCGTGGCGGACGCGTCTCTTACCGTCTGGCCTTGGACCATCCAAAGTCAGTGGAACGTCTTGCTGTTTTCGATGTGATTCCGATTCTCGAAGCTTGGAGCCGATCGGACAAGCGCTTCGCCCAGACCTACTGGCCGTGGGTTCTGCTTTCTCAGAAAGAACCGCTGCCCGAGAGATATCTGCTCGGCGCCCCCAAAGCCGTGTTCGATGACCCCTTTGGACATGGTTCCTTTGGCCCGGAGATTCTTGAAGAGTACCTCGCGACCTACCGCGATCCCGCCCGCGTGCACGGAATCTGTGAAGAATATCGAGCCGCGGCAACGATCGACGTGGAACACGATCGCGCCGACAAGGAAGCATCCAAGCGAATCGAATGTCCGATGCTGCATCTCTGGGCCGAAGGGGGCCCACTGGGCACCTTCTATGGAAAAGACCAAGGTCCGCTGGGCATTTGGCGGCAATGGGCTCCGCGCGCCCAAGGACAAGCGATGAAGGGCGGCCACTTTTTCCCCGAAGAGAATCCGGATGACACTGCGGTTCTCGTTAAACAATTTCTCTCTGCGTAACCCATCGCCGGTTCTGTCGTATGGGACCGTCCCGGAAGGAACGGTCTCGGATGTCTCATCTCAAGGAGATGCGGAAATGAAAAAGTGGACAAAAGTCGCCATACCAGTTGTTGCTGTCGTGGTTTTCGTTGCGTGGTATGCATTTCGGCCGGAGCGCCTTGTGGTTAATCGACGCGTTGACGAAGTAATGCCAACTGCCCCAGGCGCCTCCTCGCCGCAGCCTCTTGCCTCGGGACAGTTCTACAGCATTTTGCACCCGACGCAAGGCACTGCAACCATCTACCAGATGGGAGACGGCAGCCGCGTTCTTCGCCTGACGACCTTCAGGACATCAAACGGTCCCGATGTGCACGTGTACATGGTCGCAGCCGACGATGCGAAGGATGCGGCCACGGTGGAAAAGGCTGGCTTTGTTGATCTGGGAGTGATCAAGGGGAACATCGGCGACCAGAACTACACTCTGGGCAGCGATTTGGATTTAGCCAAATATCGCGCCGTCTCCATTTGGTGCAAACGGTTCAGCGTGAATTTCGGAGCCGCGGCGTTGAGACCCACGGAGACATCGCAAAATCACTAGCACGACGGTTTTGCAACTTCTGGAGCGGAGCGCGCCGACACGACGGGTTTGTGGACTATGGCTGAAATTCCTCGGAAGACGCCGCGCAAGTGGCTATGTGGCGATTGGGTGGGCTCAAAACCCGGCACATTCTTCCTAAACCGGAACTGCCTACAACGGCATCCCATGCCGGAATCACATCATAAAGCATAGAGGAAAAATTGTCTTAGAGCGCTGGAACATCAACATTAACAAACAAAAAAAAGGGGCCCCCGCTTGGGATCGGGAGCCCCGAAAGGCGCGTTTCGTTGCCAGTGTCGTTTTCACACCGGCGCGTGGGGTCATCCATCCTAGCTTCCCTCTCAGAGGCAGGTTGGGAACGAATTGTTGAAAGTAACGAGCAAGCCCCTTCCCCCTCGCTTCGTCACCTTCGTAACAACTCATCCATTCGAAACGCGCCCACGCAGGGGGTATTGCAGGAAGATTGCCAACGCCGGCAACGAAGCGACATTGCTTTAAGTGTCTTATTTTCATACAGTTAGCTGAACCTGGGAACTGCGGATACTGCTCAAAAATGGGTTTCAAACTCACTTTGGAACTGGTTTTGAACTGAATCGGGAATTGCCCGCTTCCCTTTTTGCGATCCCGGCGCGCGAACCGCGGCAAGATGTAGTTCTATTACTTCCGTAACAGAATTTTTTTGGGCGAAGCTCTATCGGTTTTTTTTCAGGGTGCGGCCACACTGCATCCATGGACTTCCCCCTCCCAGTCCTCAAGCCTCGCGGCTTCTTTTCGCGCGGCGCCCTCGTGGCCCTGGCTTTCCTGGTCACCTCGTTTAGCCTGCTGGCCGACACCCGCTACGCTCTCGGAACAGACTCGACGGGCGTCTGCTATTGCCACTGTGCGATGGCCAAGGCGCATAGCGGATGCGGCAAGATGTGCGAGACGCCGAAGTTGGCTTCCCGCTGGTGGGCCACGTCTTGCGCGCGGCCTCGGCGGAAAGCGCCCGTGAATAATCCCGGCGCCGGCCCGCGTCTACCACATCCAGACCGCGCCGAACACGCACAGCTGCAAAACTAAGAAATTCAAACCCAGCCCGATCATTGTAGGGGCACAACACCGTTGTGCCCTAACTTGCGCGGGCTTCACAACGCTTTTTACTCCGCTTTACTGGGTTTTACCGGCGATCGACGAAACGGGGACAGGCGGGGGCACCGCTGAAGTCTCACCCAGCAACCCAGCCAGGATTTCCGGAATTTCAAAGATAGCCCGGTTATCCTGGGCGGCCACGTTTTTGCGGAACTCAGCCAGCCCCGCGGGCTCCAGCATTTGGCTCACGCCAGACACCACGTCTTTGAAGCTCTTGAGAACGATACCGACGCGCTTTTCTATCACCCATTCCGCGTTATAGCGCTCCTGCGGCAGCGTCCACGAGTTGCACTCAATCAGGACCGGAAGCTTGCGGACCATGGCTTCGGCGATGCTGCCGGGGCCGGGCTTGCCGATCAGGAAGTCGGCGGCGCGCATCCACTTGTGTATTTCCTTTGTAAATCCGATGACATTGACGGGCATGCGCCATTTGCGGGCGCGGAGCTTTGCGGCCAGTTGATCGTTGCGGCCACAGATCAGGATGAGTTGCACGGGCAATCCCGCGGCATCCAGGCGTTCCGTGATATCGAACATCACTTTGGAGCCGTGCCCACCAAACAGAACGATTGCCGTTGGTAAATCCGGTTTCAGCCCCAACTCGGCACGCAGAGCAAGCGGATCGGAGTTATCCGGCACGTAAAAATCGGGCCGCAGGATCATGCCGGAGGTGGCAAAGACGTGAGCGTCATCGTGCCCGATGGCTTTGGCTTGTTCGACGGCGCGCTGCGTGCCAGCAATGATGAATTGCTCCTTAATTGGCTCGATCCAGAAATGCGGCGGGAAGTCGGCAAGGTCGGTAATGATGGTGACAAAGGGGCGGCCGGGGCAAACGTTGTTCCAGCTTTCAAAAATTTCGCGATTGAAGTGGGGGATGACGGAAATCAGGAGGCCAGCGGGATTCTTGCGCCAGAAATCTTCGAGCAGTCGGACCAGCTGTTTGTGAAAAAGGCGGATGGTGGCCTGAAGCACCCGCAGCAGCGCGGTCGCCCCGAGCGTCCATCCATTTTGAAGGATAACGTTGTACTGCTCCTGGATGCGGATGCCGGTAAGCCGGCGCAGGACGTCGAGCTTGTCAGTCAGCTCCTGGAATTGGACCAGCTCGACCTGCCAGGGGCGGTGCTGCTGGGCAAGAACCGTCTGGAGAGCTACGGCGGCATTGCGGTGGCCGCCGCCTGCGTCATGAAAAAGAATGTGTACTTTTTTCATGATTGGATTGTCACATACGCTTTGTGTTCGCCAAGAGGAGCAAACGACATGCCATGTTGATAACCCCGGAAGTTATTTGTGTTCAATGAGTTCCGAGGACACATTCACGTAGATTTCGCGACCTCTTCACAGATTGTTCATATGTTTCGGTCACAATACTTTCATGCGATGCGACCTTCACGTTCACTCAACCGCTTCCGGGATGTGCAACACTCCGGGCTTGAGCCGGGTGTGCCGGGAGTCCTACAACGAACCGCAAGAGGTCTACGACCGGCTGAAGCGGCTGAGGATGTCCATGGTGACGGTAACCGACCACGACTCCATCGATGCAGCGGAAGTCCTGCGAAGGTACCCGGACTTTTTCCTCAGCGAAGAGGTCACCGTGCGGCTGCCCAGCGGGACCGAGATGCACTTGGGCGTTTACGGCATTACCGAGCGCGACCACGGGGAGATTCAGCGGCGCCGCGGCGATTTTATCGGCCTGGTCATGTATCTGAGCGAGCGGAAGCTGTTCTTCAGCGTCAACCACGTGTTCTCCGGATTGACTGGCCGGCGGGAAGAAGACGACTTCAACTGGTTCGCATCGTACGTTCCCGCCTTCGAGGTACGCAATGGCCAGATGTGGCCCGAGGCCAATGCCAGCGCTGAACGTTTGGCGAGCCGGCTGGGCAAGATCGGGCTGGCCGGAAGCGACGCGCACACCATCGCCGGCGTGGGCCTGACCTATACCGAGGTCCCCGGCGTGCGCACGGCCGGCGAGTTTTTTGCGGGATTGCGAGCTGGTCGCGGCGTTGTTCACGGAGCGCATGGGAGTTACGCCAAGCTGACGGCGGACGTTTATCGCATCATACGAAGCTTTTTCCGCGAGAAGCCCTGGGCCTTACCGATTTTGCCGGTGACCGTGTTGGTGCCGGCGATCACGGCGGGCCACTGGCTTAATGAGATGCGTTTCTGCCGCAAATGGACGGCGGCGCTGGAAACCGAAGAAAAGAGTCCGCGGATGCTCTGGAAGCTGGACTCGGGTTTGGAAGCGAATTTGGCAAGCTGAGGATCAGGGCCATTCAGGCATCGGAACAATTGAGGTACCGCGATGGCTGTCGCACGCAACCTCTTGGGCTTCATCGAGCGCCGCGATCACCGGGTGATGCGGCGGATGAACCGTTGGCGAGCACCGCGGTGGATCCGCTACTGGATGATTGCGGCTACGCGGATGGGCGATGGCTGGCTGTGGTACGGGCTAGGCATCATGCTGCTGATCTTCGGGGGGCCGCAGCGGTTTGCGGCGGTGGAAGCGGCTGGGGCGGCTGGAGTTAGCGGCGTCTTCGTATTCAAAATCATCAAGAGATTGAGCGCGAGGTCGCGGCCTTGCCAACTGGAGCCGCATTGCTGGTCGAAGGTGCTGCCGCCCGACAAGTTTTCGTTTCCGTCGGGGCATACTATGACGGCCTTTTCGGTGGCTCTGGTAGTGAGCTATTTCTATCCAGGCTTAGAGGCACCCCTGTTCTTTCTGGCGGTGAGCATCGCCGTATCGCGTGTCGTCCTCGGCATGCATTTTCTCAGTGATGTGCTGGCTGGCGCGGTGCTGGGTGTGGCCTTGGGCTGTGCGTCGATCACCGCGTTCGCTTCGTTCGGCTTGGTATAGGCCGCGAAGATTTCCGCGACGGTCTCATCTCGGGAAATGGTGTAAGTCCCTGATTCTTTGGCGTTACTCCTCCAAGATGTCATCCCGAACCCGCGTTTCTTGCGGGTGAGGGATCTGCTTTTTGCGCCGCCAGCGTACGCCCTCCCGAG